>Ga0335072_10000742_pt1 | contig 58774 bp, 59 predicted proteins | sample Lox_Sample_21_FD_206725 | JGI IMG/M metagenome (GOLD analysis project Ga0335072, IMG submission 206725) | Soil microbial communities from Loxahatchee National Wildlife Refuge, Florida, United States - Lox_Sample_2.1 | ecosystem: Environmental > Terrestrial > Soil > Wetlands | place: USA...
GGTGCTGGGTCTGGAGATCCGAAGCTCACGATACGTCAAGAACCATACAAACGCGGACGGCGTTCTAATCAAGTAGACGCTCAGCATCAGCGCGATTAAGGGCTACATCGCAGCCGTCGTCGACCTGTGGTCGTTCCAGACGAGCAAAGGCATAAACGCGCGCCCGAATCCCCGTAGTGAGGCCCTCAACGCTGCACTGTGTGCTGAAGTACCGGAACCTGTCTCGTTCTGCAATTCGAGGAGCTCTTTAACGGCGTTGACCGGCCATTTCCAAGCTTCGGTTCTCTCAATGCAAGTCCTCTGCCGTGTGGCCATCCAGTCTCGAAGAATAGTACGAACATCCGCCTATAGCACAAGTCCAGAATCCTTGGCCAGTTCTGTTCATGCGATCAAGCCTGCTGGGATGACCACAATTGCAGTGCGGATTTCCATCATGGACACCGATATTGTCATCCCAGGTAGACCAACCCACGTTCATCTGATCTTCTGGGGCCGCGTTGTTCTTGCATGTCATGCAGATGTAGTAGTATCGACCAGCATTGCCATTTGGATTTTCGTCCCGAGTCCGCCTACGTTGCGTCGGCGTCGGATTGCTGCATTTGAGGCAGAAGGGTGCGGCGGGCAGTATTGCGGAGGAAATGGGAGGGTGAGGATTAGCATGTTGCTCGTCGCCATAATTCTCACTGTGCAGCCCGACTCTTTATTCGAGGAACAAAGAGCGCAATCAGAGGTATTGTTGTTTAGTCGCCTTTGTCTATCCGTGAGATGTGGCGGGGACGGCTTTGAAGGTTCGCCAAAAGTGCAGTCTTACGCTTGGTGGTCTTCCCGCTTCTCATTATGGGGATGTTTGCAAAGCCAACAATCCAATCAATCCAGGACTCAAAGTAGTGATGTTGGCCTTCCAAAAGGTGTGAATCGGCATCGACACCAATATGTTCACAATACCTGACAACACATCGTCAGCCGTACGCTCCGTGACACCACGCAGGCAAAGGTGGCAGGCACAAATTACGTACCTGTCCCAGAGCCTCTTAGCCGTTGCGATGGCTTTCTTCGTCTTAGGCTTGAAGTTCGGCGGAAGCCAGCCAATCTTCCCAAATTTCTCTCGTCTCGCTAATGTTTCCTCGCGGGAAACGGGTTCGGTCCAGTGTGGACGAGGAGGGACAGGGCAGGTCTGCAGTGGTACGTTCATAACTTGAAGCCTCTGTCTGGCTGAAAAGAGAGTAGACGCTTAGATGGTGATGATGAATTAGAGGGCGAGGACGAAGGCCGGTTGGTGACACAGCCCTGTATATACCGCGAGCCATGATGCGCAGGGTAGATGGAGAAGGGTCCATTTAGGGACAGAGCTCGTGGAGCAAAAATAGGCCCCTCTGAGGACGGGGGAGGTGAGGAGGGTAGGTGAGTCGAAAACGTGAGGAACAGTCTGCAGTGGAGGCTTTCTGGGCGCTTGGCGCACCAGGGCCTAAAAAAGGTTAAAGCGGCCAGACGGCGCGAGTTAGGGAAAGGGTGTCGAAAACGGGCTCCCAGGGCCGCCGTTTTCTGCCACCTTTTCACAGATTACGTAGACTTATATGGTATTACTCTACCTAAGAAGTGCAACTAAACTGAAATATTGCTTCCGTATATTCTAGTCCACCTGGACTGTCGCCGATCGTTTCCGTATAGCCAACGAAAGATAACGCCGGCTTGTATTGCTTTATCCGTCACTCATAAATAGAATCCTCCAACGGCCAAAGACTAAGAGTCCAGCCTTCGCCGTTGGCTATTTGAAGCTTTATCTTCATTCTCATTCTCCTTTGTATCAGCCTCTGAGCCAAAAGCGTCCCGATGAGCCCTTCGAGGCGGTCGCCGCCACTCCGGCATTGTTGGCGCCCTCTTCCAGACCACTTCGTCCTCACTGCTACTTTCGTCGACGGCTTTCGGTGACTTTGTGCCTTCTTTGATGGGACTGGTTATGCGATCATCCATACCATCCCTAACATCGACTTTGTCAAGACGATCAGCTTGTGCTTGATTGATAGGGCGGTGTGCACTTCCAGAGAATCCATTGTATTGGTTCTCCGGGTCCGCATTGGCTGAAGGATCCCATATCGGGAGCCCACCAGGAGGCTGGGCCTCCCCGGAAGGCTTTCCACGAGCGAGGTCCACCATTGCCCCATTGATGCCTGTCAATGACCAGGCGAATGCAGCAACATCGCGAATGGCACTCATTACGGGACTGGGTCTGAGCTCGCTTCCTGGAGCAACAGCTGCATCTAGTGCACCTCCGTCCAAAGCTCGCTCGACCCCGATAGGCTCGAGGGCCCATGGTGCGGCAAAGACGCCGTGGTCGTAGTTAACTGGTTCCGTAGCATGGGCTGCTTGTGGGATAAGTGGTCTGGCACGGCGTAGGACGACAACCAGACCATCTGAACTGCACGAAACAACTGCCTCGACTTCGATGGGTTCCAAATTTAGTTGAACTGGATCGGCAGGAGATGTCGATGACGCTGATGATCTTGAGCGCTGTGCCGGTGCTGAGTCGGAGATCCTGTCGGAGTCGCGTCGCTCGAAGTCTGTGCTGTTTCCTGATGACGATCTCAAATTTTCTTCGTTGTAGGTTGCGTAAAGTCGAGCTGGCGTCAGGTTATCAGTGCGCTCGGAACGTGATGAATTAGATGGTTCGATTGCGACGTCCGGGCTGGTTTGTGGTCTGACGATGCGCACTCCATCATCGGCCCCATCCTCATCGCTGTCCGCCACTGACGCGTTTCGGCTACCGTCATCTTCAAGAAGTGGGTTGCGGAACCAGAAGCGGAGGTATGCTATCGAGTCGTTGGCCTTGGCACGTTCCAGACATCGAACAGCATCCGATAGGCAATTCTCAGCAATGCAGAAATAGAAACTCTTCCCGATCAGTTGCTCCGCCCTTATACCAAGAATGTTGGCGACCCCACTCGTAGCAAACATGATCGCTGACGTGCGCGTATATCGATTCAGGAACAATGCCGCTCGTGGCTCATGAGAATGCGGCGCTTGCTCCTGGGTGAATTTGTTGGAAATATAAGACAACATGTGATATCGTGGATCTCTGGGAGACGAAGAGAAGATCCTTCGAACAGCCGGCGCGTCAAGGGCGCGCTCTGCAAGACCATTAGTTCCATAGTGCGAGTTTCCGAAAAGAGTACTGACTTCGGCTCCGCGACCCTCGGCGATATATACTGGTACAGGCGACAAGAACATCGTAAACAACTGTGAAAACGCATTCGCAACCAACCCAAGACCCATCCTTGTGCTTGATCTGACAATAGTTGAGCGAAGCTGCCTTGTCTAAGTTAATACCACGGCCATGGACCGCTCTGGCAAAGGGAATCTCGTTCGGGTGAAAATACTCCCAGCAAGATTTACCCTTGACCTCATGAGGAAGGTACCCAAGAACGTCTTCGACGGAATCGGATACATACTTGATCCGAGCGTCGAGAGAGAGGTCTGAATAGCGATTAGAGTGATTGCGCAAAATCCGACAAAAGTGACGTACCATGAATAGTGATGAAGCAGACCTCCATGGTGTGTATAAGGGGCGTTAGTGACGAGGTAAGAAAGCTTTCCTTGAAGGGCTTAGGAGCAATCTTGAAAGATGCCAGCCTTCGGATGAGTTGGAGGGCGAGATGTGGCGTTGTCTCTCTGTTGTAGCATTTGACGGTAAGAGTAGTTACACTTTCTAAAACATGAAACAGTGGGACAAGTAGGTCAATACGCTGTGTCAGAGGTCTCTTTCGATGACTTACCTTTAGTATGCTGTGTTGGTGAGTGAAAAGGCTGAATGAGAAATTGTGATGAGTTCGATGCAACGGCCCGTCTAACGAATGATAGCGTGGTCGAATTGAATAAGAGCTATTGGGGCCTCGAACATTCTCCGACGCAGGACAAGCCCTCTAGTGGTTAGCGGTATGGACTATCATTAAGTGCAAAAGGCTCTGATGGATGCATGTGCCCGGTTCCGCCACGGACAATAGTGCTGAACAAGGGAGATCTGAGCAGGATTAACTATTGGGCGAGGAAGCTGTCAAATAGGGAGCGAGAGGTGCCTCGTGACGTCGGTTGAGCCTCGTGGAAGATGTGGGACTACTCGCAGAACATATGTACAACAAGCAAACGTTGAAGGAATTTGTTTTTGGGGCAACTGACTTGCCATTGCCACCTCTGAAGACCAAAACCATTGCAAAGACGCGGGTGGAACAGGGTTGAGTGGTAGATCCCTAGCCAGAACGTGGTTAACAGGGAGTAGGGGTATGACAGGCAGAATGATGCCTCCGGCGTCCGGCCGCTGCAATGTTTACTCACGGGCTCCTTCCGATTCGCTGTTGAAGAGGCGGTAAGCAGGCCAGGCCCTTTTATCACAAAATTCCCTTTACAGACCTCGTCATAGAATGCACCCTGGGCTACATTACTGGAACGTACCGAACTCTCCCTGTTGGGGCTGTGGAGGAAACAGGTATCTATTGGACGCAGCTCGAAGGAGGGAAGGGGTCAACCCTGATGATCGACTTCCCAACCTTCGCCTAGCTTGCAGGACTAGCAGCCTCGTTGCGCACCCCACGAGCAGGATATTCAAGGATTGTATCCCTAAGTTACTGTCCCCGGCTTCTTCAACCAAGGCTCAATGCCCTTATTGATGGCCCCCTCTGTGCGATCGCCGATCGTATAATTTCACAATAACATGCTCGCCTACACATTTCTCCGTTGTATGGCCATCAAAGGCATGTGTAGAGCGGGCGATCAGCGTTCATTCCATGTCATAGTTTATCTACATGGATTGCGACCGCGAGCATCTATGAGGGTGTACCTGGATGAATACGCGTCAGAATGAGGCGTCCAACGCAATGTATGATGAACCTATGGGATCTTGCTAAGGTATGGGCGGTTCGATCTGGCAACACGAGGAATATGCAGAAATCCCTGTGATGTGTCCGATGCGGTCCATAAATTTCTCACCTTTACAGACGAGCCTGGGCGCCTCCAGTGGCCTTGGGGGCAGGTACAAGCTTTTCGGTTTCCTGCTCGATTCTTGCCCCAAGGGCCTTGTTGACACGCCTGAAGAGATCGTACGTGCGTTTTCTAGTGGGCTCTTTTGCTGCGCATAGATGCCCGGCGACATTGTGAACAAAGTTGTCCTGTTGCCCCGGCGTCCGGCCCAGAACCTCCCACAGGCCATTTGGCTGAACAAAATCCTCGTCGGACACGGGGATCTGCTGCGCTACTGCAGCCCCAGCCCATTTCTCGTGCTCTTGACTCGGCTTCACGGGCTTGAAGGTCATTGAACGGTAGCTACTCGGATAGTTCTATATTTGGGGTCAGCGCCAGTTCCTGAGACAGTTGCCACAGAATCTTACCGGATTGCTTCCATAGTTGCCATTGACAGCCATCTGACCGTCACGTTGATACGGGTTGAACGCGTGAAGCGGACGGTTCACCGGAATTTGCTGATAGTTAACGCCCAGACGATGACGATGAGTGTCTGGGTAGGAGAAGAGGCGTGACTGCAATACCGGATCAGCGGACGGCTCTACGCCAGGGACCATGTGCGAGGGAGAGAATGCGGCCTGCTCTATCTCGCTGAAGTAGTTATCCGGGTTTCCATTAAGGGTGAATTTGCCAAAGCGGCGTAGAGGCACTTCCTTTTGAGGCCACACCTTCGTCAGGTCGAAGATGTTCCATCTTTTTCGGTGGTTAGCAAATATACCTAGCTATGTCAAAGGGTCTAGCCAGTACCTGAATTTCTCGGCCTGCGCAGGACTCAAGACCTGGACATAGCAGGTCCATGATGGGTACTCCCCCTTTTGGATTGACTCGAAAAGATCTTGCGTGTGCCAATCTGGGTTCTCGGATGCCATCTTGCTGGCCTCTCCGTTTGTGAATGTCTTGCTACCCTGGTCCGTCTTGCAATGGATCTGGATGTAGTTGAAGGTGCCGTCTGGCTTGGTGAATTTATAAGTGTGGCCAGAATACCCATTCATATGTCGATAGGAATATGGAGTTCCTCGATCCGAAAAGAGGTGCATGACTTGGTGGGCAGACTCTTGGTGGGTTGAGAGGTAGTCCCAGAACATGGTAGCATCCTTCAGGTTGGTCTGTGGGTTGCGCTTCTGGGTATGAATGAAGATTGGAAATTTCGATGGGTCTCGCAGGAAAAAGACCGGGGTATTGTTGAAAACCCAGTCCCAATTGCCTTCCTCGGTATAAAATTTGAGAGAAAATCCACGAGGGTCGCGTGCGCTGTCGGCCGAGCCTTTCTCGCCTCCGACTGTTGAGAACCGGGCCACACACTTTGTTTTCTTCCCCACTTCGCTGAGCATGTCAATTGATGTCAGGTCCGCAACTGAGTCTGTGACCTCGAATTCGCCGTAGGCGCCCGCTCCTTTGGCGTGTACGACTCGCTCTGGAATGCGCTCACGATCGAAGTGGGCAAGGAGATCAATCAGGTGGAAGTCTTGGAGGAGGAGAGGACCATTTTGTCCTATGCGCTGGCTGGATTCGGGATCCATGACCGGGCAGCCGTTTGAGGCCGTGTAGACGGGCTTCTCGTCATATCGGTAAGCTAGAGTAGCATTGTTAGAGTCATGGACTTCAGAAACAGTCTAACCATACTCACTGGACGGGTTGTCGGCGACCATCTTGGCGGATCTAGATATTTGTGATGTTCAAAGCACCTGCTAATTGATCTTGGACTGAAGTAGACACGTTTTGTTCAACTGAAAAGAAGTGGCAACTGATTTATGAGAGAGGGGATGATATTCACTCCGGCTCGTGCGGGGGCAGGAGGGGGAGCTTTGCCCATTACAGGCCCAAAATCCAGGTTTCTCCGCCAGACTGATGTCAGCGTCTTACAATCATTCGTGGTACAATAGAACTAAATTCCGCCCCGACTTTCCCCCCCACCCACACCATGCCGCTTTAAACACTCGCACCTCGCGAGCAGGGTGAGGCAGGGTGAGCGCCTCGTAGCTCGCGTGCACGCCAACCCTCGATCTATGGCTTCCAAAATGGACTCCCTCCTGCACAACCGCTTCGTCTCGCCCTTGTGGATCCGACAGACAGATACTTGAGGGCGTGGAAGCCCGTTCCGTCATGCCTGCAGTTTAATCAGCAACGCGTGCTTTCCCGCTTCTTCTCCCTCCTTCCTCCTTCTCCCTTTTCCAACGGCCGCCTTCTCCACCATCATGGCGAAACGAAAAGCCACGGCTGAGGAGCTGGAAGCTCGAGCCGAATCCAACGGCTATAAGAGAAAGGCCCACCGAGAGAAAGACAGCACTCGAGACAACGGGAAGCACAATAAGAAGACTAAAAGGAATCAAAATTCGGTGTTGGACCGCTATGTGCTGTAAGGGATCAGTGTCTTGGCTCGTGCGAACTTCGATACTGAACATGCTCCATACCAGATGGACCCTCTTAGAAATGCGAAAAGATGCGCTTCAGCGAGGTCTCCCAGCTCCCGACGAGGCTTGTGCCAGACATCACTGTCTTCAACAAGGAGTAGAGGCTCCCGATCTAGCAACAATAAAGGAATTTTTTTCGATTTTACATCGCAACGAGCTCCGGCAGGATCGTGATGAAACCCATGGTCGATTCGGTTAACACCAATGCTGAATGGTTTTTTGCCGGCTTTACTCGTGTCACGAGCACAGAAATCAATGAAAAAGATAGGACCGAGGTCTACAAAGTAAGCGCTCCTTCCTATAAATGTGGCGGATTCAATCTCATAGTTAGCAGTGGGTCCGGGTAACGCTCACCGCAGAGGATGTGGTGGTGAATATATTGATGTTCGACGTGTCTAGCTGGCTATCTTAGACCACCAACCCAGTTTTCAGTCCTCGCAACCTCTCGACCAAGAACGGTCAGAGGCATCATTAAGGCCAGTCGATGATTGACTTTTTGTTGAGAGGACTCGTGGCAGGCTCAGGCCTGGCCATGGTTGGCGAGTGAGGCGTGTCATCTTCTGGGAAGTATGATTCGCGACGTGGGCCGTGATGTGTGTATGCTGAAGTCATCTGTGCCATCGGCTCGTCAGCACTAGGGTTTATAGGGGGAGAAGCCCGCTGGCTTGCGAACACTCGCTGTTCTGGACAGGTTTGGAAAGCTAGGTTGCGATATGTTCTGAAAATGTTCGTAACTTCTATGATGTCGTGGCGGAATCCCGGTAGGTGGCGTATTGATATCAGGACGCGGAGCAGTAGGATGGTCGGATGATCGAGGTGCCAGAAATGGGCGGGAAGAGAAACAAACTTTCTATGCTCTCGTGCTGGAGGGGACTCGTAATACACTATTATTCGTACCACGTGATATGTCAGAGGCTCAGCGCCATCGAAAATGATCATTTCATACGCTACCATAGCCTTGCTGAAGAGGAATCCTTTGAGGCTCTTTTTCTCTAGACGAGGCCGAATCATAGTTCAACTCACAAATGCGGCAACCAAGGGAATTCCAATGACCTCTACTAGGAACCCATCATCCCCCTGTTCGTACCATTCCAGACGGCCAATCATATCTTCATTATATCAACAATCCTTAGGGATTCATGGGATGCCCTGCACTTGAATCGTGACTCCACAGCCCCCGGGATGCAGTCCAGCCATCTCAACGTTAATGGAGGCCTTTCCTGACAAATTCACGCCCCAAATTCTTGCGTCAATGTCTTCCCTTCCTCTGCAAAGACTTCTTGCTCCGTACTTTTATCACTCTTGTTTCCACTGAGTATTGTTAGAACAGGCAATAAAGAGATTGTTGAGGATGTTAAGGAACTTGGTCGAATCCACGCGACTATATATTATGTCAAGGTCGCCAACATTGCACGCATCATTGCATCCGTAACGCCGCCATTGTTCGCCTCTTTCTCCCGCCTCGGTGGAGATCTTTCCGGACTTGGCGAGTTCCTCCGAATAATGCTCTCCTCTCTGGAGACCTTTTGCTCAGGCCCTGGGGATGGAGACCTCCTCCTCGACCTCGGAGCGTATTCAAAGTCTTCCGTCTCAGATAGGCGGAGTGCTCTACGCCGATAATAATTGACGTCGTCATCATCAGCTGCTATAGCCCTTCCCTCGCTAGTTTTTTTCCTGATTTGGTGCAGGCGGGGAGCCCGGTCGCCGGGAGAAACGTAGACGATGTCTTCTAGGCCTTGGATCAAGTCAACTAGCCTTGTGGAATCCAGTGAGTGACAGAATAATGAACACCGCATACATCCTCTCAATGCTGACAGCACAATTTCGAAATGTTGGTTATAAGTTGCTGGCGAAATTGGTAATAACCGCTGGTAATCCTGGAAAACAGTTGAGAAATCAAGGATGTGCTCGAAAGGTTCCGAACCTGTAGTAGCCGTCCGAACAAGATTGTTGACAGAGTCTACCTCAACGGAAATGGTACACACGTCGTGATCTACATTCGCAACTTGTTTAAGTTGCTCTTGGAAGGCTTTGCTGCAGATGGCTAGAACGGCGATGATGTGCTGGACACAGAGAGGAATGTCCCACTCCCTATTGCGAAACATCTCGTCCATTTCATAGAAGTCCTCGGCGTCCTGACGACTGAATATCATTCTATTGTACCCGCAATTCTCCCACAGTTCCCACCTTGCTACTGCGGCCTTGAGTTTCTTGACGTCTTCCTCTTGAATATTCATCAAGGGAGCACCCTTTAAGGTCCATTGGAGCAGATTGGGGACCGTTGCGACAGCGTCCTTGTCGATAAAGTCGAAAAGCGAGTTGTCCAGATCGAAGAGAAATCCTTTGGGGCTGATCTCCACAAGTAGTACAGCTAGTGCAAGGCAATGAATATCAGACTTCCGGAAGAAGGTATCATCCTTGTCGCGAAGTCTGTACCACTCGCCTCTTTCAGCCTCTAACTGTTTTTCAAGGTCTCCCTTGGAGATGGCCAGAAATTTTTCTTCTTTTAAGTACCAGCGATTGCTCATGTCTGCTCCCATTTCACTCGCCCACTTGCTAGGACTATCGTTTCCGCAGGCGAACTTCCAAAATTTGCCATCCAAGTCGTTGGGGTCTTTTTTTGTACGACGGCTCTTGTAATGCTCATCCTCTTTAACTCGTTTCAAGTCAAAGACACACGCACGTCCATCTGAGTATTTCAGAGGGAGGCATCCCATAGACAACCAAAATAAGGTGGAAAGAGGTGTGATATCAAGGCCAGCAACGTGACCCGTGGCCGTGCGCTTTAGTTGAAAGTAGATCTGATCCATGACGGCCTCATTAGCCATGGGATTGAGGCTGCGTTTCCACCAGAGGGTGCCCGTGATGCCGTCTAGCTTTTCGGTGGAAGGTTCGGTACCATAGCCGCCCTCATTATTGTCTCCTTCTGCCTGGATCTTAAGCCTTAACGAGCTGGGAAGCCCAACACTCCTCCCTTGATCTAGACGATCATCATACCGTCCACGCAATCCAATTGCGAAGATCCAGAAACGATGGCATGGTAACCAAGCACACTTACCATATATGTGAATCTTGTTGCTTCTCGTTAGCCCTGGGGTATAAAATTCGATGAGCGCGGCCAAGTTGATCCATCCACTTGAGGAAGAAACGTCTAAAGTAGCAACATTGCGAGAGGGTCGTGAAAGTGTGTGAAAAGTTGGTGGCTCTTCCAAGTACGGAACATTAATACCGTGGAGCCCGAATAAAAAACTTCTTGTCACATATCCGGTTTTTTGGTTGTAGATCGCCTTTAGAGCTTGATTGCGTTCGCTTCTGGATCTGCGCAGCACCAGTATTGGACCAACGATTCCGATGAGAGCTATGAGGGCGAGCAAGATTGCGAGCCACGTTCCGATGTCGCTTGTGAGCCCGAGCACGTCAGCCATATTTCTGCTGCTGAATTGGAGTATAAGGGCAGGAAGGAAAAGGTGATGAGAAAGCCGGGACGTTTTCGATGTGCGGATGAGGAGAAGGAAAGAATAAAGTAGTGAGACTTCAGCTGAAAAAACCAAAGTTCGCGTTGGTCACCAATAGAACGGCAAGCCAAGCTCCTCAAAGACGACCCAAAAAGAAAACCCATGTCTCATCCTTTCGCAACACTAGTTCACCCCATCCCCCGCGCTGACACGTGGTAGACTACTACACACTGGCCCGGCGGGATGAGCACTAAGCTACGCATGGCAGACTACCACTAAAGAGTCCTTACGTTTCGTTGCTCCCCCCCCAAAATTCTCTGCATTCTGGAATCACCGCCAACAAAGGGCTTTATAGTTGGCAAAGTGGGCGAGGGGACGCGATGCGCGATCGGGTGGGACACCTCGAGGTCAATATGATCATAACCAAAATGAATGCGGGGACTAAAACGGCCCAAGCACCTTGATTGTTACAAGTGGAAGTGGAATAATGCGTGTTGAAGGAAAAGAGGTAGACCTAAGCTTTGGGTTCATCTTCTTTATTGGACAAGGTGTAGATGTGGAGTTTGAGACGAAGGATGAGAAGGCGATGATGCATAGGGCGTATGCTGAATAGCCCATTAGAGCATTTACCGGCATGGCTAAATCGACAGCTAGCCAGGCGAGGAACTCTTCCAGTGCCATTTGCTTGACACTCGCCTGTACCTAGCTAGAGAACGACAGATTACGCACTCAGTCTACTTTGACTTCAATTGATCTTGCCATCTTTCATGCACACTCACATAATGGGTTACTTTATGGAGTCGATCTCACTTAAGCTGTGACGCATGCACTATCCACTTCTGAAGGAACTATCCCGTTTCGATTTGCCGAAAGAGTGCCATTGATCTCTAAACTAGTTGGGTTCGGGGGTTTATTTGCACCTGTATGGGGATCGGTGAAATGCTACTTCGGTCGCCAAGATAACAAAAATCCGCCCCCAGGCTCACCCTGCTCCAGTCCTAGCGTGACGCCGCCGTCGAGCCCAGGTGAGCCTTGGGTGAGGCTCACCCCGAGATCGCCTTGGTCAACGGGTGAACGGCTTATCCCCTACCGGCCCACTCGGCCACGTCGACAGCACTCCTCACCGTCAACATTCAGCCGGTGATTGGCGCTATCGTATTTGAACTAAGCCCACAGTGAGACAGCGATTTTCATAAAGCGGCGACATCTCGTCGCTGTCCAAACCTCGGAACATAGGAGGTTTGTAGGCTCGAGTAGCTCCCGACTCATTGCCCTCATAGTCCAACATCTCTAGCCGACTTTGTTCCGCGCTATGTGGGTCGAAGGTCAAAGCCGATGTGAACAGGTCGACGCTGTCTGTCTGCCTGTGGATAGGAGCCAGTGTTGATGGCATTGTCTGACCGCGCCATGCACTCGACAATATCTCCTGAAAGCCAGGCATGAATGCCATCTGCAGGAACACAAACTGCTTCGCCAGGTTGCAAAACAAGGTAGTTCATGCAGATAGGTGCCACAAGTATGCCATTATTAGCGTTCTGTATAGTCTTTCTGTAGCCGCGGTAAGAGAGCTAGAATGTGGGTGTGCTCGCCGTAAACGTCCTGGGTAGTTTGAGTAGGTCCTTGGTCACATTGCGGACGGTTGATTCGGAAGCTGTTAGCATAGCCCTGCAGACACCCTTTAGAGTTTCGTTATTGAAGTGTTTTTGGGCAATTGGTAGGAATTGGCACAGAGGTAGAAGCTGAAGCGAGGTTTGGATCTCATTGAGGGCTTGAAGGTGACGAAGAGCTCGAAAGTTGTGAGTGCGACTGCAATCTCAGGCTTATGGTTCTGATCGCTGTATTCCCCCCGGGTCTTTCTGGTCTAGGCGGGCAGCAAAATCCTTGTCAGGATGGATTCGGAGGGGAAGTGCCCTGGCTATAGAGAGGATTTAGACCAATGCGCTCAGTGAGCGGAGGCCAAGCAGTGGGCGACTGGTTGGAAGCACCTTGGGGAGGAACAGTAGGTCTGCTTCGACCCTTTTCAACACAGTCTTTCCGATCAACCTTTCTTTATGGGCGTTCAGGACATCTTGAAAGGCTTCTCCTGTCGACAACACATAGAATTGCAACGTTGGAGAGGGACTCATCCACATTTCAGCATACTCTTTGCCATATTCGATCTTAAAATCGGTACCCGGCATTGAGACGCAATATCTGGCAGTTAGAGAGTCCTGCCACTTCTTGCCCCAGGGGTAGTTCTTTGGAGTCGTCAGAACGTCGAAGGTTCCACTGGTTCCACTGGTTCAATCAACTCATGTTACAGTAGCATTTCAATTGGATAACAGAGTCAGCCATAATGGAAAGAATCAAAAGCAAGAGAAGGAGTCGTTTGAGAGGGACTACGAAACGGTAGAGGAACACTTAAATGAGGCAGAAGATGGGAGTGATGCGACTGCAGGCCCATCTTTGAGATAGACATCATATTTGGCGGTCCCGTTTCAGTGCCTCAAAGCAAGCCCTGCACGGTCATGTAAGAATGGGTTTCTGAACGCATCCATTCGTCACAGTGGTTAAAAGCCGTGATGGTGCATGAGGACTCGCACGCCAGCCGAAATGAAATTGGTCCTGACAGCTGCTTGGCTTGGCGCCCCTTGAAGCGGTCAAGTTTAAGGTACGCGAAATAATTATTCTGCCGCTGGCGGCAGGAGGAGGACAACCGGACAAAGTGTCCTTTGGAGAATCTATCCACTGGAGCATCATCTGGCCAGGTCAGGCGTTTAAACGATCTGTGTACCGCGGAAATTCGGCATAAAGTCCTCACCCTTTTACCTGCCCGCCTCAAAGCTGCGCCTTGTCCTCCACCCTTACTGATGATGCGTTGTTGCCGGCACGAACCTTGACTTTGACAAAGCTCACATCAGAGCCACCTCCAACTTTGGGTTTTTTCGTACAATGTCACCACCTGGGCGAAGGAAAGGCCCGTCCTGCCTATATCTGCTGCCTCTCTTCGTCCTGCTCCTCTTCTCTACACCCGCCTTAGCAGCCTCTGCAGTCCTGGGGATTGACCTAGGAACTGAATACCTCAAAGCTGCCCTTGTTAAGCCCGGTACACCCCTTGAAATAGTCCTGACAAAAGACTCGAAACGCAAAGAAGCTGCGACGGTAGCTTTCAAACCATCGAGAGCGCAGGCAACAGACCCAGAAGCCTTTCCTGAAAGATTGTTTGGCGGCGATGCAGTTGCATTGGCACCAAGGTTCCCTGAAGATGTGTACCCCAATTTGAAGAGCTTGTTGGGCGTTCCGGCCGACGATGCTATCGCCAAACAATATTCCAGTCGACACCCAGGGCCTCTGCTGGAGAGTTTTTCAAGAAGTGGAGAAGCCAAGGGCAAAGGCACTGCTGCTTTCAAGAGCAGGGGCTTTGGAAACGAGCAGGAACCATTCATGGTTGAAGAACTTCTGGCCATGGAATTTCAGAACTTGAAAGCCAATGCTGAGTCGACGATGCCAAAAGGGTCCGTTGTTACAGATGCGGTCATCACATTTCCTGCATTCTACACAGCGGAAGAGAAGAGAGCGGTAGAGCTTGCCGCTGATCTGGCAGGCTTGAGATTGTTGGGCTTGATCAGTGATGGACTAGCAGTGGGACTCAACTATGCTACAGGAAGGACCTTTGATAGCGTATCTGAAGGAGCCAAACCGGAATATCATTTGGTCTACGATATGGGTGCAGGATCTACAACTGCCACTGTATTGAAATTCCAAGGCCGTACAGTTAAAGATGGAGCCAAGCGCAATAAGACCGTCCAGGAGGTTCAGGTGTTGGGAACAGGTTGGGACAGTACTCTTGGAGGAGATATGTTGAACCAGCTAATAGTGGAAGACATGATAACGAAATTTCTGGAGAGACCAAAGATTAAGCAGTTCGGCCTGGAGCGGATTCACGTCACGAGACATGCAAAGACGATGGCCAGGCTTTGGAAAGATGCGGAAAGAATACGGCAAGTGCTCAGCGCCAACTCACAGACCTCAGCCAGTTTCGAAGGACTCTACTATGAGGACGTTAGCTTTTCATACAAGCTTTCCAGGGCTGAATTTGAGGACCTTGTGGCTGAGCATACTTCTCGTGTCAGTACGCCCCTGGTCGCGGCATTGGACTCTGCTGGAGTGACACTGGGAGAACTTGAGTCAATTATCTTGCATGGTGGTGCGGTCCGGACACCTTTTGTGCAGAAGCAGCTTGAAGTCGTTGCCGGAGGGTCTAGCAAGATCAAGACTAATGTCAACGCGGATGAAGCGGCTGTATTGGGAGCTGCTTTTAAGGCAGCTGGCTTAAGCTCGAGCTTTAGAGTTAAAGAAATCCGTGCAAGCGATACGCCTGGCTTCACTGTTGGTCTAAAATGGACCGCAGATGGGAAGGAACGGCAGCAGAAGCTTTTTACACCTGCATCTCAGGTGGGAGTTGCAAAACAGGTGCCGATCAGGCTTCTTGAAGATTTCAAACTACAATTCACGCAGGCTGTTGGCGAAACCGACGTGCCCGTGACGGAAGTGCAGATGACGAACCTGACAGCCTCTGTGGCTCAACTGAAGGACAAATATGGGTGTGCTGTAGCGAACATCAGCACGGTTTTCACTATACGACTGAGCCCCGTTGACGGCCTGCCGGAAGTCAGCGCCGGGTCCGTTAGTTGCGAGGCTGAAGGCGTCAAAGGAGATTTCATGGGGAATGTCAAGGGCCTCTTTGGCTTCGGCTCCAAAAAAGCAGCAGACCAAGCGCCTCTTAATGGCGATGCAGAGGACGACTTCTCCGAGGATACTTCCACCATGACTCCACTATCGCTTGACGATCCTATCGGCTCCGGCTCAACGACATCTTCTACTACATCATCCTCAGGCACATCCACAAAATCAGCAGCTAAAGCAGTGACTCCAACGCCAACCACGATCTCGATCCCACTCGCCTTCACTACTACGCCGCTCGGCCTCAACAGACCTCCCACGTCGCAACTTCCACAAATACGTGCTCGCCTTGCGGCCTTCGCTGCATCTGACCGTGCCTTGGCCCTTCGTTCTGAAGCCCTAAACACACTTGAAGCCTTCACCTATCGAGCACGAGACTATCTATCCGACAACTCCTTCGTTGCTGTCTCGAGTGACAAAGAGCGTGAGCAACTAGAGCAGAAACTCGATGCTGCAAGTGAATGGCTGTATGGCGCAGGCGTTGATGCAAAATTAAAGGACTTCCAAGACAAGCTAAAGGAGCTGAAGGCTATTGTAGATCCAGTGCTCACACGGAAAGAAGAAGCGAGCAAGAGAGATGGTGCAGTGAGAGGCGTAAAAGACCAGTTGGAACAGATGGCTAGCGTGATTAAGATGGTCGAGAGCTCAATAAGCAAGGCTGCTGAAGATGCGGCACGTGCGGCCTTCTCAGCTATCTCTGCAGAAGTCGAATCTGCCTCTTTAGTCGTCGAGTCAGTTGTCGAGAGCCCGACGGGTACGTCCGAAAACGGCGATGACCTCGACGACGATCCTTACAGTACCCCAAGCACCTCCTCTTCCGTGAAAGCGAGGCCGTCCGCCTCCCCCGAAGCGCTGTTTACACCACCAGTCTACACGACCGAAGATCTGACATCGCTCCAAAAGTCCTACGACAGTGTCAAGGCCTGGCTTGACGAGAAACTGGCGCTGCAAGAAAAGCTCACTCCGTACGACGATCCGGCGGTGCTGGTCAAGGAACTCGAACTGCGAGCCAAGCAGCTCCAAACCGACACCACAAATCTGATCATGAAGAACGTCCGCGGCATGCCCGGTGGAGGAGCTAATGGTGGCAAGAAACCCAAGAGCAGCAATGCGAAGAAGTCGAAGACGAAGAAGGCAAAGAGCGGCAGTGCCAGTAGTACGGTGACGGCATCGTCTGTGGTGAACGAGCAGGGCACAAGTACGAGTACCGGTAAGGCAAGTCCGACGTGGACAAGAAAGGACGAGCTATAGACGCCATACGCAGGTCAAATGGATTGGGATGCGAATGGGACTCTGCAGACCAGTGATTTAATGTCATTAGCGTTTTTATCCAATTACTGCGTGCGGAGGCTTCCCACACGTAGAGTGATATGCTATACAGATCCCGGAGAGCCATTCTGGCTCCGGACCCGGCATTTCCAGAGACGCATCCTCGTTTCCGAGTCCAAGGCCCATTTTCTCTATTCAATATCCCAAATGTCCTGAAGCATGAGAGCCGAATATTGGATCCTTCCCCTGTTTTCCAATCCTCCCATCCCAAACAATTCCAACCAAGCTGAAGAATATTCCACCGAAATTCCAGAATCCGAGTACGTCCCCAACAAACAAAATGTACAGTGCAAAGCCACCTAGTTAATCACAGAGTCCGCCAAAATGCCGGAAGCTTGAACCTCGTCAGAATCGTCACATTCGTGATTCAGGAACAATCCATCTCGACCTCGTCCCTCCGCCTCAGGAACCCCGCCTCGCCAAAATCCATGCCACCCGAAGCAGATTCGAGATTCATTTCGTACCCGCATCCGCCCAAAGCCATGTTCCCGGAAGCGGACTCCAGACCCGTGTCATAAGTGTTCCAACCGGGCCTACACATGCCGAAGAAGCCGAAGTTCTCCTGCTCGGGGCTGGAAGGTGGGAGCGGCTGCGGTTTCCGGCGTGACTTGGGTTGCGCGAAAACGCGGTGCGCGACGTTCGAGGCAGACAGCGCGTTGAGGTCGGGCATCGTGGTGTGTTTGAAGGGGTAGGAGGAGCCGCGACGGTGGTGAGATGTGAAGTGCGTGGATGACGGTCCAGGGTGGTATGGAGAGGAGAGGTAGCCAGAGAAGACGCTGGGTGGGAGTTGAGGGATAAAGTCGGAGTCGACGTCGTCGTCGTCGGAAGAGGAAGACAGAGAGTCATCGAAGACGCGCTTGTTCATGTTGGTGGTGGTGGATTCCTGGCTTGACGACGGGCTTGAGTAGAGAGAGGAACAGGAGGACATGTGGGGCAAGGAAATGCCGCAGAATGTTGCCGTTGAGAAGGGCTGGACGGCGGAGAGGCCGCCGATGTCGTGGATCGAAGGCTGGGAGTCGGCGGCGTATGGTGTGAGCTCTGAGTACTTGGCGGGCGCAGTGATGGCGGCGAGGGTTGCAGGGCTGAGGCGTGAGGTCATGAATGGACGGGGTGTGAAGCCGCCTGAGGCTGTCGCGTGGGTTTTGTAGCCTTCTGGCACGGACTTGCGGACGCGACAGCCAACTGTGAGAAGAGAGGATTGAGTGGCAGCTGGGAGGGTTGGGAAGGCGGATGAGGATGAGGAATTGGAGTTTTTTTCGGGGGTAGAGTCATCATTGGAATGGGAGTCGAAGAAATTGGTGATGGGTGCTTGGAAGCGGCGACGTTTGGTGATTGATTCCATGATGATGGGGTGGGAAGGCGCGAGGTTGGGAGACTGCTGGAGCGTTTGGGGGTGGGTAGACCGCGTGTTGATCAACGCGGCGACGGCGGCGGCGGTCCTCGAGCAACGTTTTCGGTCACGCAACGGTTGTTCAAGGTGAATTCGTTGAGATGGTGATGGAAATGGAACAAAAGGAAATCGTCTAGAAGAATTGCGCAATCAGGATATATCGCAATTGAAAACCCCGGGGGGGGGTGAGGCGAGGCTGGGCTTGAGGCGCAGGAGAGCAGCCCCCGGAAATAGATGGCAGGAAAAGGGACCCCGTTCGCCAATGGTCGTCGATCAGGGGTTCACTTTGGCGCGTCCGAACGCTAAGACACGGACGCGAAGCATCTATTCCAAGTCAGGCAAAGTGCTCGCATTAACCGGGGTCTTATCTCGCCATGTCCGTGCTACCTCCGAGGATAAGAGGATATGCTTACAAGCACAAAATTATCCAATGCTTTCTCACGTCCCGGAGGCATGATATACGAATATGCACGCAGCCAATGAGCTTCGGACAAGGCAAAATGGCACTTACATTACAGAGCACTAACTATGTTCCAACAAAGCTTTTTACTGTCGCACAGCTTATACGAATACTCCCTCATGGACCCAGATCAGCGCCCCGGCGCCTACCTCACATGCTTGACAAACCCAGAAAAGTAAGCGGTCCGACCTGATTCCAATACCCTCAAACTGTGGACCAACATCTTCTGCCTCCATCTGAACTGCAGCCTTGGGGACCGTGGGAACCCTTCAAATCCTTCCTGGCGCACTGAACTCACGTACTCCTCCACCAAGTCCTCTTCTCGCACTACCAGGTGCACTCTTGCAAAGATTTGTCTTTAGATTGACGCTTCTAGCCCTGTCCCTCCGTGCCCGTATCTGGGCCAGTGCAGCTTCCCTGCTGATCGGTGTACCTGGTACGTTCTGGGAGACAGGACTAAACACGTCATCGTCTTCAAGCCCGCGCACAGGAACCATTACAGTCGTAGTCTGGGCTTGGATCGTGCGCGGAACTGAACGGCTAGGAGTCTTGAGGCGTGGCGTGATCGGATAAGGTGATGCGCTCGGAGACCTTGTTGTAGTCGATTTGGGCGTTCTCCCACTGGACGCTTTCGAGCGCGATTCTTTGGTTGGTGTGGTAGATGAGGGTAATGGCGAACGGGGAACCACTCGGATTGGTGATTGTAGCCTCATGATGCCCATTGCTGTTGATGGCCGTGCGCATTGTGGCTTATGTGGTGACAGGTCGAAGAGGTCTTGATTCGACAGAGCTCCCTCGGCCGGTGGCAAGAGTGGTGCGCTCGAGTGGAAATCCGCTGCAGCTGACAGAGGTCGCTCCAGTTGGGAAGTCGCTGCTACATCGTCTGTTTCAGGAATCGCTACTCTGTAGCCCGGCTTGTTTGTTTGACGCAGACTCTGTGCTTCCTCCCTAGCCAAGCTTATGTCTTTTGTGGCTTCACTCTCTGCTGTCGTTGCTTGCCGTTGCTTCCTTTCGGCAGACTCTGCTCGTTGTTTCTTCTCCCACTCCCAGTCGTGGATGAATCTCGTACCTGACTGCTCTGCAATCCGGCAGGCACACATCTTGAATTGGCACTCCATCTGCAAAAAGTGTACCATGTCATCAGCACGTTCTCGGAGGGTTCTTTCCCATCGCAACTCTGCTTGCAGATCCAGTAATTGATCCTCCAAGTCGGCTTCGCCGTCTCCCATGAATTCGTCTTTCCCTTCGTCCGCAGTAAGTAGCGTATTCGTATGGGCATTGGATCTAGATCTATTCCCGAAGTTGATCAAGGGCGTACTTTCTGGTGAGTACACTGGCAGAAGGCGCTCGAACCTGTTCTTGCGACGACGCCTTGTTGGGCTTCGATCCGGTGAATCACAACCTGACCGTGACTTCTGTGCCTGTCCGTCAAACATATGCTGCTCTTGTTGTTCACGCGGTTGCTCCTGTACTTCTTCCCTATTGTCATCTTCATGCCTGTGGTCCTCATTTGGTTCTTGGCCTTGCACCACTGTAGCTTTTTGCTCGAGCAACACTGCATCTCTTTCAGCCTCGGCCGAACGCAACCTTTCGCGCATCACTTCCATCTCCTCCAGTATGCCAGCTAAAGTGTATGCTCTTTCAAATGCTTCCTGCCTCGCCTGCTCTTTGCCTGACCGCTCCTTGTCTACTTCCGCCTTCAGCGTTGTGGCCTCCGCTCGAGCCTCTTTCAGGTCTTCTTGTGCCTTTACCAAATTCGAACCGGCTTTGAACGCATCTTTTCTGGCTCTCCTGACTTCCTTCTCAAATACCTGTCGCTCATGTGCTTGGCGCTCTTTGACCGTCTGTAGTTCTTCCATCAGCGACTCGATTCGCTCACTTATCCTGCGCTCTCGGACTTGTGCTTCCACGAGCTGTGAGTTTGCAGCATGAAGAGCGGCCTCGGCTTCTTCTCGCCCAAGGATGGCTCGTTGCAGCGCCGCATGACTGGACGCTGATTGCTGGCGAGTAGGTGGAGTGGTAGAACTAAGGCTGTTTAGGAACGCAACCTTCGAAGCGACGTCAGATGAGCTGCGATGGTGCTTGTCAAGATGGTTCGGAATTGAAGGGGAGGGGGGCATTCTCTGCTGGTTTATTCGTTCCGGAGACAATGCGTACAGGGGAGCGCCCGGGGAAGCCGGACATCGCAAAGAGCCTGGGGGCTCCATGTTATTATTGCTTATGATGTCGCATGATTCTGTGTAATTCTCTGGAGGTGGGCAGTGGTTGTTCTGATTTTGAGATTTTATCAAGCTTTGTTTACGCGTAGGTCGAAAAGCGGGAAGGCGCAGAGCGAATTCGCTAGTCCCAAAAAAGCACCTTCGTTAGTCATTCTATGCAGGCACTTGTTGGCTTCAACATATCAATCCTACATCATGTTGACCAATCTCTGTGAGATCTACGAACTGCTGAAGGCCGAGCCGATCTTATGTCATGCACGAGATCCTTACTCTCCAGCTCGGCAACTTTGCGAACCATGTGGCAACACACTTCTGGAATACCCAAGTACCCCTCATTGTTTTCTCATGTCAACAATCTCCCTTTAACGTTGCTCTAGGAGTCGTATTTCACATACTCTGAAAATGAGGTTTCGCTCGTCAACCACGATATCCACTTCAGGCCTGGAGTAGCTGCGGATGGAGGAGATACCTTCACACCGAGGACCATAATCTATGATCTGAAAGGCGGCTTCGGTTCTCTTCGCAAATTCAACGCCTTGTATGAGATCCAAGAAGAGACGACCCTACCAAGGGGACTATGGTAGGTAGTTGGAGCCTGCCCAACAAGTTTTCGTTGACAATGCGAAGGAGCGGTCAGACAGCCCTCCAGCGACAAGATCCGATTGAGCCGACAGCATACCAGAAGAACCTTGAACAAGGTCTTCCTACTTTTCAACTCACCTCCCAGGATGTTCGCTATTGGTCTGATTTCAATCGAGTTTTCTACCATCCACGGTCAATCGTGCAGCTGAATGAGTATGAGCTAAACTCACAAACAATGCCGTTCGAGAGCTGGGCTGCGGGTCAGGAGCTCTTCCAAAACCTGGATAAAGAAGTCGATCTCCTTGATCGTGACCTGCGTCCCTTTGCAGAAGAGTGCGACCAGTTACAGGGTCTCCAGATATTCAGCGGTACAGATAACGCCTGGGGTGGCTTCTCAGCAAGTTACCTGGACAACTTGCGAGACGAGTTTGGCAAGACAAGTATTTGGGTATGGGGTCTGGAAGCAGGTCAGAAAGTCTCCAAGGTGCGCCTTGAGCTTCTCCACGTTCAGGTCTGCAAATATTCTAACTAAGAATAGCAAATGCAAATTGTTCAGACCATCAATGCTGCCAGGTCGATCCAGTCCTTGGCGCAACAAGCCTCCGCGTATGTTACTGCATCCAGTTTACCGTCCGCATTGCCAAGTTACGTCAACTTGAATCCGGTCAACGACTGGACCAGCTCCGCGCTCATAACTACGGCTATTGAGACGGTTACGTTGCCGAGCAGATTACGGGATTCGGGCGGCCGTCAAGCATCTCTTTCGCTTCTGGAAGACATGTTGAATACCAATGGAAGGCAGAATATATTCGAGCTTGCTGCAGGTGTGCGGGAGAATGGCTCTACGGGTCAAGGAAGGCCTGGCTTCTCGAATGGACATGCCAACCCATCAGCAGCAAACCCGCCACAGGCAAATCGCGAAAGCATGCCGGCGCAGCACACGCCTGACCTTGACATTAAATATGCCACTAAGCTGTCTCAGCAACCGCCAGGAACAGATCCACACATTTTCAGCCAGGTCATCATTCAGCGTGGTCTAATCAGCAGCAGGGAGGAGGCAAATATGACAGATCATATCGCGGAAGGAACGACTAGTCCGGGTACGACGGTAGAGAAGTAAGTGCACCCATGCTCGCTGCCGGCGAGATCGTGTAAGTGGCTGACGTTTGCACCCGAAGTTTCTATACCATCCTCAAGTTCCCGCTCCTCGACGCGTTCCCTCGGAGCCTCTTCCCCCGTTTGGCTCCTCAGAGCAAAGCCTTGGATATCCATGCCGCGCTAACGACAATGTCGAGTACTAAGATCAGACTGAGAGACATGCGAGAATTCATTAGTAGGTCTTTGAAGCCGGAAGAACGAGAAATCCTTCTGTCCGATCTTAGTGAACTCGGGGAAGCCTACTCGCATGGTTGGAGTGATAGTGATTCTGGCGAAGATGACTAACCGACCCTTAAAGTGGCTAAGGGGATCTGATCAGTCGGGATGTTCCTGACTCCTGTGTGCGAATCCACCAGACGTTGCGTTTTGTTTCGCTGTGTTTCGCGTGGTCCGCTGCGGGGCGCTTGGGGCTCCAAAGTTTAGCCCCTACCCATCCCGCGTACCTGCATATTCTCGGGCAGAAATTCTGAATCTCTGAGTTACCACAATCGCCGCCCAAAACAATCCATATTTTCAGATGATCACTATCGTTGAGATTGTAGCTGCAGCCACTTAAGAAGAGCAAGTTTTGTCGAGTTGGCTTTGCATGCCGTAGCAGTGCTTGGGAGTCGCCAGGGGTAAGTAGGTTTTCTTGGACCGCCAATCGGAGGAGGCTCAGGATGACGTGGGGAGTCGTTGCCAAGGTCAACTCGGTTCCTGTAGCAGAATGTCTCAAAAGCGAGGGGATAAGAACCCGCTGAAGGGCAGCCCCAACCAATCCAGATGCACCCTTTCACCCCACGCGGTTCTCGTTGGAAGGAGTTTCACGCTACACTCTCAAAAGGACCAGTAAACGTCCCATTACCGAGCAAAACTCTCGTCCCTGACGTTCCCATTTCTCAACGACTGACATTACGGAGCATGGCGTAAGGATTGGTAGACCTATCCTGAGCAGATATACTGTACTTGCCTCCTTTGTACGCTGTATGATAGGAATATCACCTGTACAACAAATGCAGGCAGCGGTTGGAGGGCTGTCATCTTCAACGAATCGGTTTCCACGTCAATGACGCCCCTGGCGTGCCTGGAATTGGACCCCTGTCCGACTGCGCCTAACCAAAGTCGGGTGGTTGGCGCGTTAGCCTTCAACTTTTTCTTGACCCGTGAGACCTGCATAGGAGGAGTCCATCAATCCCCATTCGTTGACACATCGAAAGTTGACTCCCGCGCTCGACCAACCATGGCAATATTATGAGCTCCGGCTTTGTCGATCACATGTAACCCACCATGCAAAATCCGGGTACAACGCTATGGGGCCGCCCACAGGCGGTACATATATCCCAAGCCCCCCCCTTCCATAGCTTTCACGAATCAAGTTGCTACTCTTCCTAAATCAAGGAGCTCCCTCGCTAAGGCTCCTGTCAATCCATTCTTTGCAGGCGAACGTGTCTATCCTGTAATCCAGTACAACTTCTTGTACCCTCATCGTCAAGTCGCCAATATGGTGAAAAGTTCGCTCGTTCTCCTGGCTTTAGCCAGCTCGGTCTTTGCTGGTGTTGTGGATAAACGTGACAAGCAAGGTGGTCCTGGCGGCTGGGGCGATTGGCAGACAGCTCTGTCTTCATCTTGGGTCAATTGGGAAGGAAACTCTAAGACGTCGCCAGTTGCTGAAGAGACTTCTTCATCGTCATATACACCCGTGTCGGCTAGCAAGCTATCCTCAACTTCCACAACCGTGACTCCTTTCTCGGGAAATAGCGGCGGCTCCGAAACATGGGCAGTCTGGCCATCCTCATCCACAACCACCAAGACAAGTACTGTATTGGCGACCACCACAAATGTCTTGACAGCTGTGGTCCCCGCCTCCACAGCAGCGACTTTACCCGCTACCTGGGAACCTTGGCCATCACCATCTAAACCATTTGCCACCTTCAATGTGTCGACTTACCACACACCCGCCCCGGCGGTCTCTTCGCCAGTAACATGGGCTCCTCCCGCGTCATCGGCTGTCGCGCCCGCCACCACCGCCATCCCCACCATGAGCGCCATCTCCAACCTTCCCTCTGCACCACCCACCAGAGCAAGCACAGCCGCTCCCGCCGCTTTCACCGGCGCTGCGTCTGCCAACAACCCCGCGCTTGCTCTCGTTGGTGGCATTGTCGCCATCCTTGCGCTCGCATAAGCACAAACTTCCTTTCTACTGGTACATACACTTTTTCCGGATGTTGGGGCTTGGATGACATTAAACGGATCTAACGCTTTTTTGCCTACATAGCTTAGAGGGGTTATGCACACTTGTCGGGGTTACGATGACGGAAAAGCCTCAGGCGCTCTTATGACCCTGAGCAGCCGCTCCTTTGATGAAACCATAGACTACTAGAATATCGATCCTCATGGATCCCACTGAGACAGGAAAGAAAAAAAAATCAAATGTTCATTGTCCATTTGAGAGATTTAATTTTTCTCAAGTATGCCCTTCAGCCTGGACTCGAGAGTCGCTGATCCTCCATTTCGCAACGATGGTGCTGCCACTTCGCCGGACATCCTCACCAAGAAACACAGGGAAGGGTTTCGCCAGCCAAGAGGTATATAGTCTCCACCAGCCCGTTATTCTTGGGAAAGGCCAATATAACCCTTGGATGTCTTCACGAATCGACGATTTCGTGCTGCTCCGACAACACGAGGCCGCAAAATGTAATCCACCTCTTAATTCACAAGTCGAGAGCCTGCCCGCCGTCAAACCATCTCCACCAGACGATAATCCTGTCCAATGCCACCAACGAGAACAAGCGCGGGGTTGTTGGCAGACGCAACGCCGGTGGACCAGTGCCCATGGCAACCAACCCGCCACCAAGACTCCGCAGCTCTCCAGTTCGAGGCTTGTGCCAGCAAAGTGAACTGAAATGTGGAAGCATCTCGCGCCAGAATGCTAAATGTCCGACTGAAAGCAATGTAAAAGACTCGCCGAGCACCTGACCACCCAGTAACGACTGCAAGAAGCGCCTCAGCAGGACAGTAAGCCTCCGCTAAATTGAAATTGGAACCAATCCTTGGGTATAGAAAACATCATCTCAAAGATGAAATTGAATAGACTCAGGCGGGGGCAGGGAGTTGACGCGAAACTCGTACATGTTGCGGACAGTCTGTATGGAGCAAATCAGTCAACGACCTTCGTCGGATTGGACCTCTGCTTACGTGTTGGATGATTGAGACCCATCGCCAATCATGCGCACGTATGGGTCAATGTTGGGTATGGCTCGGCTTTGCAAATTGGGCTCCCACATGCCGCAAGGTATGATCTGTGGTTTGATAAATGCTTCTTTCCTTCGCTGTCGACCTGAAGAGCGCACTTCCACCTGTCGATGCTCTCGTTTGCCGCTCGAGTGCTTCACCACGATCGTCTGTACGTGTCTGTGTCTTCTTGTTGGCTGGCATGCCATGGGGCACGGTATTTGTTGGCTTTCCTCCGAATGCCAAGAGTTCACTGACTCGAGGAAATTCACACTCAAATCTTTTCAAAGGCGAGGCCTGAGGCTGCTGTGAGACATTCTCGCGTGTAAGACTGTTTGCGGAGAAGGAATTGGCAATCGGTAGTGGTGTGGGTGGGCTTTGGGGCTTTCGATTAGAGAATGCGAGCTCGACATCGCAGAGTGCTTTGAGTATGGAAGGCGGACGGGATGAAGCGCTGATTCTGAAAGGAGAAGACGCCATTTTTTCAGGTGCTAAATCTAACAGTATGGAGTAGGGATGAGCTGAAGAAAGCAAAAGGAGTTGAAGGAAGGGAACATGAATTCAAAGGATATGGGATAGTTTTTCGATGTTTCTATGGTACTGGTCAGGTGAGGCGACCGACCAATAAGCGGCCAGAATGAAGCGACGGCTGGAAATCGGGGCGCAAACGCCGCATCGCATGTGTGATCTTTCTGGACTAGTTCAAATTAGAAGACGAATGAAGTTCTCGGACAAAGCGATAAGGCTTAAAGGGGATGCGACGTTGCGGATGCCCGAACATCCTTCCTCTCCCTGGTCATTGGCGGAGAAAGCGAAGCGTTCCCACCACACACCCGTCTGACATGGATTCATTCCTGATTCTGTAGATGTAATCGCATCATAGTGAGGCATCATTCTCAGATAGCGTCAAGAAGAGGGTACAGGGGTCTCGACACCTTTTGGGGGGAGTGAGTCTCTGCCCATCTGTAATGTTGATGTATTGTGCACCCCACTTCCACGCGCCTAGGCTGATGAACGCTCATCCACAATAAAAGGAGACGCGATCTATGACATGATAATACGCAAGCAACGGATGGCATCACCATGATTAGCATCACTCGCTGCTCTAGAATGTCATGGTCTGAGATGATTCAAAATTTGAAGGATGCCCTGGCTCGTCCTTAATAAAGCTGGCTTCGGTTTTTCGAGATGGCAAGATTTCCGCGTCGCAGGTCTTTGTCGACATCCGTACACAGTATCGTCGTTTTCAAAACTCCCCACACCCAGAAGTAATTACAACAAACCAATTTCTCTACATTTTAGCCCATCGCATTCGATAAACACACATTCTCTTTAAGGAAGATGTACTAAGTATCCAGGCATATATATTCCCAATAAATTTAACGAGGTATGTGGAAAGTTGAGATGTGATCTCGAGGATAGCGTCTCCGCAGAGTTTTGAAAACGACAATATTTGCCAAGACCGGCCGGTTTCAAAAGCACACGCGCGTGATTGATTCTGCGTTCAAAGATGCCTCTCTGCAATGCGAGGGCCCACGTTTATCGGAAAATGCGATCACACAAGACCTACAGAGATAATTTGAATGAGACGCCGAAACGTAAATATCGCTCTTAGTAATGCTGCGATGTTGGAACCACATGATAAGGATCGAGACGCCCAAGCCCAGGGCAAGGCCGGCATGGAGGAGCTACAGAGTACCAAAAGGATTTCGGACAGGTCGATGTCCAAATGCGGAGCTTGTAGAAGCAAGAAGGTCAAGGTAAGCTTCAGAGCATCGCATGAGGCTTCACAGATATGTTAATAGAAGGATCGATAGTGTGTGCCTGTAGGTCGAGTTTGGCCAGCGGAGAAATGCGACCGCTGCCAGAAAGGCGGTCTCCCCTGCGGTCCGAATATACGACATAACCAACGGGACCTTACGAGAGTAGCCTCGCCATTGTTGACAGTTCCGCCGCCTCCCTATACGAGTATACTGAACGATAGCCTACCAAGAACTCCAACGGCCTCTAACACAGAGGCCCCTAGAGTAAGCACAACAACATTTTCGAAAAAGTCAGCCCTAGTTCGCCCACCACCTTCATCCGAAGCAGAAGGTGGGGGGCCAGCGGGTGGCCTTCCACTCAGCTTAAATCCACCACCAACAACTATCGACGATCGAGAAAGACCAGGACCATCAAATTTTGTAAGCGAGCAGACTCATAATATCGCTGCCTTTGAGAAACAGCCGCTTGGCTGCTATCGCTCTCTCCCTCCGGGCGAGATCCGTCTCCTCAAGCTACATACTGGAAAGCTCGACCATGAGCTCGAGTATACCCTGGTTACTTGTAGGCCAGATGCAGAAAAATACACTGCCCTCTCGTATACCTGGGGTACTGAGCCGTGTGCGACGTCAATCAAGGTTTCCGCCCGTGGCCAGACTTACGAGATCCCTGTTCGGCCGAATCTGGAGTCTGCACTGCGACATCTTCGCGCTCGACCATCGTTTTCCGAGGAATCTCGGCACTTGTGGGTCGATGCACTCTGCATCAATCAGGATGATATTGGGGAAAAAAACGCTCAGGTCCCAATGATGGCAGATATCTATAACAAAGCTCAGTCTGTTACGGTCTGGCTCGGCGAAGAGCGTGATAATAGCGACGTAGCGATGCACTTGGTGAGACGTCTGCTGAATTTACATGACTTCGACGGACTGGTCTCAGGTTCCGCGACTCCGGAGGAGTGGGCTGCATTTTCGGCATTAATGAGGAGGCCATGGTTCAGCCGTAGGTGGATCGTGCAAGAGATTGCACTCGCACGCTCGGCCACGCTCCACTGCGGCAACGAGGTGGTAAAATGGGGGGAATTTGCTGTCGCGATATCACTTTTCATATCCAGACACGAGGAAATTCGAGCACTCCTTCGGCGCTCAACAGCATTTGGTAATCACCCCGACTTTCTGGGAGAAGTAGAGGAGCTAGGAGCTAGTCGACTGATTAAGGCCGTTTCCACTCTCTTCCGAAAGAACAACGATGGGACAATTGCGGAGCGTTTAATGTCTCTCGAGGCTCTCATGTCGACGTTGTCAATATTTGAAGCATCCGACTATCACGATACGGTCTATGCCATTCTGTGCATGGCCAGTGACGCTCAACCAGCGCCTGGACCACTTAAAGCCTTTGGGGCGGCCCAAAATATATATGTGACGCACACGCCTCAAACAAGTCCTGTGATCTCGCCCACGGAGCAAATATCTGAATTGCATGCATCGACCGAGCTGCCGATTGCCGCACCTGAAATAAGAAATGACTCTGCACACTCAGAAAGCCTGATTGATCTCAGCATTCAGGTGGCCGATAGGCCGGCTGCAGTCAGGGAGCCTCTCGGGAACGGACACCTGAGCGGCGACCTTGCTCGACCCTCCATTGCTAAGCGGATTCGCGGAAAGAGATCTGCAGCAGATGCCGGCTTGAAAAATGTTGAAAAGGAATCCCAGGAAATGCCATGCTCAATTGAGGTGGACTACAAAAAATCCATATACGAAGTTTGCCGGGAGTTTGTAAACTTTGTCATCCTTCGGTCACGGTCTCTTGACGTTATTTGTCGGCCATGGGCTCCAACCCATCCCGAATTGCCTACATGGATTCCACAGATATCCGGCCTCGCATTCGCCCGGAACCCACGAGGGATATATAGCAGAGTCGGAGCTGATGCTCTTGTCGGAAAACCAAGCTTAAGTGGGCGTAATTACAACGCATCGGGAAAAACGAAGGCTTCTCTGACCGTACAGGCTGGCAACAGGGTATTGCGAGTTCAAGGCTTCGTCTTAGATACGGTAGGACTGGCAGATCTCCCTGCTCAAGCTGGAGGTATTCCTTCGTCGTGGTTAGAGACCGGAAACTGGAAGCCGGAACAATCACCACCACCGGAGCAATTCTGGCGCACACTGGTTGCTGATCGCGACCTGGACGGGCAATCGCCCCCACCAGCTTATTACAAACTCGCTTGCCAGTACGCGTTTGAGCAAAGGCCTGCTGGCGGCGACCTCAGCACTCGTGAGCTTCTAATTGAGCCAAAATTTCCTTCCACCGTACGAGATTTCCTACGTCGGGTGCAGAGCGTGGTTTGGCGACGCAGACTCATCCTGACCAGGGGGAGAAAGGAAGGAGAGAAGTTTCTTGGACTTGGCCCAGATAATGTCAAAGAGGGAGATCTGGTATGTATCCTCTACGGATGCAGTGTGCCTGTACTTCTCCGCGAGCATCAAACCCACACTGGCCACAATAAGGCCACGCTTGCAGACGGGGGTGTGGAGGTGCGAAGTAATGCTACAGATCCGTCAACACTTTACCAGTTGGTTGGTGAGTGCTACATACACGGCATGATGACAGGCAAGGCATTCCAGTACCTGAACGACTGCCGGATTCACACCCAAAATTTCGACCTTATCTAAAGCATTTTTCATCAAAGCTGTGCTCGAGTAAATGCATTCGTGGGCCTTGAAGGCATGGACGAGAAGCCAAGCACCGCTTTGCACAGATTCCTCAGATTTCCTGCGTCTTACAGCGTTAGAGTACACGACAACACCGTGAGTCTCTTGTCGACGGTTGCATCTTTGATTTCATTAAAGAATAGGAGTGATTGGTCATAACTGGGCCATGGCAGATTTGCGATAGTTGGGCGGCTGGGAGGAAGCGAAAACCGAACGTCTCGCTGGGCCCTTTGGCGAACAGTCAAATCAAGCTGAGGGCAACGAGGGCAAAACGGCTTGAACCCTTCATGCTGTCTTGAGGGAGCTTGCAAATTCGGTTTCGCTTAAGACGGATTAGCGAACTAATAATATGCTATAACGGCTAAAGACCATCATCCACGAGACGTTGCCGAGTCCTTGCAAAGAGTCGGTTTGATCGGTTGGAAGCTGGCATGACAGTGACCGAGCAAGAGCGTTAGACTTTGCGCCCCAAGTAGTCAAAGGGGATCTGATATGCGTTATCTTTAGTAGCGGTGTACCAGTCGTACTTCGTAAGATTATAAGCGAGGAGATGACCATTGTGTTCACGCAGACACAGTTTCAACTTAGCGGTTCTGGGTACCAGCTCCCAGAAACCAGACTTTTCAGTTACACCTGCAGACATGTTCCTGCCGTCTCATCTTGAAGACCAAGACCCCAAATTTTACTTTCTACACCGGTGATTTAATTTCTGATTCTAGATTTGGATAAGCCTAGTAAGTCAGATTTTCCAGGCACCAGCCAGCGTAGTTTAGACACAGATTCCGTACTATAATGCTCGGTGCAAAAGACATAGCGAAATTTGATATCAAATGCCTCAGTTGCGCGGACTTTTGCGAGCTACCGATTCTTGAGGGGAGTAACAGGAGAAAGCAGGTTGCCAAGCCCCAGTTGGAGAGCGCAAAATGCTGGACAGCTTTCGCAACTGGAGTTTCATTCGACCAGCATCTTTCCAAAACCGTCGCTTCATTCTCCAAAGACTGGATCTCGGGATCTCTATGAAGAATACGACAAACCCCAGTTTCTGAACTGCAATGCCGTTCCAAGAACTAGTGTACGATTCGTCGGTCCGATAAGCAACGCACATACCTAGCTCGTGACAGCTTTTAGGGGTGGGGTAGACTTAGACCAAACGTCAATCCATCGCCATGAAGCAAAATATCCGACCGGCAGTGTGGGGTGCAGGAAGCTCTAGACTGCTCGTGCTTGAGCGGCATAACTCTCCACCAACATGTCCTAGGAAGGCGCCCGTCTCTCTCTCCGCATTGCTTCTCCCTCTACTCCACAGGCCACTGGCATTCGCGAGCTACGATGAGCCTCTCAGTGGAGCAGCAGGCCCGAGCTTCCAGAGCTTACATTACACAGCAGCTTCAAAATAGCGACGATGGTGCCAAAGTCCTTCAAGATCGCGACTTTGTCGGTCGACTCGAACTCAACTTCATCACTATCTTCGCCATCTTCGCCGAGCTGTACGGGTACCGCAACGACTGCCTAGATCAACTCGCCGATCTCATTACGATGTGCGGAAAGAGCTGGATAGCACGGGACAAAGAGCTAAAAGAACTGGACAAGCAACGAGAGCTGAATCCTGAATGGTATCTCTCCAATCAGATGCTCGGAGGAGTCTGTTATGTTGACAGATACGCGACGGACCTAACCGGCATAAAAGCGAAGATACCCTACTTCCAAGAACTCGGCTTGACCTACCTCCACCTCATGCCATTGTTCCTTGCCCCGAAACCACTATCAGATGGAGGCTACGCCGTGTCTAGCTACCGAGATGTTGACCCCGCCCTTGGAGATATACAGCAGCTCCGTGACCTGGCAACAGAGCTGCGCAAAGCAGGCATAAGTCTTGTCCTAGATTTGGTTTTCAATCATACCTCTAATGAGCATAAATGGGCGAAGAAGGCTGCTGAGGGCGACCCAGAGCACTCGGCTATGTATTGGATATTTCCAGACCGGAGTGTCCCATTAGCATTCGAGCAGGCGACAAGGGAAATATTCCCTGATGATCACCCAGGCTCGTTCATTCAGCTTCCGGACGGTCGATACATCTGGTCTACCTTCTACCACTTTCAGTGGGACCTCAATTACTCAAACCCTGCTGTCTTCCGGGCCATGGCTAGGGAAATGCTTTACCTAGCCAATATCGGTGTGGACTTTTTCCGCATGGATGCGGTAGCATTCATGTGGAAGCAAATGAACACTGATTGCGAGAACCTTCCCGAAGTCCACAAGCTACTACGCGCCTTCAATGCCCTTTGCCGAATAGCTGCCCCATCTGTCCTTTTCAAATCAGAAGCAATCGTTCACCCAGACTTTGTAGTCCAGTATATCGACCGGTACGAATGCCAATTGTCGTACAACCCATTGCAGATGGCTTTGACATGGGAGGCATTGGCAACTCGGGACGCATCAATGCTCTCCCAAGCAATCGAACGACGGCATAATATTGCCCGTGGCTGCGCCTGGGTGAATTACGTTCGCTCGCATGACGATATTGGGTGAGCCTGAATTTCTCTGCACTTCCGACTCCTATCCAGACCTGTCGATTCGTTGCAATGGTGGCTAACGTTAGTCAAAAAGTTGGACTTTTTCTGATGATGACGCCCTTGAGCTTGGAAAGCAAGGCGGAAACCACCGCAAGTTCTTGAATGCCTTCTTCGTCAATCGCCATCCTGGCAGCTTTGCACGTGGAGTTCCATTCCAAGACAATCCCAGGACAGGGGACTGTCGTATTTCAGGAACAACCGCTTCGCTAGCAGGCCTTGAATCTGGTGAACAGGGAGCTGTAGAAAGAATATTGCTGGCGTACTCAATTGCCATGAGCACAGGCGGTATTCCACTTATCTACCTCGGAGACGAGGTTGGCCAATTGAACGATTACACGTACATCAACGATCCCGCAAAGATGGACGACAGCCGATGGGTTAACCGACCCCAATACCCTACTGACCGCTACGATCAACGACATGACGAATCGACCATCCCTGGCCGCCTGTATGCTGGCATGAGACACCTGATCAAAATACGCAAGTCGACTGAAGAATTCGCTGGTGGTAGAGCCGTTGGGTTCCATACTGGCAACCCATCTGTCCTTGGATATCAGCGCCCCGGGCGTTCTTCGACTGTGCTCTGCTTGGCCAACTTTTCCGACTACGCGCAGTGGGTTGGCCGAGATCGATTCATGGGCATTCCTGCTGAGGCGAAAGATCTGATTACAGGATACATGATCAATGTAAGGAATGCGGGAATCCATGTACGGCCGCATCAGTATCTTTGGCTCAGGTATTGAGAGAATAGAAAAGCCTTGGATAACCATCCTCGTTACTGGTGACCTCAGCCTTCTCCCTCGTCCCTTGAATCCTTGGTGCTAGTAGCTCTCTGAAGTACTCCCTTGGCCTTCACTTTCTTCTTTTTCTCCACGTTGTCTTACCACAGCTTTCACTCATCTTGCATCTGTCTTCATCAACAGATCTATTCTATCTTTGTCCTCGTCCACGCACCGAGCGAGGCATTGACTCCGTGATGCAGATCACACGACCTTGTGCTTGGACGAACAAGCCGTTCCCGACGAACTTGGCCACAACAATTATCACTCTCGAGGTGTGCCGTAGATCTTGGTGGACGCTTCTGATACTAGCCCTTCTCTGCCAGGCTATGAAGTAACAATGTAAGAGGCAAAGCTAGCAAGCGGGTTTGTGAGAACAGAGAGGTCGGACTGAGAGGGAGATGGCATGGGAGTGGAGGAGTAAAGCCAGGGGGCATCAAGACAGGAGCATAATAGCATTGCCGATATTATAGGATCAGACACAAAGACTTATTCGAGAAGTAGAGAACCGGGGAGCAACGAGTGAGGTGGGCGCTGTATCTTGAGTTCCAAAATACCTCACAAAGGCAATGACGAGTACTAGCCTAGTACAAGCCAGAGACAGGATTTGCTTTTGATCACATGAGGAAGCAATCCGATATGTATAGAGATTGCAAGCTCGCGGACGAAGCTGCCCGCTTCTAGTTTATTGTTAGCACCATCCAGATCCCACAATGGCCAAAATTCCTTCTTCATCATAACGTGACATTTCCTCGCTCTGAACTTCATTACCCCTAACAGGCCTTGCAGAATTGTGTCACGATGGCAGGTTTAACGTCCTCCAAAACGGGAACCCTGTACTTCGCATATGGCTCTAATCTTTCCCACCACCAAATGCACCATCGCTGCCTCGATGCGCCAGAGAAATCCGCCATACCGATCGCCATCGCACGCCTCGATCAGTGGAAGTGGGTGATTTGCGAGAGAGGTTACGCCAACATCGTGCCACTACCAGATGGCGCCAAGGTAAAGGACACGGACGAGGCTACAGTCTGGGGCGTGCTGTACAACATGACTCTCGGCGACGAGGAAGTGCTCGACGCCTACGAAGGGCACGACAAGGGACGGAATCCGTATCCGCAGAAGAACCCGGATATGAATTCGGCGCACAGAACGCCTTTCTTGCAGGGTGATTGGGTACGAGTCCCCTCTAGCCTAGGGAGTGCTTGGCTCTTGTGGCCCGGAGCTGACTACGTTTGAAGGACTACAATAAATGGTACATCGACGTCATTATCACCAAGTGGCTGCAGCCGTCATCTGTACTCGGTCTCGACCCGCCAGGGCCTGGAGGGAACGAGGTCGTCAAAGTCCTAGCCTACGTTGACGAGTTGAGAACGGGAGAGGGCCGGATAATCCGCAACTACATCGGTAGGATGAATCGCGGGATCGAGGAGAGCGTTGCGCTGGGTCTGCCACGGAGTTGGGTCGACAAGGTGATGAGGAGGTGGGTGGTACCGGGCATTTTTCCGGAATATGGCTACATAGGCACGAACGAGGGATACGTTCCGGAGGTGGTTGAGAACGGCCCCTCTCAAGAGCGAGGACCAGATGCTGAAGAACCTGAGCCTCCGGAAGCTTGACGGTGCTGGATGTGTTCCTCGTTTCTCTGCGCAGAAAGGCAATTCCCCCAATATCTGATGGTTCCTACGCACTGAAGGTCTCTCGACCTTTACACCCACTAACCCCAAGGCGCTGCCATCAAAACATGGTGACCTATCATAGGCCGGCTACAAGGTCTACGGACCGACAAGAAGGACAAGAAAGAGGCGTTGTCAGGGGACTTTTAGGAACTCGAAGACAGAAGACGACATTACAGACATAGAGACCAAGGTAGAAGGAGACGAGAAGACTTAGATTGATCAGGTCTCAAATATCCTGCAGTCCTTCTACCTTCGTGTCATTCTTGCATTCTTGCATTCCGCGTACCTTCCCCTCTGTTAGCGATCCATTTTTGTTCATTCTCCTGTATCCACCTCAGTTGCAATCGTTCTTGCTTGCGCCTATCAGTCAACCAACAAAAGCCGATCCTGGATAGGAAGGCATAGCCGGCGAAATTGTCCAGGATTTTCCCCTTCCTTTGTCATGTTAGTTATCTCCTTCAGGTAGGATGTGAGCAAGAGATCTGGCCTCATTTTACATGATCTAAGAGAAGGCTTCGGCTTAACTCAGTGTCGTATGGGGTACTTATCGGGTAGGCCCATTAGCAGATCGGAGAAAGGGAGATAGAAACCGATGAGGCCGAAAGAATTGAGAGGAAGAAAAAATGGTCACAAATTCGACTTGCGAATCGCTGGTGCCATCCCAGCCTTATCCTCATTCAAAGATGCAAAATGCAAAATCCTATCCGCCAATCCCGGGGGCTTAATGGCAGCAAGCCCCCGATGAAGCTCTTGGGAGGGGAGGAGCGTCTTATGCGAACGGAGAACTACACGCCTTTCATCCCGAGAAGCTACTTTACAGCTCTATACTGTCAGTGGTATTACAGAGGTATAAGTGAACGCTAGGGGTGAACGATTTGTTCCGGACAGTCCTCGCTCTTGACGCCTAAATTTGACAATGTCCCTTCCGTTTCAACTACCACATAAATCGCTGTATGTTGCCAGGTTCTTGAGGCCATTCAAACCCTTTGTACAGAAACACGTAACATGTGACAAAGTTGATGAGAAGGTACCATGCTGTCTCTACCCACAGCCGGTTCGAGACCACCCACGAGAACGTTTGGTATACGACTCCTTTTTTTCTAGCTTCATTCTCATCATGACTGTCCTCCCGCGGCAATTCTACCGGTATATTCATGCGCCATACCAGCCATGGGATGATGAAGTACCGTGGCTCCACCAGAGGCGCAGTTACAAGAGACAGCGTCGTCGCGAATAGCCAAACGAGAACGAAGCTCACACGCGTTGATTCCTCTGGCATAGATCGAGTGGGCGGGGTTTGGCCGTGCCCTTTGTCTCTTTTCGTCTTTTGGCGGACTTTTGATTCACTCGTTGTAGGCATTCCTCCCAATGCATCAATCACCAACCAAGCACACGTAAAATACACCGGAACAGCAGCGTACTTGATTGCCGTATGTCTCAATAGTATCCTGAAGACGTAGAAGACGTAGTGCCGATTATCCGCAAGTGTGAAAGGATGAATGACGGTGTTCAAATGGACCGCAAGAAGCATTAGTCCCATGACAGCCAGAGCGACAGGAACTCGGGGCAACGTCTTGCGTGATAGCCTAGCAATGCTGGGTAGGAGCGCAGGCCAGGAGAAGAAAACGATGCAAGGCCAAATGTACAGCATCTGTGGAAGGTGTATGCTTGCTACATGGTTCTCCTTATCACCTGCACATGATGAGTGATACGACGCTGTAGCTTAAGGCAGAACTTACCTAGGACGACACCTCCATTCCACGCTACAAACGCAGCGAAAGCCACCAGCATAGCTAGATAGGGCAGAAGGTCACCAAACAAACGGAAAACGTGCCGTGGAGCTATCGACAGCAGGGAGAACACAGTTCGCGTATAGTCTGTCCTAGGTCAGATGGAGTTCGCAAAGATAAAGACTGGTTACGTACTCTCGATGCCCGCGCCGTGTACTGGAGGGTCATAGACTATGTAGTCATTTGTCGCCATGCCAAAGACTTCTTTTTTCGTTATCGAAGGAGCTGGGCGCTTACGTGAACTCAAAGTTCTCACGGTCTGCAACCCTCCGAGGAAAACAGCAACCCAGAAGACATTAGTCTGTCGAACGGACATTGCGAACAGGCCTAGCAAGAATATGGCCATCCCGCATATAGAAGATAGGGCCTGCCCAGAGAGCCTGGAGGAGACAGAGCTGCTCTGAGCCAAAGTGTTGTTCTTATAGACATACCAGCGATACACTTCCGTTACAGCAAAAGCCGACAAGATATCAGTGTAATATAGTGCGGAGAAGAAAAACAATAATGGGTAAAGAATGATATTCAGGTTGGCATGCACGATCTGGGCGAATAGAGCCGGTGACCATCGGTCGTACTTGTGATATAGAGGATGACATCGGAGTAAGGCAACAGGCATAGCCATCAGGAGCAATTCGATCGAAGTTCGCAATTGGCGTACACTTGACCCACACTCCTCAAAGACGTTCAAGAACTTCGCGAAAAGGTACGAGTAGATGTAAAGCCCCGGGGGTGTCGTGATTTTGGGATTCCAAGTCTTCCATGAACCTGCCCAATACGCTTGGGCTTGAGGGATATGGAAAACCTCATCTAAGTACGGCTCGGGAACAGTTGCGCACACTTGGCTCAGCCAGAAATGTAGGCATAACGCTGCGAGGCCGTAGAGAAGCACAGATTTAGGAGGAACTGCAAGAACTGAGCGCGATGGCTCTGGTGCACGTAGTCTTGCCATGGTCGGAATAAGAATGAGAATTAGGAGGGAGGTGGCATGTTCCTCTTCGGGATGCAAAATCCAAAGGCTTAGCGCGAGATCGCGCTTCGCGTTCTGGGCAATCGCTCGTGCTGATTCTGCACGGACGACTCCAGCCGGTCTTAACATCGACTAGACCCCTTGTTAGGCGAACGTTGGGTGATCGTGCACATCGCACTGAAGGATTAAAATGGCGTTTCCTCATCCACCAGGCCTTACGCCCCCAGAAATTGCTTTCCTCTGTGAGATGGAGCTTGTCACAATTGTTCCTCGCCAAAGACTCGAGCGACTCGACCTACTCGGAGTGAGTGGACCTGCACCCGGCCTTTACGCAAATGAAAGGTGGGAGCACACTCAGAAAGAGTCTATACACGTACTCATACTATTATCTACAGGGCCCCACCCAGGCACTTATTCCGCCTCAACGAACTCTCCTGCCTTTGTGGCTAGCCCTCCTCCTAAAGCGCCAACGAAGGGCGAACATTATTCCACCACAATGGCTACATCCTGACTCATTGACAGAGATCCTTGAGCTTGAAACAACGCATATCAAGGACTCGTTCTCGCCTCCTCCACCGCTCCCCCCCATCAAGACTCCTGCCTACGCCAAGCCATTTCACACATCTGCTCCCTTCCTGCCATCATGTACCGCAGACGCACCTCCTGACGCGCTGCCATACCATTGGCTTGAGATGGGCGAGATGTTACTGGAAGCCGCTTCAGACGACTTGGTAGAGCCAGACTCTATACGTCGGCTGATGCGGGACCTTCGAGAGGTTCGAATGGCGAAAATGCGAAAAGGCGTTGACATCCTTTCAGGAGAAGGAGAAGGGGTGAGATTGGACGGTGTTGGAGCAATGGAAGTCGGCGAAAGCAGAGGCTTCATCACCGGTGTTATAAACGGATTAAGAAAGATCGGTGCTTCAAAGGAGCAGGCTAGGAAAGATCGGGAAGCAGAAGAGCGTGAGAATGGGTATGCAGGCAGAGACGAGGAAGATGACGACATGGCATATGACCCGTCATGAAGAACTTTGCTTTCAAAGAAAACATATACCCTTCAAACGCTTTCCAAAGTGTCGATCATAATACATAGTGGTCATGCCTCATGAGGGACGTGTAATGTCTCAGCACCCTCCTCCTCGTCCTTTTCTTGCATCCTCCGTCTGGCAGCCAGTATCATCTCATCTCTCCTCCTTTGCAGTATCTGCTGCCGCAAGTCCTTGCTCGACGCCCAGCCTGTTGGTGGTGCTTCCTCCACTTTCTCCTTCCCCTTTGAACTGATCTTGGACTGAAGGTTATATCTCGTTATAAGGTCTGGCTCAACAGCCTTTCGGACTGCAGGCGTCGTGGTAGAAGTTGAAGACGAAGCGGGGATTGGCACTTGGGGTTGAAATGACGGCGGGGCCTGTCTCAATGTCAGTCATTGGAACTGCAGGATTTGCCTTCCCCCGACGTACAGGGTCGAGTCCTCTGCCTCCGAGTATTCGTTCCGTTGTAGCAGCGACACTCCCACCGTTTCTATGTAGATCCCACATGACATCCCTCCTGTTCAATTGGGGAAACATTTGCGTTATCTGTTCGACTTGCGCCGGTGTAAAACGTTGTCCATTCCGCCGCTGTGAATGCTCGCTATTTGAAGACCTTGAAGACATGAAATATCTGATAATGAAGAACGAGAGGAATGCGACAAAGGCGAGCGAGGGAATGGAAAGCGTCGCTTCGTCATCTCTAGAAGCCATTGCGGGAGAAGGTGATTTTCAGTAAAGTGTGCGCCGCAATGTCTTGACGGAAGTGTTGGATAGAGAGGCAATAGTCAATCATGCCAAGGCCAGCGGGTCATCAGCCGGCACCTTGCCGCCAAAGCTGCTCGCGCTGACCTATGAATCAAACAGGACTACTATAACTGTGCGTACAGAAGCTTTACCTACTCGTCGCGGTTTGCGGCGAGACGCCTACAGCGCTGCCGACCTTCGGCATTTCCGGACCCTGCCTCGAGCTTCTGCAATGTTGAAGTATTGATGACAAAGCATCCTCATTCAACGTTCTCGGCGCTGTGATATTGCCAAAGATGCATTCGCTTTGGATACCTCTGTTCGTCCGCTCTAGTTGTGGATCCTTGCGAACGTCAATCAGGTCCCAATAGTGCTATGGAGCCTGCCTGGAATGAACCGACGTTCCGAAGGAGTGTGCAGGAGGTCAAGCTTTGGACCTGCAGGAGCCAGCATCATTCCATCCTCCGGGTCGTCTTGAATACGCAAAGAGAGGAGCAATGACGCGCATGATGAATGCTTGCACAAGAACAAAACACGACCGCCATCAACGACTACCTCATCGACAAGTACGATATAAATCGAAGGTTGACATACGAGTCCGAGCCCAAGAAATACCCAGATCCAGCAGTGGCTCCACTTCCAGCCATCCGGCCAGGGCCCATGCTTTAGACAGGCGGCATGGTGTGTTTCACGTCCTCCCTTCAGTGTCACCTGGAAGATCCTTTACGACGCTGCACAGCTTCAATATAGGCCACCCTGAGAAGCTGCCGTCCACTCAAACCCGCTATCGGAATGAGACAAAACGCGTGGCAAGGGTGTTGGACCGGGTCCTCGATAATAGGACTTGGCTCGTCGGCGAGAAGTGCATGTACGCCGATCTCGCAGTCGTGACCTGGAACCGTTCTATCGATTACGCATTGAAGGGCGGACCGAAGGTATAGGACATCAATGAGTTTCCCAATTTCAGGAGGTAGCAGGAAGCGATGCTGAACAGGGGAAGTATTAAGAAAGCGGCCAGTGTCATGGCGGACAAAGAAGTAAGGAGCAAGGGAAGAGTCTGAATGGGTAATCGAGAGCAGCCTAGGCTAGGAGATGGCATTTGACCGATCTACGCGGCGCCTTATCTCGCCTCAGTATATCTCAACATAGTCCATAGGATCGGCCTCGCAAACTGAATATCTTCTAACTTGTGGTCCCGACATCTACATTGGTATTCTGCATAGCACCAGGTATCCGCCCGAAAGACATGATTTGGTGAAACACGTCCTCAGTTGCCTCTCGTGGATGAATCCACATGAGCATTCGCGAGTCCCAGAATAGCTCTCGTACCACTGCGCCAGCTACTCCGCCACGGTCAGCCTAATAGCATGACGACAAGCTTCACCTCCAAATAATACGCCCTCTACACGCAGATAGCTTAAAGGGCATCGAGAGGTCGTTTTATACCATTCCAGGCCTGGACGGAAACGGGTCCCGAATCATGCAAGGGAATTGAAGTCCATGTAGTATCAGAGAATCTCTTTCAGCAATCGTACTGCGTAGACCAGAGTGCGCGACACATAAGGGCCATCATTCTTAAGTTTTCAAAGACCTCTAGCGTTCTCCATGTGCAGATATCGTGTCATGTCAGCCTTCCCATTACCTCATCGCTATGGCCGCCTCACTGAGGTATCAACAATTGGCAGAGAATTGCATTCGTGTGCTACATCTCGATGGACTTGATGGGAGGAACATTCTTCAATGCGCTTTACCTAGCATTCTCCTCGACGATGATGTTGATTGCGATGCCATCCCATACGCATGGAAAAATGAAAAGCTCCAGGATCATCACGCTCCCAAGGTCCCGGGCCGGGCTCTTCGGAACGGAACAGCACTCTCGCTTATCCTCAAGCTGATGTGTGCTGCAGCATTCGGATGTCGCGACTGCCACTGACCAAGCAGCATTTGGTGCCACGCTGCTAGGGCGTTCAGAGGACTTTTGTCGTGACAAAGGCATGAATAGGCCGAATCTGTTTCAGGTTGGGCCTACGTCAAAATCCTTGACGGCCACAATATGTGCCAATGTATAGGGACGCGTTCCAATTTCCAGAAAGCGGGATGAAGGAACTTACTTGACGCAATTTCAGTCTAACAGAGTGGTCTCAAGCTCTGTACGCTTTCCTGAAAGACTAAGTTCAAGTATTGGACAGCCCGTCGCAGTCTTGCCTGTGGTGTGAGATGAGAAGAATGCTAGTCGTCTCGACCTGAGCGAGAGGTAACGATCTGCAGTGGTCCAACGTTGTTATTTACCGGAGATTTGATGCCGTTCTTATAGGATCGGTAAATGGTTGCATTGTCCCATTCACATGATTGAAGGACTAGCTCGAGATATAGGGAGGAGCTCTCCAAGTACTTTCGATGTCATCAAATCCGTAACGGGGCTAATATGAGACACCCAGAGTAAAAGCCCAGCTGCTTTGACAGCCACAAAGTTTGGTCAAAGCTGTGATATCGCTTGCTGCATTTCGCATGCCGAGGGATGTTACGAGACAGCGCCCATTTCGATGTCTATTAGAATCATGCTTGGTGATCAGGCTTCCAAAGGACCTCAAACTCCGGTGATGTCCTTTGTAATCGATCAAGGACAAGAGCGTAGCATTGGCGGTTTCCAAGCGAGATTCACAGGCGACGAAAGGACCTTCGATCATTTTGTGGTACGGCCAAAAGCACAACAGGGATAAGTCGTTGCTTTGGTCGGGATGAACCTCCATTCAAAGATATCTTCACCGTTTGCCCTACTAGATGGGCGACGGAGCCGTAGACGATAATTTGCCTGGGTATGAAAGGCTGTAGCATAAGCGCAAGATGTGAACACCCACCAACGAGGTTGGTAGCTATTGGAGGTTTCGTAGTGGGGCGCCATGATCCCTGCTTCATAAGAGGCTAGTGAGGCACCTGTACCCAATGGATGCATCTTTGAGGTATTTCTGGCGCGCCTTCAGGACGCAAGGCAGCGAATCAGATCCATTACGCCTTTTTTGGGGATGTGGAACCATGCACAATGCATTTAAACGCCAGTATTTCCTCACAGTTTGGAGGCATGTAGGCTTTGTGCGAATCAATTCATCAATTTCTACAACTGACATTCCATGTTCACATTAAAGCTCTGATAAGTTGTAGGATGGCATGCTCGGTCGGTTCAAGCCGGCCTCGATCCGAGGTTTGAAGAAATGGACCCGCTCGACCATGCGCCGGTTGGCCACTGCTAAGGACTGGCAATGACAAAAAGGACTAGTCGTAAGATTGCACAAGGATAACGACTGGACACTGAACAAAGTCATGAGGCTCATGGAAGAGCAGTACGGACTTGCCACGTAAGTACCGCTTGGCCATCACAGGGCCAAATGTTCGGACCATTATTGGTATTGACATGCTACGTAGAGATCGCATGTACAAGACGAAGCTCAGAGCATGGGGCATTCGCAGGTACAATCTGGAACAGACCATTGAACAGGGAAAAAGACAAGGGAGGCCCTTCGCCAAAGCCGGAATTGATAGTCATCAGAGGAAGGAGAAGAAGAAAACGCTGGAGGAACTCATGAAGAGTACTGTAATCGATGCACCAATGCTAGGAGGATTTATATGTGTGACCCTTCTGCCAAGCGACGGAGATACCCCTTCGACAAGTGAAGACTACACGGAGGACTCATCGGCACCATAATCTCGCTCTCACAATCGCTTTGACACAAGGTCACTTCATCTCCCTAGAAACCGTCACTTCTCTACCTGGTACGGTCGACGTAGCCACAAACCTCGAGGACATGACGATGTCTTCAGTACGAGGAAATTTTCGGGAATCTGTGGTGGCCAGGGAAGGATATGACGAATCATGGTCCCATATACTCGATTGGAGCCAGGAACAATTGGAGAATCAGCTAGTGGACAGTCAAATGCAGCGTGAACTGGACCTCATGAACGATGTTGCAGAAGAGGATTTCCGCTTCTCCACCCCAGGATCTTCCGGTTCGAATGATTTACTAAGTATGAATTTCCATCAGGCCATGGCCCAACCTCTAGAAAAGCTTTGATGTTCCAGACATCCAGACAAACTATCCCTTACACAACCAAGGTCTAGATTCCGAGCGACCAGGGACCCCATCAACTCGACCTCAGCGATTCATAGCATTGTGCTTCTTATACTGTATTCTGCTGGGTCGCAATTGCCGCGACAGTGCCAAAGCTGCTCTTGCTCAAGCCTTCGAAATCTTCCCAGACCCTTATCGTGGAAGAACACCAAGAGGTACTTGCCTGCCTCAACCTGGTCCTTGCTATCCTTTCCGTCCACGGTCAAAACGATCTCGCCGTCATGCTCTTGGACCGAGGGAGAACAGTAGCACTGTGGCATCCAGACGAAAACAGCCCATGATTTCACAAGCCTCATCGACTGCCAGGAACTGGACCAACAGTATTACAAATGCTTCGCTCAGTGTACCTGGGTTCCAAGGATCACAGAGGTCCATCCGATCCGATCTCCGTAACGGCTGGCTATCATGTTGCTCGGTGTCTGGCTATGGCTCCAAGTGCTCGAATGGAGGCATTGGAGCTATTGACGACGCTTCGACCGGTCTCGGAGAAAGTATTAGGGGAACAGCACATGCAGACGATTGCCATAATGAATACTCAAGCTAGAGTGCTGTTTCACCTTTGTCGTTTCTTCGAGGCAGAGGAACTGATGGCACAGGCTATGGCTCGAATCCAGCTATCAGGTTTCCATGACTGTCATCCATTTCACTTAGAAGCCAAGAGGCGACACGGAATCTTCCTTGAGGCTGCAGGAAAAAATAGATTTGGCGATAAGCAACCGGATCCAGGTGGCCCTTGGCAGAGTCCGAGTGCTAGGTCCGAAACATCAATTCTCCAGGAGCAGCATTTGTGACGCTGAAAAGGCCCTTTGCAAAGGGAATCGGACCGAGCAGCTAAAAGCTTTTCGAAGCCAATTTAAGAAGTATTCGTGGGAAAGAACTATGGATGATCAATGTTGCGAGTACTAGATACGATGAGGATAGTCAACGATATGGCGACGGTGGAATCGAGAAAATGTGCCACATCTAGCCAAGTCTTAGCTCAAATGCTATTCATGATTTCCTTTGGATCAAATACCTCTTGTTTCCTTGATCGGACGGGTCTTCACTGCGGCATAACATATGAAGGGGCGGTCCGGATCATCTGCGTCGAAAGGTGGACGGTCCGTCGAAATCTTGGTTATTTGCCATCATTGGTCGGCCAGTCTGTGGATCGATGTACACTTGACCTTCATCTCTGGTGCCACGTGGAATTGCCCCGGCTTGGTTAGGTGGAAGACCTCCATACGGATCATGTCTCGTGGAAGGATAGACCGGCTGGACTGTCGCTCGCGGATCACCATAAGCTGGCCCTCGTGAGTCACCATAGGATGGTGCTCGAGGATCGCCATAGGCTGGCCCGCGTGAATCACCATAGGTTGGCCAGCTGTCTCCCATAGGGTAGTCCCTGTCCACAGGCATGGCGGCAGCCTGAGGATACACGCGTGAATCGGCACGAGGATCAATGCGAGGGTCAGTGCGGGGTTCAAGTCGAGGGTCGTTGCGGGAATCAAGTCGGTCGGTACGGGAATCAAGTCGAGCATCGGTCCTGCCCTCATACTGATACGGATCACGTCCAGACTGTGCATAACCCGCGGGTACCTGTGGCCTTGCACGGTCCCGCGAGTCATATGTTTCACGGGAATACCGAGGATCTCTGTAGTCCATAAGAGGTTCCATGTCCACGTCCATTTCATCATCTCCATACGCTTGAGCTCGCGCCCTCCGAGGCTCTGATTCATTTGTATACCTACTATCGACTCGACCCATGGAAACTGCATTGCGATCGTCATATGTGTCCATCCGGCTTAATGGGTCATATCCGCCTGGTGCATATGACTGTGGACGGTGTCCTGCATTCACTCGTCTGCGATTTTCCGAGTCGAACTTAAACGAATCCTGCTTGAGGGTTTTGATCATTGCCTAGGTGAAAGGATGCAGTCAGTGAGCGATATGTGGATGGCACGTTCGGTGGCTCTACTGACACTTGTCAAGGCTCGATAGGCCGTAATGAGGTAACCAGACCTTCCCTGCTTGATGCTTAGCATCGCTGGATCGAAGCTGTTAGGGATACTTACGTCCTGGTGCCGATAGGGGCGGACCAAAGCATCAGGCCCGAGATACCGACATATATCAGCTGTGATTACCTCGCGACTTATGTCCTCCCCGGGTAGGAAGTAATCATTTGTTGGGGCTGGTCGGGGAGAGATCTCTTCTGGACGGGCTCTCGAATCACGATGGTCTCTGGTCACTACGGGCGGCGCTGCGCGATTGTCGCGCGGAAGGTCACGTCCAGTGTCAGGAGCCCTGCGATCGCCGGATTCCACGGCTGTCCTTGGATCTCGACCATATGTGGTTTCTCGGGGATCTCGAGTAGACCTTGGGTCCACAGCGGTCCTAGCCTCTCTGGTGTCTCTGGATTCGGCAACGGGCCTGGTCTGTCCGGCAGATCTTGGATCAATGGCAGTCACGTTCCTGCTCTCGACTAAGGTTGTTGGTCGAACTTCGGGAGTCGTCCTGACTGGTGTTCTTGACCCGGCCTCGCGCTCCCTCTGGGCTGCTCTTGCGTCGCGCTCACGGCGGTCGCTGCCATCATCTCGGTTGTAGCCACCGTCTCTCTCGGCTGTATGCCGTCTGGCCGCCATCTTGTATATAGGGTTTTCTCAGTTTTCCGGAATGGGTTGTCCCTGGGCAATAAGGTTCTGCGAGTGGTCGTCTGGCCCCTGTGAATGCTGCCTGTTCAAAGGAATAGGAGTTGAGCCTGGTGGTTCCGTGTCCCCACAAGGTAACGGATTAGGAGAGCAAAGGGTTTCAATGCAAGGGGGTGTGTGAGGTCTGGTGTATGAAGTTTGTGAGTACAGAGCAGGTTTTTCGATGGGTTGGTTAATGCTGCTGTGATTGAGTGCGCATAAAGGTATTCGGTGTGAGATTGGCACTGGGAAGGCTGGGGACGAGATCAGCGCAACATGGGTTATGCCCGCGGGGTGCAAAGAGTCAGGATGGTTACGGCTTCGCGCATGGTGTGCCAGGATTGTCCCTCCAAGCCTGCTGAGGGAGCGAAGTAGCGTGTATGGAGGTAGCCTAGCGAGAATTCAGCCCCCGCTATTACCCACATTTTTTTAGTTTTACAAGGGCCGGAAGACAATCCGCCTTGCGCACGCTCTCCACACGGTAATGTGACATGTGGAGTTTTCGTCAGAGTTGTACCACAAAACGAACTGCACTTGTAACTTCTGGTCAATGTGATGAGCTGAAGGTTAGATCTAAATGACCGCTAGGCCTGCATTCAACAGTGATTTTCACCGCAGGCTCAGCGAGTACTGATCCAATAATGTTTGCTGCTTGAACTGATTCGGTCACTCAACATGCACCTCTACAAGAAAGGTTTCCCCGTTAGAGTCCGGAGTGATAGGGTAAGCTCTGGCGAACGAATTGCTATCATAGGTAAGGTCGGTCCGCCTAACCATGCGAGACGGCAGGGACGGCTCGACCAGTGCACTGGGTCGCTTGCATTTCCAATCCAATCGGGAAAGCTTTGAATGTGCCAAAGCAAGCTCATTATCTTTTGAATTAGTCTGTAGAGCATCGCATGCCGGATCGTTAGAGACCATGTTCGTCGAAATGATATGGCGCTTTGAAAAGAGACCAAGGTGCTGAACACAGGGTATCTCGAAGACAGAAAATAGTGATGAAGAATGAATGCCGAAAGACCCCAACGGCACCCCAACGGAGAACAAGTATCTAGAAAGCACAAGAATGCGACGCCGGAACCCTGATCCAAACCTCCATCTCTTATAGTCTTGCTCCCATCCTTGCGTACACTCCATTAGTACTCGTCATCCTCGAGGTTGTGCTCCAAGGTTCTTCAAAAGGCTTTTCGTCGAGCCAACGACTTATGCCAGAATAGGTGTGTGACTTCTTGCATAGACTCGGGTGATGCTGGTGGTCGATATAGGACGAATCATGACGGTGGTCGGAGGCCTTCGTTTTAGAACAAGTGCCAGTACTCTTGCCCCTAGTTTGAGACATCGTCGAGCAGTAGACTGATCCTTCTAAAGATCAGTACTGACCTTGGCATTCGAGGCTTACAGCTCTCAAAAGACATACCTGGGCGGGTAGTATACAAACTATGAAGTCTGCTTGTGCTAGTTTGTTGACGGGACTCTGACTGCTATCTTGAAGTCGAGGAAGCTTGCTGAGGATGAGGACGGCTAAGGAGGGACACAGAGACACGCACGGTCAAGAGGACCGACATCGAGACCAGGCATGGTAAATGAGAAAGCTGAGAAAGACAGGGGAGATGTAGTGAGGCCAACAAGTGATCAATAGCAGACTCTTGAACAACAAACTTTGCATATGGTCAATACCAACGCCACAAGTTCTCTGCAACCACAACAATTGTGTCGACAGCCAAGGGTGACGGGGTACTTCTGCCAAGGTGTAAAGCGCAAAAGGTTCCCAACCTCAAGAAAATGATGCTTGGTCGAACAGAAGTTCCGGTTATGGCATTCACAGTGGCGGCCGAGAATAAGACTGGGGATGGAAGCCCATAGTAGGAGATTTACGGGTGATCTTCAACGAGCGGCCGCAGGAACTTCTGTATCCGCAAAGCTACAATAACTTGAGAAACTTTGCCAGCTCAAGGTTGTTCTGACATCAGGAGAAACTGTTGGGGAGTTCCTAGCTCGAGATTTCAAGGCCTGAAGAACACGATGGCAATAATCCATGGGGATGATGTGTCTCTTTGTAAACGACAAGTGGAGCTTTGACACGCGCGTTTGCCGCTGATGAAGACGCTGAACAATTGGTCCAGCGGAAAGGACGAGAACGCCTGACGAAATGAGGGTTACGCCTTTTCCCCCAGGAATACTCATTCTATGGGGCAGATTGGAGCTTTGAGACAGAAGTTCCAGCGAAGTGGGGTGGAAATTGCAAAGATGTTTGGTCAGAACGCTCAACATTTGGGCAGTTATGACTCAAACTCTCCTAATTCTGATATTGACGAAGCGGGCCGCTGTCAGCTTGTGTTTTGCTTTTTCCATTCTTGGTGGGGAAAGAGTGGAGAATAGGCGCCTCAGGCTGCCCTGTGGCGAAGCCGCGCACCCCCCCTCCTACGAAAGCAACCCTGGGTCTGCTGGAACTCCCTGGCTTGTCCACACTTTAGCGTCATGTTAATTCGTTTCACCGCACACGATTAGGGAAGACCTGAGGTCCCATCAGTAAGCTCTAAGTTAGATGATCATTTCTGATTTTAGGTGTTGGTCAACCATTGGCTTCAAATACGCCTTGCGGTGGACGCATTCCGCTTAGCGGCATTCGAAGCTACAGTAGCTTGGAACTTTTGGACCCCGGCAGCGACACAGTATAGGTGCGAACCATTCCAAGGCAGATTCGGCAGGGCGTCCTGCCCATCTCAGCAGAGTTTTTCGTCGGTGTGTCAAGTGTGACACTGTGTCGCTAATCTCAAGAGACTTTAAGTCATCGTAAAGGGACCATGTTTCCATCCTTCGAGATTGGCCGTGTGATAGCCTGTTACATTTTACACCAGCCTTGAGGTGCCGGATGTTCGGCGTTCTCCTTTAGCGACGTATGGTCCTGCACAATCGCTTGGTTACCCTGACACTTTTGTGCATCAACTCCGGGCCGTGCACCAATTGACTACCACGAGGCTGGCAAGCCAATATGCAGCCATGCAAGATGAAGCCAGACTGGGACAAGCACAAGGTTGCCATATTTCATTTGTATCAAAACGAGAAAAAGCCACTCCGGGATGTGATGCATATCATGATCCAGAAACACAGCTTCGTGGCGTCGTAAGTTCATGTGGTGCCGTGAAATTATCTCGGCCTGCTAACGGGTTCCCAGAATCAAGCAATACAAAGACCAGTTCAAGAAGTGGGGAATGGTTAAAAACCTTAACAAAGTCGACGTGGCGATCTGTCTCTACGCGCTGGACGACATTGAACGGGAGAGCAGACAGCAGGTCGTTCTCCTGAGAGGGCGTGTAATAACTCGTGGAGACATAAACACCTACTTGAAGAAAACCAAAAAGAGAGAAGAGAATCTGCGAGCAACAATTCCACGGCCGACAGAATGGCCAGCTCACATTGTTTTCAGGCCTTCTCACTTCCAGATGCAGACACCCCCGAACTCTCGGGGCCACAACGTGCTGAGTTCAGGGCCTAGTCCTTCTCAGCCACCTGAGCAGACGACGCCTTCTTACACAACGACATCGTCCTGGAATGTATCCTCAAGTCCAACCAAATTGTTGACTCCTAGGTCATCACTCAGTCAGCGAACGTCGTTCAGTTCAAGGCACGTTGCAGATTCCGGTTTTGCGAGCGACGCCGAAGACGAGGACCCCGCGGAACACATGCACTATGAGCCGCTGGACAAAGACGTACCGATGGAAGAGGTCGAATTTTTGGAGGAAGACGAGGTCTCCGACCGCGACAAGGCCAAAATCTGTGTCGGCCTTGCGGAAAGCGATAACTTTGGGGCAATGGTCCGTCAGACTATTGCTCCAAAACCACTTTCCGGATTCGAGCGAGCCAATCCACTGTTCTTCAGCCTTCTATCGACATCGGCACCTGCAATCTATCGGCAAGATCAAGGTGTAGTACCAGCTGGACAGGCACAAGCAAGCGAGTCGACATTTGCAAAGGCGCTGAAATATGATCGCGAAATGCTCGTCAGGTCTTATCCAATCCAAATGACTCGCGGGACAGGACATGAGGCTGCTGTGTCCGTGGAGCCGTCAGTTTCCTTCCTGAGAGAGTGCCTGAGCGCGTGCATTGTCGGTGGTCAAGGATTCCGAGACACTGCAGATATTCTGATGCATGGCGCTGTACAGGACTTCAGGAACATGGTCAACCGACGCGATTCTTACGCCTTGACGGCGCTGAACCTGCTTATCTCACTCCTAGAAAGTGTCGGGCAGCGTCCCTTGGCTGAAACAATCCTGCGGAAGATCTTGGAGACTGAGAGTGACCGACTTGAAAGCGAGAGTCCCATTGGCGTCACGATTCGTTTTTTGTTGGATATAGTCTGCGGCCGAGCCAGACAGTCGAAATATCAAGCGGATAGGATGCGGCAAGTCCATCACGAATTATGTGCGCTTTGGGGCGCAGACTCGCCCTCTGCACTTGCAGGCCTTTACCATGTGGCGTGGACTCTTGCGTTGGTCGATGACACCAACTCCCGCAGAGAGGCATGGGTCATCCTCGAGTCCCTGAACGTCACATGTGAATTGACGCTTGGTCCATGCCATTTCCAGACCATTACCAGCATGACCACGTCGGCTCGGGTCCTGTACCATCTGGGAGAGCATTGGATGGCTGCACTCATGATCAACAGAGCCATCCAAAGACTTGATCTGATGTATGAGGACTTTCATCCATACCGTCTTGAGGCACGGTCTCGACAGGCTAGGCTTCTCATGAAGTTGGACGGATCACACGATGTCGAGGCAATTCTGCAAGACGTTGTGAGACGTCAAGCTGCAGTTCTGGGCCTTCAAAACTCTCGAACTCAATCGACTCTTGAATTACTGAAAAATTTTCTCACAAGCAAAGGTCGAAGTCAAGAGGCAAACAATCTTCCGGAAGTTCTGGAACAAATCAGCGACAATGGGTTCTTCGAGAACTGACGGATCCAGGCATACCATAAGATGGGCTACAAACAACATCATAAGAGGCTCGACTATTGATTCGGACGGCAAATCCTGTCTACCTTCGACGATAGTCAGAGCTTTGGTGGCTACTGCGAGGACTCGCAGGGACTAGTCCCATCCGTCAGCAGATTAAGAAGCTCGCTTATCTTCTCAGACTTACAGCCAATAGAACCTGGTGAAGTTACAGAACTTCTGAAACCATATGTGCTGTCGAAACTATCGTCAGATCTGACCGAGAGGGTGGAAGGTCGCCGCTGAGTGATCGCAATGGGTTGACTGCCTCCAGAGGAAGCATACGGAAACCCTCCGGCGGAGCGGTCTGACGCCGGATATTGTTCATACGTGTCATACCTCGAGCTCTGTCGAGAGAGAGACTCCATTCCTGCCGCATGATGTGCTTCATTTGTCCTCGGCGACACGTCATAACTTAGCAGATTCGACCTTTGCGGTGAATCGTACGCAGCGTGCCGGCCGACGTACGCAGCGGTGGAACTGATGGTTGCTTGTTGAGAATACAAATGAGGTGAGGGCGAAGAAGAGTATGTCTCTGCTGTATCTTGACTGTACGAGCGACTAACTATGTCCAATTAGTGCCAGAGCCTATCACACTCGAAGCTTACACTCACCTTGTGGCCGACCTTGTCCGTGCTCTTGGCGCTGGCGTCCAGCTTTCAGCGCATTGATCTTCTGCTGAGGTATCTTTCAGTCGAGCCTACGGAAAAAGCGGTGACAGGGGACAAACCTTCACCGCAGTACAATAGGCTGTCTCGACAAGAAAACCATACTCTCCCTATGGAGTGGTTAGGCCTGGGCCAAGGATCCCCGTAGCTTTTGGGGTGGCTATACCTGACAATCCGCTTCTTTCACGATAACCTCTCCGCCAAGGTACCCCCCTAGGGTCACCGCGTTGTATCCTGGTACCATTTCGGACGATACAAAAAGCCTGCTGCGACTGGACATGATGCCTTTTGAATCAGGCTCGGGAGAGCCTTTCACAAGACTAAGGCTGGCACCTCAAGATTTCGGAATTTGCCAATGTTCTGGAAAATGGGTAAAATATTATCGAGGCACTGATCAGAGACGACAGCTAGTCGATGGATGTTGATCTATTAGACAAAGCTTGAAACTTACGCAGCGGGGATGGCTTGCATGAACGATGGATCTGAACGAGGGGGAGCTGTGATCGAGGGGAAGTGGCCGAACGTGTTATCTAGGAGGCAGCTGAGCGGGGTCGCTGCACGTTTATGCATGGGAGAGCCTCATCTCGAGACTGCGGCATGCTCACAAAGCTCACAACTGGTCAGTGTAGCGAGGCCAATAGACGAGCACTGAGCATGCTGCCAAAGCGTGTCCAGTAGCAAAGACCGGCTCCGATGCAGAAAAGGTCTACATGTCTTGTATGTGGACGATCAGTGGGATCTGGACTATCACTCACTTCTTCATTGGCGCACACACAGAGCAGAGCTCAGCGGAGCCAGCGCACGGACTGACTGCCTCACCTTCATGATTAGAGCGAACTGCAGCGTGATATGCAACCCCTTCTAAACCGCTACAAAACGACGTGGTAGTTTCGATAGGTCTGCAGCATTTCACCTTGATGCCGGCGTCTGTCGTCGCAATTGCCCCAAGTCAGCAAGATTCGCTCACGGGTTCCTATTTCGATTTGTGGTCATTAACGCATGCCAACAAGTAATGAACACATCGAGAGGGAGATCGAAAGAAGTTGGTGGTTTGATACTGGAAGCTATGCGCAAAGTGGGGCCATTCTGTTTCGGTGGCAAAAGTACAATAATCTCTAGACGTCTACGAAGTTGCCTAGGCCAACCCCAATATCACACAGCAAGCCATCAAAATGCTAGCGCTCACCACATACTCCAGCCAATGTATGACAAGCCTATGGAGAGACATCAGTAAAATGCGCGAGTCTCGAGATCAACAACCCAATCCAGGCCAACAGCGGACGGACAAAGGTCTTCCACCATGATAACGAACAGCCCGGGAAGGCCTGCCTGGCGACCTCATCTGGGAGTGGCAAAATTCCCAAAAATCATGGCTTTACCTGAAGTGTTCTTCTGCTCTTCTAAAGAAGTCTCCACTGCTAGCATCAGATGTGTCGTTCTCACTACCAGTTCTGCAAGACATTATGTTAGTTTGAGATAAAGCCGCAAGAAAACACTTCCACCAACCTTTTATTTCGATAGTGAAGCTCATGGGTAAGCCATCGGCGTCAGCGGACGTGGCTGCGAACCTCCTTTGTGCATCCCTTACCGCGACTCGCAATCCAATGTTTCTCTTATGGCCCTGCCATAGTATTGTTTTGTCTGCACCTATAGAAGGCTCGAGTTCTGACGCTGAAGCAAACTGAGCCTCTTCTTCGTTCCTCAAATCATCCGCCCTGGTTTGCAACCATTTTTTCCATACCCTCATCCAACCTGCCCTCTCTTTCACCATGCGTACTGTGTTGAAGAAGACTCCACGGCGAGGGCCGAGAGTTACGAGACTTGCATAGGCGCAGAATTGGGTGAAGAGCTCACCGGCATCGAAGTTGAGTGAGTGTACAATTTTTTCACTACCCCCATCACCACCGTTTGCGTACACTGGCTGCGAGGGAGCACTGCCATTGGCTTGGGATGGGCTTCCTCCTGCGGGAAAAGCTCTTCTCGGTATGGTGCCCTCTACGCTGGGCTTCTCTGGCCTGAACCGACTGTACAATGCGCCGAGCTTTGCCAGGCGACCCCCCGGTCCTGGGCAGTCCACGTACAAGCTACCCTCTCCCTCAATCTTGGGGCTTAGTCCATCTGTGCCAAGGTATGTGCAGAAGAGGTAAGGGTCGTTATACCGATTGGAAGGGTGGTACGCTTCGAGAATGAGTTTGTATTCGGGCAGCGCTGCTGCAAGTAGCAGGCGATAATGCAGGATACGAACAATGATGGAGTGGAAGCGGCGCGACACGAGGACGAGAGGTAGCAGGGCTTCGGTGGAGAAGGAAGTGAGCAGAATAACTAGGATCTGCCCGTTGCATCAGCCTTTCCATCATTCAATTGAATCAATTTGACCCCGACATACTTCATTCGGTAAGTCATACAGACACGACGCTTTGGAAGCAGCCATCGTGACTTGATCTTTCGCAACCCTTAGAGCAGGCCGATGGAAGAACAGCTCGGCACGGTTTTGCACGGGCGGAAATGACTTAACGGTCCTCTCGATGTCTAGCCGGCCTCACCAATCTATTCCAACAGTGCTGCTTGTTCTCTGGCAGGGATATAAGTCTCATGCCGAGAAAAACAATGTGAATATACCCCATACAGTCATGGGATGCCGATGCATTGCTGATAACCGAATTGGCCGCGCCGACCGATAAGCCGGGAATGACGCAAAGCTCTAGGCCCTGTAAAGATAGATCTGTGGGGCCCAACCCTCTGGTACTGGGCGCGAGCAAAAGTTACAATGCCCCTTGAATCCCTGCTGCGGGACAAAATATAATCGTTGAGAGTTCTACAGATACTTGCAGCTGGTCAAGGTCAGCGGCTGGCTCAATCAATGAATTTCCTTCATACTTCAGGACATTTCCCAAAAAAATCCGTTCTTCTTCCACTTCGGTCAATTGGAGCGTCTTAAAAAAGCTGAAAGATGCCCGACAAGATCCTCGATGACATCTCTCATAGGAGATATAACCCACTGAGGGGCAGTTGGGTACTGGTCTCTCCACATCGCACGAAAAGACCGTGGCAGTAAGCGCACGATCAACCACTTCACAACCTCACTAAAACCCCAGCCAGAGGGCAACAAGAAGCTCCCACGAAGATTGATCTTCCAACTTACGACCCGAAATGCTACCTCTGTCCAAGAAACAAGCGAGCCTCTGGCGATGAGAACCCAGACTATGAGAACACGTTCACTTTCGTGAACGACTTCAGCGCGGTCAAAGAATCACAAGCAGCCTACACCCCCCCGGATGCTCCTCCTAGCCTACCAGGCCTCCTGTTGAGAGCAGAACCAGTAACTGGAAAATGCTACGTCCTAACCTTCTCCTCCAAGCACAACCTCACGCTTGCCGACATGACAGCAAAAGAGATCGTGCCCGTTGTAAGAACATGGACGTCAATTTATACTGCACACTTATCACCCTCATCTCCTCTTGCCAAACTTGCGGCGCCAACGCACCTCCCGCCATCGAACCCTCATACAGATGTTTCAAAGCCGACGGAGAAATACAGATGGATGCAGATTTTTGAGAACAAGGGGGCAGCTATGGGTTGCTCGAACCCACACCCACACGGTCAGATCTGGACGACAACTACCCTTCCTGAAGAGCCTGCGCTGGAGTTGGAACAACTAAAAAAGTACTATCGAGAGCAAGGCGGCGGTCACATGCTGATTGACTATGCCAAAATGGAGCGGGAGAGGAAAGAAAGAGTCGTCTTTGAGAACGAAACATTCCTAGTGCTTTGCCCTTGGTGGGCCACATGGCCGTTCGAGACGATGATCGTTCCCGTGAAGCAGCTTCGCTCACTGGTTGATCTGACCGGTCCAGAGCAAGAGCATCTAGCAGAAGCCATCTCGGACATCACTCGCCGATACGATAATCTGTTCGAGACCTCATTTCCGTACAGCATGGGTATCCATCAGGCACCATTGGATGCCACAGACGAAGAAGTCGAATGCAGCACCTTGCACTTACATTTCTACCCACCTCTCCTGCGAAGCGCGACGGTCCGAAAGTTCTTGGTCGGATACGAGATGATGGCAGAGCCCCAAAGAGATATCACACCAGAGCAGGCTGCTGAAAGACTAAGGAATTGCGGTGGAGAGCTGTACCGGAAGAAGCTGGGTGGCAAGACACTGGAACCACAAGATGAAAAGTTCACGGATCTCTGATTCTCACGGAATGTATATGCCATTCATTTAACGTACGACCCATACTGCGCAATCAACCACACTAGACTTGTTACTGCAACGGCGGTCGGAGCCAGCCAAGGCCCTTGTGGTCTCGCAGTCTTGAAGACAAAGGCCTCACTCATGAAATGAGCAAAGCCTACCAAATACGTCCACATCGCCAACTGGTACCACGGTTTCTCGTCTATGTGGTATGCTGCGTATATTCTGACGATGCCGACGAGAAATGTCCATGTGCCAAATGTGCGTGCCGACAGTGGCGTTACTGGAGAGCTGTGCGACTCGGCGGTACTAGACTCTTTTACTGTGGGTCTGCTCGCAGCCGGCGTAGAGATCGCTTCCGACACAGTCGTTGTAGTCTTTGTGGTTTTCGTGGATGAAGAGGCAGAAGTAGGTTGTTGACCGGCGTAGAGTCGGCGAGTGTAGGAAAGCGTGGTGTATGCTTGAATAGCATTGCCCATGGACGTGACAGCAACCTTAGAAAAGTTCAAGTCAGCAGTTTGTCCAATCACGAAATACTTGAAAGGGATAGATATACTGTAAGCAGCCACAACGGGAGTAATCCCTCTTGCTTTGGCAAATAGGAGGACATGATGCCCATGCGCAGACCAGGGGTATTGATTCCCGACAATGGTACGGTTGATAGAGTCAGGCTGGTGTAAATTCTTCTGCCACCTCTTGTTTACGGAGAGCATCTTCTTCCGCATCAACATACCCTGGAAAGACCGCTAGCGAAACCTTGTTCTTCCCCCCTGAGAGGCGGGCCCAAGCACCTATGACGATCCCCTCAACAAGCGTGCGGCTCCAAAGGGCATGTCGCATCTCAATCCATTTCGTTCAGCAAGCACTACTACTCACTTTCAGCAATGGCTAAAGCAACGGATTGCTCATGCTCACAGAGTGGCATTCTCGGTCTTTGTTTCCGTTCAGATGACCTTTCATCCACACAAGTAGGGCTTGTTCTCCTCGCGGCCACAATTGGCATCGTTACATTTCTGTCACTCCTCTACCGCGTCACACGAGTTCTCCTCAGTCTCTTCATCCTGCCCGGGAGATCAGTATGCCCATCCCTCCACATGCCCTACTAGGGACTGTCTCGGCTGACGCCCTCTACAGCTCCGGAGCTTTGGCCCTCGCGGCTCCTGGGCCCTCGTAACTGGTGCCAGCGATGGCATTGGCAAAGAATTCGCCGACCAGCTTGCAAAAGCCGGCTACAACCTCATCCTTGTATCACGAACGGCCTCTAAACTCCAATCAGTCTCCGCCGCTATCACACAGTCCCATTCCGGCGTCCGCGTGGAGACCTTACCTATGGACTTCAGCGCGAACCTGGATTCCGACTACGACAAGCTCGCGGCGCTTATTAAGGACAAAGATATCGCTGTTCTAATCAACAACGTGGGCCAGAGTCACAGCATCCCTGTCCCTTTTGTGGAAACGCCGGAATCTGAAATGAACAACATCATAACCATAAACTGCACGGCCACGTTGCGGGTCACTAAGCTTGTCCTACCCACTCTACTCGCTCGGAAGTGTGGGCTCGTCCTCACAATGGGATCCTTCGGTGGCCTCCTACCTACGCCTTTATTGGCCACATACTCAGGCTCAAAGGCCTTCCTGCAGCAATGGTCCAACGCTCTCGCATCCGAGCTCGAACCTTCCGGCATCACCGTTCACTTCATCCACTCCTACCTTGTTACATCAGCTATGTCGAAGATCCGTCGCTCCAGCCTTTTTGTTCCAAGCGAGAAGCCTTTCGTAAGATCGGTGCTTTCTAAGGTTGGCCGAAGAGGTGGGAGCATTGGGTATGCGTATAGTGGGAGTCCGTACTGGAGCCACGGACTGATGATGGCCGTGATTATATCAGTATTAGGAGTGTACAGTGAGTGGCTGGCAGGTATAAATAGGAACATGCATGTGGACATTCGAAGACGGGCACTGGCGAAGGCGGAAAGGGAAAAGGCGAAGGGAAAGAAAGAATCATGATCTGGGCGTACGGTACACTTGCGAGTCATTATGGTGATGTCTGGGCCCAGAAAAGGAAAGGCTGGATGTTGTCAAGATGACTGCAAATGTGCTGCACCACAGAATGCAGGGTCTGAGAATTCTGCCTCATCTCTGCGCTGTCTCAACA
>Ga0335072_10000743_pt1 | contig 58618 bp, 65 predicted proteins | sample Lox_Sample_21_FD_206725 | JGI IMG/M metagenome (GOLD analysis project Ga0335072, IMG submission 206725) | Soil microbial communities from Loxahatchee National Wildlife Refuge, Florida, United States - Lox_Sample_2.1 | ecosystem: Environmental > Terrestrial > Soil > Wetlands | place: USA...
CCCCGCCTCCCCCTCCGCGCGCGGGGCCCCCCGGGGGCGCGGGGGGGGGGGGGGCCCCCACGGGGACATTGGTTGCAACGCGATCTCCGGATCATTGTTTGACCCAGCGTAGCGTTGTCCTCTTTTTTTTCGGCGCTTTGCTGAAGTTATGTACGTTTGATCTTCGAGCAATACACCCATTCATACTTCCGGTATATGAAGGGGATGATGTGTGCAGGTGTGCGAATCCGGGGATTGTAACAATCCAACCCTTGTGGAGTTCACGTGCGTCACGGGCAACCCTTGATCCGAAGATATGCTCGTCAGTGGCGCCACTAGTCTCCAACGGATCGGCTGCTGACAGCGCCAGCGCGTTGATCCCAAAGAATCCTCAAGTACTTTGTCTTCAATCTCTCGAAAAGTACTTTATTCTTCCAGGCCGACTACGTATAATTTCGACCTGGAGTGGCAGTAGGTATATATGACGCTTGCAATGAATAACAAACGTCATGCTCGCGGATTTGATCGAGCTCAAAAGGTATCTTAGACTCTTCAGGACAGCGAGAAAACATTAAAGAGCGCTCGCCACCTGCAGCTCTGGAGAAACATAAAGCGCAAGGAAAGTAAATGGTACAAATAACGAGCCGCCGCCCGCAGCTTCAGCAAGCCCTCATAATGGACATACTCATCTCGACTGCCCGTCTTCGTGCAGCTGACATGTGATATTCCGGTTTAGATAGCGAGCTTGAGTAGACGACTGCTTCTGGCCATGCCAGACTTTCATGCCAAGATTCTCCGACAGAAGATTTGATTGTATCAAGCGTATATCTCGCCCAACCTCTGAGAAACCATTCGTCCTCCTCGTCGGCCCAATGCAGAAGAATGCAATAGTGAGCGAGGATGACCATCGCTTCTGCCTGTTGCTCGGCCAGGAGCTCCAGATATTTTGGAGACAAGTTGATGGGCCAGACGAGAGTAGCTAGCACAGTGCCTTCGCCTCGGCTTCTAACCACAGAAGCTTGGATGAAGACTTTGAGCAGTTCGTGTATCGCCAGCTGGTATGCTTGCGACTCTTCTCGACTTTGTGTCGGATTGCAGCACACAGTTTGCAGGTCCATGATTCGATCGGTGCCCGGTACATTATGGGCGGCCTTTGTGACGGTGGAAGACATCTCTTCTAAGAGTGGTGACAAGAAGCTGTTCCTCAGAACGTCCCAGTGCAGCTGGAGGACAGAGTTGCAGCCGCGCAGAAGATGAAACCAATGCAAGATTTCCGTCTGAGGGTCCTCTTTCCTCGGGCTAGCAAATGCCATGATAATGATGAGGCACGAAAAGGTGAATAGAGCGTGGCAATTAGATTCGTCCACTCGAGCAAGCGTATCCTGGAAAGATTGTAATGCAATTTCCTGGTGAGTAGAGGCTTTCAGCTCATAAGCTGATCGCCTGTCCGGAAGGAGGTAACCAAGATGTAGGGCGGCAACCGCTAGAATGCCGCGAAGGAGAAACTCATGCTTGAAACCGAGTCTAACAGCATGTACCTGCCAAAGAGCTTGCGCTGCGGGGCTATCATGGCTGGAAAGTAGTACAGATGTGACAGTGAGAAAATGATGCATCAACTCCAGGTCGGCAATGTCTAGATCCGTCGTTCGCTTGGTGCTCAAAAGGTTCGGTAGCAGGAATGGATCCAGAGGTTGAGCAATTGGACGACGTTCCACTACATGACTATTTCCATTTGCCCCGGCTGGTGAAAGACTCAGCGTTCCGGTGTCTCGCGAGAAGTCACACTCAATCTCCCGCCGCTCGCAATTTGAACAGAGGGGATGTCGCTCATCGCACTATTCTTCGTTAGTGCAAAGCAAAATGGAATCAGCTCGTGTCCGGCTGACCTTGATTCTCCTGGTCTTGCATTGGGTGCAGCCCTTTTTGGACTTTGTATGAGATCTTCGTCGGCTTGCTGCAGGCATCACCGGGGCATGTCACTTGTCGTGTAAGGTATCAATATCTTCATTTCGATACAGTCCAGCTTCACTGATGCCCGCAGGCACAAGATTGACTGGAGAAGCTTTAATCGATTCGCCGGTCACAGGTAGAGAGATTGACTGATTGATCGGCCGTGAGAGCGTTGTTAATGTGGTTGCGCTGACGTGTGCTACAAGGCTGCTCTCAGCTCGGCGCGGTTGGAGGGCTTCGTAAGATACCGTGTCTTCAAAAGTCTTGGCAGAACGAGGCCGTCTCGGCTCTTACGATGTCACTGCACTTTGACATTGATGGCGACACTTGAGCATCATCGACACTACTAAGGGGAGGACATTGAGTACTACTGCTTTACAGTAGTCGTCATCTCTTTTAGAAATTAGGGACACATCAAGCCTTTGGCTGCCCCCATTCTTAAGCTCATATTCCGAAATCCCTTATCATGATTGTCAGTGGCCCCCAGTACTCGTTCCTTCATGCAAACACGGCAGGCAGCAATCTTAACCATTCCAGCCATATTTGAATTGTCTTTCACCTTGCACCATGAAATCCGTCGATCTCCCTGAGGCAGATAGCCGCAGCGACATAAGCAAAGCTTTTCAACTTCCCAATCTTTGGCAACACGCTCTCGGGCTCTTCTCTGGCCACAGCTAGGCAGGCTATGGACCTCCCCAGCGCCTCGCCACGATCCAGATCAGGAGACTCGCCCGAACCCTGTAGGATTGAATTGACAGTGAAACTGACATCACGCTCGAACTTATCCTTCATTTCGGTTGAAACTTCGCGAAGTCGTTTGGTCGGAAGACCACCGTTCTTGCCGAGAACTGAACCGACGAAAACTTCGATCTCAGTCAATGGGTGTGACGAAGGACTGTATTGATACATGGTGTCGATGAGACAAGTTTCGTACCTGCATCAATGCCTTAGCCAATTATCAAAATGGGAGTCCAAAAAACTCACGCTTCTCTGATGTCACGAGCATGATCCATGTGGTGAATCCACTGCACAAGGTGCGTCTGCTGAAGGACGTATCGCCATACCTTGTCAATGAGCGTCGGTCCTAGTTCGGCAGTCGTTGTGGATGATTTTGACTGCGTCTGGAGCTCTTTTAGAAATTTCTGCTCGTCAATCGCCCGGTACAGTCTGCCGAGGATGCGCTGGCTCTCATAGTACTTCATTTTTGTACTCTCTGGATCCAACTCAGTGACAACATCACCTTCTTCGTCTTCAATTTCTTCTTCTATGAATTGAATGCCCTGCCTTTCGATCTTGTACCTCGGTCCAGGAGCCATAAAATCTGGACGGACTGGCTTAGACCTTGGAAGCCTTTGCATGTCGACAGGGTTCCCGGTCTTTGAGAAGTCAACAGCGGTAGAATGCATCTCGGCCAACAACAAACAATCTGAGTCAAATGTACCGCTCTCTTTGATATCCGCGAGTTGTTGATGGAGGGTAGCAATTCTTCCCAATTGGTCGTTCTCCATGAACTGGATGAAGAAGTCCGTCATGTCTGACCGCTCTACCAACCTGCCAATATCCATCGCCGGGACACGGGGATAGTCTGCTGGGTCGTGGGTGGTTTTCGGTTGAAGTCGAGGATCCCAAATGACATTGTAGAGATCTCCGTCAAGATCTCCACCGCTTAGCTGACTAGGTAGGTCTCTCTCCCCATGTTGGCTGAATACGATGCAGTTGTGCAGTGAATCCAGGGGGCAATCGTCTGGGACGTCGACAGCTGTTGCGAACTGAATATCACCAGGATGCAGAGCCGGAGAGCGGGTTATTGTGACTCTGCCCTCAACAACGTGTTTGTCTGTGCGGCAGTATATCTGGCCTTCCTGGAGCACGTCAAATTCATCCATGATACCATAAAGTGTGACGCCTTCCTCGACCGGGATGCGAGAACGATGCTTGAGCTCACGTAGCTGAATGAGAGTGGAGAGTTCGACAACATCCCTAATGAATGGATCCTTCAAGGGACTGAGGTTAATGGCATCGAGCTTGCAAATAAGCCACGGTACCCGAGCATGCTGCCCGATATTGTTTTGCTCCAAAAAGCCTGCCGCCTTGGGAGGGCTCTGAGTGGTCCGCCGGAGCTCTTCCACCGCACTACTCTGTAGGTCAAGGAGGCCTTGTGGCTCGACTCCCAAGTCCTCCATAATCTTGATGAATTGGCGGTTAAGACGCAAAGGTAAAGATCGAGCTGCAGATCCACATATCTCGATGTCTGTCTGATCTGGACTCTCAAATTTGATCATTGAGGGCCTCAGCAGCATACGTTCGCCCTCCAACCGCGTGTCGACCGAAATCATACCCTTAGCACCTAGACGGAGGTAGTCAGCGAATGCATGGCAAGAGCGATGTGCTTTCTTGAATGATCAACATACCTGCCCATCGGATTTGCAGTAGGGTGGGTTTTGCACGTCCAAAAGCATATTCTCGCCATACTTTCTTCAGTATCTCGTATGAGAATACTCCTACACCATCGGAAAAGACACGGCCATTCCTCTCAATGTCTGAATAGTTGGTCAATAAAGTTCACCGAGCGGGTGTATACGTACGAACCTGGCACTACCTGGACGGCTCCTGGACTCAACCTCACCGTGCCGTTTGTCTCGGAGAAAGCCTGTCCAATTCTAGCGGCGCATTTGGCAGGCGACCGGATGCTCGAGAAGTCACCCAATCTGGCAACAACGCCTCGAGCATTAAGCGACTCAAATTCATGAACGAATGGAGCCATGAACCAGCACGTCTGCTCGCGTAGGGAAGAATGAGAGAACCCGAGGAACTCAAATTTACGACCCGCGACTTCTATGAAGCTCGACAGTACACCTTTGAATCTCTGGTGATAGATTTTCTCAAGGGAGACGTGTTTGTCAAATCGAAGTGGATCCCCATCTTCATCGAGAAAGGACACTCGAAGGAAGAAATCGGTGTGCGCAGCATATTTTCGTAGCACTCGATTCTTGGTCTCAGGTTCCGGACCCTCCAGAAAGATGCCGGTGGGTGTTACCATGGCCTTGTGAATGAGAGCAATATGAGAATGCTGTTGTGTGAGGTCAAACATAGGGCACCCATAGACTGTCGCTGTTTTTTCGTTTTGCCGAAGAAGTCGCACCAAGTTTTGCAGGTCGAAGGACTTGGGATCCGCATCTGGACCCGCAAAGGGTATTTGTCTGAATAATTTGCGGACGGCTTCAGTGCATATCACGCTACCTGAGCGCGTAAAGGCTCGAGTGACTTCGGGGAGTAGCTGGAGCACACGGGCTGGAGCAAGGTAGCCATTTTGAGCCAGCCTTTGCATCTGGAACTTGACGCCAAAGCTCAGTGATTGATATGTACGGCTCAAAGCGAATAGTAGAGATCGCATCTCATGGTGAAATGTCGACCCAGCTGCCATGACAGAGGTTGGGCAGGAGATGCTGGGCGGTAATTTTTGGCCTTGTTTGAGCAGGCTATCGATGCGGCTCAGGCTGCTTGGTTCTGAAAGAAGTACTCGGTAAACGAAACAGCTGCTGACGATAGTGTCATGGGCATTCCCGAGGCTCGAGATTCTCTGCCGCTTTGGCTGAGTTCGCGTTTGTGATCGAATTCCCAGACTGCTGAGAAGGGCTTCAAGGGTCTGTTCGGTTTGTGTAATCTCATATATTCTTGGGGCTTCGGAAATAGTGAGGGTGAGTGAGGGGTCTCGGGCGTTTCCAAGTGTGATCGACTGGACGCTGTAGTATGAAAAGTCAACTCTGTAGCAGCTACTGATTCCCATGTCAGGTTGAACTACCAACGCCATGGCTTGTTTGCCGAACATGACGAGGCCTCTTCTTGTATCATGGAAGTGGGATACAAAGCTTGAATCCGAGCCTTCACAGTCCCAAACCCCACACGAGAGTGAGAGATAAGGATACTTCCTCTCCGACCGAGCCGCCGGCGAAGCTGCAAGTCGCCCGTTCTGAAGATTCTTGACCTTGTCTTTGGCTTCTTTTCGCAGACATCGCAGCAAGGTAGGGTCGGGCGACTTGTTACTGGCAGAAAAAAGCAGAGTCTGACCCAGAAAGGTCAACTTCAGCTTGAGCGTTGTCGAGCTTCGGACGGCATTATCGCCGTATAAGGCCAAAAACCGGTCAGCCTTGATGGGATCGAGCAATGTGACAAGAGCCAGTCTCTTGCCCTTAAACTTGTTGCAGTGGAAGACGTCGGTGCCCAAGGCATTCAGATGTGGACTGAGAAATTTATGTAGCTGCTTGTCAGTGCTTTGATTCGGCACATTGCGAACGAAGATGTCCATCTTTCCGGAACCCTCAAGCTATGATGACCAAACGAGTAACCTATCGAGGGAGATGAGTGAGCGGTAGTAGTTGGGAAGCGGTGGAGAGAAGGAAGGGACTCACTGTGATGTCACCTTTGCTTCGAGCTCGTTTCCGTACCTAGTCGGTCGGCTCGAGCATAAATCGTAGAGCAATTAGATTGACAGGTCGATGGTTGTGGATGCCTTGGTGAACCTGGGCTGTTTGGGCCGCAGTTGCATCATTGGGACTGGGGATGAATCATAATCTAGATGCCAGCCGGAGCTGCAAATTACAACCTACTGTGTGTGTTCAGCGTCCGCTTTCACAGGTGTTCTTGATTGAACGGCTTTCCCGTACACTTCAAGAGGAGAGAAGTTACACGACGGTTTCAACGTTGGCGGGGATGTCACATGCCATTGCGGGCTTCTTGCGGTACGGTCTCTCCATAGGCTACAAGTTCCGGTGGACAGATACAGCAGAGAACTGCAGCCAACCAACTCAGAGAAGGTGCTAGGGCAGCACTCGATGAACGGATAACCATCCTTCAGCTACACGATATAGAAATTTTGGATATTTGCACAGCAAGGAGAGATGTCTATTTCAGATAAGACTACAACGAGTAAAATGAATCAAGAAATGTTGAGGTATAGGGGGCTGCACATTGAAACTCTACAGCTCACAGTATACATCAAAGACCAGAACAAATCCCAGATGGTACTAACAAGACATTTGAAAGTTACTGAGCTCGTTCAGGACTGAATGCCGCCAAACCCCGGGAAGAAGCTTACCAGTCAATGTCATCGTGCCAACCGCTTAATCCCTGTAAACGGTACCATAAATGCTTAATTGGCTTCATCCTTGGGAGATCAATCAACTTGAACCCGAAATTTGTGCATGGTTGTAAGACCACAATGTCGCTCTGCTTTCACGGTGCTTCCATGCCAAACGGAACGGTAAGATTACCAAGGAAGAATACATTGGTCAATTGATTGCACACTTTCGTCGAGTCCGACATCCTGAAGACAGCCGTGATAATTTCAAAGCTTAGGACCCCTTTAGAGCCTCAATACGAGTGATGGCCGTGGAAAGTAATTACTTCATGCTCCAGGCTGAGAGCCTGTTTCCCGCTAATGAAAATTTTGTACTAACCCAGCAATCTGACAGATACGACCCTATATTGGAAACTCTTCCGTAACTGTCTTACAGCCAAGTCAGGTCTAAGCCCGAACAGTTGGAAGAACAGTCACTCCCAGTCCCAATACTGCCGCCAGCAACACTAGCAGCAGCCAAGGGGCATGTCCAAATCCTGTCGCTCTGTCCTAACAAGGACGCCCTTTCGATAGAGATCTCAACAAGGCTGCAGAAGCTAGCGCTGAGAATCCAGCTGTGCTTTACGCCCTCCTAGTGGTGAACTGGCGCAACATGCAACATTCCAAATCAACTCGTAATCACCTCGTCAAACTCTCTGGCTCCAGAGACGTGAAGATGTCGACCTGGCTCCTTAATCACGGCGCGAAGGTTAGCTGTCAGACTATCAAACAAGCGGCTCTGAGGGGCACACTCGTGTCCACGATGGCTCTCTAGGTTGAAAGATGTGGCGTCGCAGCCCCGAAGGATTCATGCGCACTGCAGCTTGTTGCAGGTCGTGACAAACGAGACATGGTGGAATTCTTGCTGCGAGTCGGTGCTGATTGAGGAAATGCTACCTCAGTTTGGGGATATCCGTGAGCCAGGTCCTTTCACAGCACTATGTAAGGCTATGCAGGGACAGCATATAGAGATTATAAAGGTGCGATGGTGGATACGCATTGTGGGTGGCCTACGGGGCAGAAAGAGACACGACTGCAAGCGGCAAGACGACAGAGCAGCAGCCAAATAGTAAATCTTCTTGAACAGAGCTGCCAGATGTCTCAAATGAGACCTGGCCATTGTGTGGAGAACGAAAAGGAATCTCGATTGTTAACGCGCTTCTCAGAAGATAGGTCTGGAAATGAGTTGAGGAGCGGGATTGTAATTCTTTCTCACCTATCTTAGATTGGAAAACGCTTCGGTTCTGCAAAGAATGCCGAAATGATGCGGTACCCATGGGATGGTATGTCCTGTGGTCCTCTTTGCACGGATTGGCCTTTACACACCTAACACAAAATCGGATGGCTTGAGGAACCTATGAAGCGTCATTTTGAAATTTGCCGACCTTGGGCGTTCTGGCAACTCTTCAGGAACGTAAGCGAATCCATTTTCAGAACATAGCAATGCCATCTCAACGCTTCCCTGGAACTCCATCATAATAGTATTCTGTGCGGATGTCCAAGGTCAGATCCCGCTTGTGGGCTTCATCAGGGGCTGACGATCGGACGAGAACGCCGTGGCGGAGACTTCTTTAGCGCCCTTTTGGTAGCGCCGCAGAGCCAACATTATGCTTTTCAACCCCCTTATCCACCCCCTGCTTTTCCCAACGATTGGCGTTCGAGGCGTTTCGGAGCTTTTGGCGCCCAAAGGCCCCTCCAGATCAGAGATCGCACAACCATTCATCCCACTGAGCACACGGCCAGCATTGCGGTCCAACCACTCATTACTTCAATGCAGCAAATAAACGGCGACTGTAATTGACGAAGCAGTTGCAATGCTTCTGCTCGGCGAATGGTATAACCAGGAAGAGAGCTGGCCTTGAGGTGAATTACGAAACACCCTTACAGTCTCCTTCCCCCTTGCCGAGCTGTCTCAAGATCCGGATCTGCAACAACGGCGCCCCTCAACCTAAGCCTTTGTTGGCAGGAGTCACTCCTTGCGTTACGCGTTTGCTCTACTTCACTCATCCCTCATTATATGTTCGACCTTGAGACTGTATTGTTTTGGTGGTCATCACTACACTGCCTCCTCCATTCTCTCTGCGCAGGTCGCTGCCATTGTGGCATCCATTCCTTAACGACCCTCTGGTCGCCGGCTGAGCCGATTCACGATCTTTAGATTGACGCAGTATCTGCCATTTACAAGTTCGATCACATTAGCACACTTTGGATCAACACAGCAACCATGGCAAACAAGATACTACTCGTCTTCATCGCCCTCAACTTCCTCTTCGTCGCCTGCGGTGGTCTACTACTTGCAGTGGTTCTGATGACCCGCACTTCGGCGCAGGCTGCCCCAACCATTTCCAATGTTGCTCAAAACCTGCTGTTGGATCACTGTCCATTGATGGGTAAGATATCCTGTTGGAGGGCCTTTTGTATACATACTCACCGTGTCTCTTTTTTGCAGCCGCTGGAATCAATGCCATCCTCATCTTCGCCACCTTTATCCTCTCCATACCTGCCATGGCCTCAACTACCCATCGCACAATCCTCCGGTTTCACGGTTATGCCGTCGTCTTCTGCGCCGTTTTCACAATGTTAATCGGCTTGGTCATTTGGTTCGAGACACTCAAAACACGATCCAACATGGCTGCCCTCTGGGCACAGCAGACACCTCATGTGCAGAGTCTTCTACAGCAAAAGTTCCAGTGTTGTGGCTTCATGAGTGCTACGTCGCCACCATTCGTTTTGGACAACACCTGCACCAATTCACTTGTAGCGGCAAGCCTGCAGGGGTGTGTCACCCCATTTTCCAACTTCGCAAACAATTACCTCGATCTCGTCTTCACTACAGCATTCGGTATCGCGGCGCTCGACTTTTTATTGCTTCTGAGTGTTGCCTGTTTGTTCAAGGATCGCAAGGAGCGAGAGAGGTTCAAGCTCATTGATGCAAAGAGTGACATGCCAATTTAAACGGCCCCAGGGGCTGCAAAGAGGGACAGACACTAGACAAGCAACAATTGTTATGACAGGGTAACATTCTGGCGTCACATTGCTGCTGTGAGCAAATTGGCACATTCTATAGATATCCTACTCAGAACCCAACGGCGTCGAGTCACTTGTGATCCCTCAGCATTTCACTTGTTTACCTCTAGCCGCACGAGGCTAAGTGCTCTTCGCACCTTTTCTTTGGTTCTTCAAGGCACTTATGTATGTATGATATCACGATCTTGAAACAGACCAACGTGAGACGTGCATAGACATCACAACAGTCAGATGGTCCGGATTCTTGACATGCTTCCATTTCATAAATGCACCATCTCCAAGTCAACCCCCAAATGGAGAATCAGGCTCGGTTTTTCCTCAATGCCTCAACGAATTTCACAATCCTCTCATGCTTGTGTGGGATATCGTCTTTACCCACGGGCTAACCGCATATCTTTGTGCCAGTGGTTGTAAAAAGGTGGCAGAAAACGGCGACTTTAAGGGCCGTTTTCGGTACCCCTTCCACTGCACTCTAACTCAAGCGGCTGGCCGCTTTAACCCCTTTTTACCCTCGTTACCCCATCTTTATCTAAGCCTCACCCATTTTATCTAGTTCGATCAATCGATTCTCAGCATCTCTCACTCTCCATTGATGTCGAACCTCTTCTGGCTCGCAATCAGCGCGGCTGAAACGGGCGCCGCGACGGTATCCCTTTTTGGTGGCAGGACTCCTCTCGATCTCTCGTGGGTGATAGCTCGCTACATATGTGAGACTCTGTCCCCATCTCTCCATCGTCCTCACCTTCGCTTCCTTACTCATCCTCCCTCTTTGAGCTTGGGTATTTACTCTCTTCCCAGCCAAGCCTAGGCATTCAATCATGAGCGAAATATCATCACAATCTGTCCCTATCCCTCATCATCAGCACTGGACGGGTCCCGTGAGCCGGGAAGAGACGTTAGCGGCACAGGAGAAATTTCGACACCGACCCATAAACCCCAAGGGTCTCTAGGATAGGTACCTAACTCCTAGCAACATCTAAGTGGTGTCAGGGTACGTGTGACTAATGACGTGCTCTCAGACATTGCGAGCACCCGGGTATTAATCCTGATGAATAGCCACTATAAAGCGGACCCGCTGACTTCGAAACCTGGATTGACTAGATGCATCGTATCACCAAGGAGAAGTCGCACGGAACCATCGACCAGCTATGGAGATGGTTATGCCAAGCTTACACCATCTTGTCTAAGCAGCCCATGGACTTCTACACACTCGAACGAGACGGAGTGCTCATTATCCCCTCCCATTGATGAGTAACACGTCCAAGGCTAACTCGTTTTCCTTAGCACACCAACGGGCAGATACATGAAGACTATGACGCCAGTCACCGTGCCCGACGAAAGGATACTTTGAGCGCCGAAGACCTCGGCATCCTACTATAATGGCATCGGAATGCGGCACGTTTATCTTCGCGGATGAGCGCCAGCGGGCGCAAATGGGCCTATTAATGCTCTTCCCTGTCTTCACCGGCAGTCGGCCAGCTACGCTACTTACGGGTGATAACTCTTCGTGCAGAGACTCCGGAGAGAATTCAACGGACGACTTATCTAGCAACACCCTCGCGTATGACAGCGATGGAGACACTTTGGTTAATACCAAACCCGATTCTCGGACTACCAGACCAGGAACTATCTATTACGGAAATATCGATCTCTTCCTTTTACGAAATCCTGACGGGATATTTTAATGGCGGAGGTTGACTTTCGAAATCTCAAAGACAGACTGGAGGGTGCAGACGGATAAACCTTCTCTCCTTTCTCTTTTCTGACCGTTAGCTAGAACGTTTCCCTAACAGTACTTTTATAGGACTAAATTCCTCATGCATGAAGACTATCAGTTGACCTATTGCCCGATGGCACATATCACTGCTTTAGCTTTCGCCGATGATGCTTTCGAGAGCGCCCGCCTCACTCCGGAGTTCCTGCACAGGCAAGTGTTTAAAGCGGTATGGTGTGGGTGAGCGTGAAGGTGGAGGTGGGAGCGGATTTTGGTTCTATTGTGTCGCCAATCGTAGGCCAAGAGCTCGAGGGTGGGCGCGAGGAGGAAGTAGCATCGGAGAGCACAGTGGGTTCAAGGTTAGGGCAGCTAGGGCGTTCACGGAGGGTGCAGCGTAGCATCGGTAAACACATCCGACAGGATGAGAGAGAGAGAGACGGTCAAATTTGAAGCAGGACTTAATTCTTTGAGGCGTTGAGGAGGCAAAACCCCCCATCCACGACCTGCCTCCCTACAGTCGTCTTCCCCTTCATGACCGTCCTCCCCTCGATGAATGTTGAATTCCGAGATGCCCGCAAATTTCTCATTACGGACCAGGAGTACGAACACCTCTGTTGGGCTCTAGCTACAGCAGTCCAAAACAGGCTCCCGAACAGCCCAGACAAGTCCTGAGATCAGACTTATTACTCGCCATTCCTTCAGATTCTGGCGCTTAACACTTGAGCTGAAGGACTTGGTGATTACCGTGTCCCTTTCGGAACGATCTCCAAGGAAGGCTTAAGCATTCTAGCCGCGTTATTCTATGCTAGTTTCTATGTCATTGCTATGTGCGCATTAAGGCCGGCACTAGGTCCGTATCGTATTCAATGAGTGTACTGGAAGAAAACATCTGGTCGAATTGTATAGTCAGCGACGGGTTCTCGAATGCGTCGAACACATGGGAACATGATAAAGCGGATTTAACGAAGCGTCGATCCATGGATAGGATCGAGCAATCATGACCAAGTATGTACTGGGGAGGACTTACTTTTCCGGTCCGTCTCATCAGCATACGCCAGCTTCTCCTTCAACAAGCTCTTCTCGTCCTCACCCATTCCCTCAAGTGTCTTTCGATTCTTCTTGTTCAGTTGGTCATTACAGAATCGCAGCGCAAAGCAGACGAAGATCTGGCAGGTCAAGGTGACCATGATGCTGATCTTGCCGCCAATATAGCCCGGTGCTTGCGATGCTCGGAAAGTCTGCGGGCCGAGGATGTTGCCGACACAGAAGGCAATCATAGTCATGGAGTTGGCCACGACTTTCTTACTGTGGCCTGCCAGATTGGAAGCGTTCCAGGCAAGGAGGAGCATGAAGACCTGTTTGGGAATGTTAGTGCGACTTTAGGTGAAGGAGATTTTGAAGTCGGAGACGTACGGCACTAGAGGTATTGCTCAGATAGGCCGCGAAGAGGAGCCCGCCCTTATTCATTGGGTGGCCGTTCGGGTCGAGTCCAATCATTAACGCTGCAGCCACGATGGTTGGGGTGATGCAGATGAGCATGACAAGGCTTCTGTCATTCTATTTGTCGCTGAGCCAGCCCACGGACAATACGACAACGGCACTGACGACACCACCAGGTATGTTGAGGATAAGCTGTTGGCCATATTAGAAATGACTCACACACAGGGTCTTTGACCAGCGTACTGATTGCTGGGAAGTGTAGCCAAATGTCGTCAGTAAGATATTCGAGAAGCTTCCAAGGCCGCCATTCGGGGTTGACGTCAGTATAACGCTAAGAGCTACCAGCCAGACACGAATGTCCTGAAGTGGCTCAATGACCTGCGCCTTTTTGACCCTCGCGTTCTGAGTACCAGACTGGTTCTCTTTGACTCGGAGTAGGGCCGCAATCTTCTCAGCTTCTGTAAACCGGACAGCTTTCATGGGCGAATCCGGGAGGAACACGAAGACAAGGAACCCTATGACGACGGTGAAGAGCCCGATGGTCAGGAAGAAGATCCGCCAACTATGGAATTTGCCATGGGTAAATGAAGCGCCATAGGCAATGAGTCCTCCAAAGATGGTTGTCAGACTATGCGGAAGTCAGCAGGCGTGATTATAGACTCTCTAAAGAGATTGAGTGGCGAACCTATTACAGACGTAGAACCACGAGACCCGTCGACCCTGCTCTTCTTTCTTATACCACATAGTAATGATCATCACAAGTATGGGCGCCACACAAGCTTCGAATATGCCAAGGATAGTGCGACAAATCATAAGATCAGCGTAGGAGGTGCATGCTGCCATGCTGGCCAAAACAATGCCCCAGAGCATGACGTTGATTCCTAAGTACTTGCCGAGTCGCGAAATGCGCTGGGCGAGGAACTGGGTCGGAAGCTCAGCCACCAGGAAGCCGACGTAGAACATCATGGACACGTTGGAGTAGTCTTGCCCAGCAAGATGTGTATCTTTCCGAAGTCCCATAATAGCAGCGTAGCTAATTGTCATCTTGTCCCTACCCAAAGCGTGTCAGCTCGGATTGCGTTGAAGGATATTCCTTTCTCAACTGACAGGTATTGCAGGAAGTACACCGCAACCATACAGGGCACAATCGTTAGGTCTATCTTTCGTACCAGCTTCTCCAGCCGTTTGGGATCAGTCAAGATATTGTTTGCCTCTTGTCGCACCGCGCCCGCGTTTGGGTAATCTCGCAGGTATGAGAGCGCCTCGTCAGCATCTAAGGTACCGGCGTCCGATGTGACGCTTGGCAAGTGCTTCTCGGGGTGTTTCTCTAGATCTTGTGCTGAGTCAAGCATCATCTCGTCTGTAGTTAGATATTCCTTAAAAGGGTGAGGCTGTGACATGCCTTTATCTCAGCAAGGCCCTAACTCGGATAACGTAGATCATTGGCCAAACATCTTCGGAGGTGGTCATTTAGCGTGCTGCAACCTCGCTGGCAGGGTAGCAGTTGGCGGCCCACTCGCTTGCAGGAGTGAGTGCCCTGAGGTACGATTTCTAGTACAAGTTAGGCAATTTTGACTCCTCCGAGCGAGGCTAGGTGCAGGCTTGGGGCAGGTCTAAGGCAAGAAAGGTTCCGGGCGTTCACAGGCATGTTCCGGAGAGGGTTGCCAGGTAAATTTGCCTGTAGTTGACCGCTCCGAGCATATACAAAATTCCAACAAACGTTGCAACGCGATTTAATATACCTAAGCTAATCGGGCGGGGAAGATGCCGCAGGAGGAAGGGTAGGGATACCACCCGGACTCGAGAAACTGCTGCTTTGCCTAGACAGGTGTGAGTGTTGTTGGTAGACGTGATCTTACGGTCCCCGCCGGCTTGCCGGTGGGCTTTGACGTCGAAGGGAAAATTGACTGAGCTTCTACAATGGAGATACAACAAATCAGCATTCGTGCTAGTCGTTCCGACCTCCCAACCTTGCTCTAGGGTACATTCCTTTGTATGTTCCTTGAACGCAGCGAGGTTGAGGAACCATTTGCCAACGCTCAAGCTCCAATCAGCGATAACGAGGTTTGGCGAGCCATTCCATAGGTTTTGGTCTTCCTCACAGCCCAGATCACCGCCAAAATGGACAGCATCATAGCCCAACAGTCCGAAATGCACGTCTATGAGATATACGCCCATGAGGGATGCCCAAAGAGGAAGCGGCGGCATATATATCGGTATGAGGAAGGCGTTGAGAATGGCGAGCTTCCGGAAATCGCAGCGCGGTGCGATTGACCGGCGTGGTTAGGTTAGGTACGTTATACCATATCACTCAGAACACCAGTGAAACCGGGTTGGTGCGGTGTACGCCAGCAATGTCTGTCAGTTCCGCGGCATCTAGGGCTGTAGACTCATCTTCGGGATTTCAGAGGGAATCTGGGTTGTCAGTGCCGTGACAAACCGACTTTCATTGGGGTTGGGGTTGCCAAGCTGCCACTGAGGCTATTCCTCTTTAGGCTTAACACCCTAAAACTTTCCGTCCCTAAGACCTTGTCGGCTTGACCACCAGGGCGAGGTCGACGCGAAGGCTGATGGTGGACAGACGGCGCTGCATGAGGCGGCTCTTAACGGATACGAGGCAGTGGTGCGGCTGCTACTCGACCACCAGGCCGAGGTCGACGCGAAGGATAAGGGTGGATAGACGGCGCTGAGCGGGGCGGCTCATAACGGACACGAGGCGGTGGTGCGGCTGCTGCTCGATCACCAGGCTGAGGTCAACGCGAAGTCTAAGAGTGGACAGACGGCGCTGCATAGGGCGGCGAGTGAGGGACATGAGGCAGTGGTGCGGCTGCTACTCGACCATCAGGCCGAGGTCGACGCGAAGGATAAGGATGGATGGACGGCGCTGTATGGGGCATCTCATAACGGACACGAGGCAGTGGTGTGGCTACTAGAGTCAGCTCAATAATCTCCAAGATACGCCCGACCACCGCACTCACCACCGCTGTATTGAATTAGTTTGAATATGTTCATATTCTAGTGTTCTTTTGGTTTCCAGAAGATTATGATTCAGCAGTTCACTCTCATCATTTGGGTGGCAGGCACGATGAAAAGTGATGTATTTGTGGAAACTGAAAGTTGCAAATTGCAATAGAATGCCTCGCTTTGGCATTGTTTGAACTGCATTGTGAACGCCCTGATAATAAGCTTGTAGCAAACCTCTAGATTAGAAGTGGCGTGAGCTTTACGTCCCATGTCTACATCTCCATTCTAGCTGCTCTATTGAAGCTCGTGTCAAAATATCCAGCTCTAAGCATGTAGACCCAGCTTGGTGTTGGAAGAGAAGAGGACAAGTCAGGTCTTTTTCACGACTACTAGATCAGGAGCATCAATATCCTTCTCGGAGGCAGCTTTCTCAAAACCATGGCCCAGCCAGAAGGGGTTAAATCGTCTGGGTATAGTATCCCCGCTGTGAGCTCCTCTGATTGCTGTTGACTTCAGCAGCGCGGGCAAGCAGCTTGTCTGCGGTAAACTTCCTCCTGACCATTGTGGTGGTGGCGGATGCAGCGGTTGAGCACGACGACTGGGGGCATGGAGAATATGACTGCGAAAGAGCGAGAAGCTTGACATCGTATAGGCTTCAAGAGGAACCGGGCACTTTTATTGATTCACTAGTTATATGGGCCCCTGCAGGACGACGAAGGGACAGGATTGTGATGTGGGCACCAAAATTAGCGAGAGGCCGCTTTTGGACTCGTACAAGAGCTAGAGCAAACACAAGGGTGATTCGAGATTCCGTCTACCTCAACTTACCTATCGCTCATTGCTGACAATGTCCGATATACGGCGACGCAGGGTGAGGGTCTGCGTAAGCTCGCCAAAAAAGCATGTTCTTGAGCCGCCGAGATAATGTCACTTTACCTGTGTCTTTGCTTTGCTCTATAGTCATCCAGCCCCTGCCAGCAGCTCCACCTCCCTCTAGACCGCCTATTCTCTTTGTGGCTGATTGATGACTTTACCAATCGGCGGGCGCGGGCCTTCAGGAAAGCCAAAGAGTGAAATTGCAGCACATTGAGAAGCTACGCCTGAAAGCCATAACAATCTGTAGTCCAGGCGCTTCGTCCCCTTTGGTTGGTCGCGACGCGGCAGTGGAGTCGTCATATCCTTCAATCGGCAAGCACAAAAATTCGGCTAATGCAGATGATATTTGAGGGCCACGCTAGCACTATGAGAGAATCGACCCTTCCAGACTAGCAGCGCCTACTAGCACCAAACTCGACGCCGATATAGTGCTAATAGTAGGATTTGTAAGGCCTCTTTGAATAAGGTCATAGATTGGGTTGACCACTTTCACGGACATCCAAGCCGTCCAGACCAGGAGGCTCTGGTTGTAGCGGCTGAGTGGATGTACCCATCCTGAGATAGGACTTATGATTCCAGATACAAACTGAAGCTAATGAAGTATGAAGTTAACCGTCAGGATTGTGTAAGGGAATATTTTCTAGAAAAGGAATGGGCTCTAACTTAACGCGCCAGCCCCACCATAGGAGATCAACCCTATTCCATTTCTCATTGGCTGGTTCTGTGCTGACAAGGTCCCTGCATATCTGCCACGTGTTATCTAGGGCAGTTATTACTGCCTTTTCATAATCCTCACATTAATTTCTACAAAAGCACTTTGAGAAATACATGGGGCAACAGAAATGGGGCATATCAAACTCGCCAATCTCCGAGATGGGTAATTTATTTGGGAATCGGACTCCGATCCCCGCACTTTTCAGTCATGGGTGAACTCTAACCCCTCGCCGGTACCCTCCTACTAACCCTCTGCTCGGTTCCAGCCCAACTTTGGCTAGAGTCTAGCTCTGTTGGTGGATGTGTAACTCCAATCAAGCAAAAAGCAGGGCCTGACGAGCTCTGCGGGGTCAGTCCTCCCTGGTCCAGCGTCATGACAGCGACTCCGAACCTCGGCGAGGGGTAGGATGGGGGCAATAAACAAAGATAACCCCGCAGGTTCAGGTGCAAAGAGGGCGGTGTAGACAGTCCATTCTCCTGCAGAAGTCAATACCCACTCGCCTCCTACTCGTGGACAGCGATTCCTGAAGATATCTTGCAAGATGACCGACTACTCCAACATTCCCGACTATGACAGTCTTCCGCCCGTCAAGGGCATGCCCAAGGGCTGCGCGTGGGGCATTTTCGACAAGGACGGCAAAAAGGACAAGTTTGGCACACTCAACCTCATCACTCCTGAGATTGTTAAAGAGGCTGCCAAGGAAGTCAAGGAAGGTGTAAGCGTTTCGCTCAAGTACGCCTCCAACAACTCCCTCCGACAGACCAAGCTGCATTATGTGGTCGGGCTGACGGTGCCGGGCGTCCAGCTGGCCCATTGGCGGCATCAAGACCCCGGGCTTCGGACGTAAAGGCCTTGTACACAAGGTCTTCGATTTCATGGACACCCCCTTTAAGGCCCATGCGTTCGACGATGAGGTTAGCGCGCTCAACGACCACTTGTCACGGGCAGATCGCTGACGAATAGTGCAGTTGGAGTTTAACACCCAATGCAGCAGTCAATGGGACAGTCTATGTCGGCAGACCCCAGGAAGCTAATACCCTTCAGCGAGCTGACCATACTACAGGCCATTTCCTCCATCAATCATCGGCAATGGCCTACAACGGTGCCCAACCAACCGTGGCGGAGCTGACCCAGGACTTCGGGAATGTTGACAAGTCCAACACGCTCCCCACCTTGAACCGTAAAGACCACTCTTACTGCCCCCATTCAACCTTCCCTCCATCTGACATCACATACTAGATTGGCATGAACGCGGCGGTCTCGTCGCCCGCGGCGTCCTCCTCGACTACAAAGCCTATGCCGAAGCCAAGGGGATCAAATACTCGTGCTTTGACTCGCACAAGATCACTATCGCCGACATGGAGGCTGTCGCCAAGCACCAGGGCACCGAGTTCAGGTTTGGCGACGTCTTGATCGTCAGGTCCGGCTTTACGGAGGAGCTCGGGGAAATGAATGAGCAAGAGCAAGAGCAGGCAATGAGCACGCACAAGGCTGTTGGAGTCGAAGGGAGTGAGGAGGTCGCAAAATGGGTCTGGAATCACCATTTTGCAAGCGTAGCAGGCGACGCGCTTGCGTTTGAGGTCATACCGCCGATGCTAGCGAGTGGTGAGATTAGGCCGATTAATGATCTTGGTAAGTCTAACATAGCGTTCTCGTATACCCGGGGTGGGGGTTGTGCTTCTATCGAAGAGCTGGGCTAATTCGATGACTTAATCTCTAGTGCTCCATCAATATTTCCTCAGTCTCTTCGGGCTCAATATCGGCGAGCTGTGGGACCTCAAGGCGCTGTCGGAGCAGTGTAAGAAAGCAGGCAGGTATTCGTTCCTGCTGACGAGTATACCGTTGAACGTGCCGGGTGGGATTGGGTCTCCACCGAACGCGCTGGCGATCTTTTAGGAAAGACGGAAGGTGACCTAAGGGTAACCCAAGAATCTCGAAAAGCTGGCAATCGTGCACGGTATGAACCAGGCCAGATTTTACATTGATGTAATTGAAACTTGCTTGTCGGGTGCTGAAAAAGCCGATTAATCTTAACTTCTTCTATGATATATCTGGCCTTGAAGTGTAGAGTAATCTTACCAATTCTGACTACTTTTTGAATAGTGACACGTTATCGTTATAACCGTCCAACGGCGCGTCATGCTCAATCATCTTCCACACATGGTCGATCCTCTTCAATGCCTCGTCGGGCAATGGTCCCGCCTTCAGCCCTTCCATCGTCTGTTCAAAACGCCTCAGACTGCTAGTACCCACAATTATACCATTCCCCTGCTTCGGCTTCAGCGGCGAGCTGTATGAAACCCACAGGTATGCAAGATCTGCTTCGAGCAGCCGAATTGCTTCGCGATCGCCTCCCACTCGCCCAGCGCCTCCAAATACGCGGACTTCAAGTACATGTTCGAATACATCCCGCCCAAGGCATTTCCAACCCGTCCTGCGCCCTGTTGGATTTGCCCTTTTGTCTTGGTGAAGAAGCCATCGGCGAGCGGACTGTAGGCGTAGAAGGCGATTTTGAGGCGACGGAGAGTGATGAAGAGGAGGGTGTCCTGTTTGCAGGCAACTGGGGAGTAATTACCCTGGTAGACGGTCGGAAGGACATGGCCGTTCTCGTTGCAGTGGTCGTAGACGGCCTCTACGTCTTCTACTCGATAACTGAAGAGACCGAAGCGGGTGAAGTAGCCTTCTTGTAGGCCTCGTTAACGCCGGCTAGAGTAGTGGAGAGTGGGACGCTGTCATCGGGGGCGTGCATGTAGAAAATGTCAACTTGTGAGAGGGAGAGTTCATGATTTAGTAGTTGTGATGATATTTCTCTTGGTTGGGGAACCGGAGCAAACTCGCCTATCCATTTCGTGTCGATCATAAATTCGCGATCCGACCCTGACGCTTCCCAGCATATCTTCGCAGTTACCATACGACTTGGCCGCATCAATAGCCTTGACGCCGTATTTCTTGAGGCTAGCGAACAGCGCTTCCAGGCCATCTTTGTCCTTGAACGCACGATTGCTACTGATTGTGGCCCCGCCAAAGATGACTTTGCCCGTCATTTTCGCAGTAGAAATGGGGAATGGACAATGAGAAGGACAGTGAGGATGAGGAAACGCAAGTCTAGTTACCTACCTTCCTGGGCTGCGTGTCATCAATTGCGCAATGACGAATGTTTTTCATAACTCCGAAGCAACGCGAGGCGCTCCGCTGTCTGGCCAGTCATTAGGACAGCTTGGCATTTTATGGTGTTGGCGCAGATGTCCCAGTGGCCCACCGCACATGACCCATCTAATGATTGGAAACTTAAGAACCGCCTCCCCTCGCTGCTTTGATGATTACATCTCCGTCGCTTCCTCCGGGCCCACGGCTGCAGACGATGATCGTCTCCTCGAACCCGTCTGCTACCCTGAACAGAATCCGTCGCCTTTCACTGTTTCTCATTACTCCTCATCTCCGCCGTTCGCCCGACCTCCCTCAGGCGTTCCCTCGACAAGCTCTCCCACCCCAATCACGTCTTTGAAATGACTGCCGCCGCCAGGACGTCGGACGTCATCCTGCGTCATCAGGAACCTCTCGTCGTCTCTCGAATGGTTAAACTGGAGACGGAGAATGTGAGAGGTAGTCATCGGCATATTGCGCAGCTATATGCCTTTCCGGGGGGCTAGATGATCTGACTGGCGAATGAGATTTACAGCAAGCCAAGCAGTCCAGCAGTTACGTAACTACAATTATAGCAGTGCTATTCTACAATCATTCAGTCTGAGTCTAAGGCAGTCTCTGATCGCGCCATGTAACCCGATGCGATCATCGGTGGAGTCTCTGCCGCTCTTGGGAAAAATCCTAATGGGGTCGTTGCCCTTGGTCAAGTCGATATGGATTTGACAATATTCCCCGTCATACTTGCGCTCCACACTCATTCGTCTGGAACCCGCCATTTGACAGCAGTGAGTTATGCTTCTCGCTTTCGCGTGTGTCGCTTGTGTCACCATGACTCCAATCTGAGGCCTGAGATTGACGGCAACAGATTGGCGCGGTCTGCCTGACTCTGGGCGGCGCGGCGCTCGGGTTTGGCCCGTCTTGTGATGACGCCGCTGTTGATTTGGACGGCACGGTCGCGAGCTGCGACCCTGCCAACGGAGCCCAACGGAGCCAATGGAGCCGCTGCTGACGGCGAGAAACGATTGAGCGATTGCTCGATTTGGCGAATTACGCACCAGCCCGCCTGTGATCCTGTTCAATTCGAGCAACCCCGATCGCCCCGATCACCGTCGAGAGCTCGAAATCGGCTTGAGCTCCCTCTAAGTCGACACGGCAGAGGAGGCTGAGGAGGCAGACTGGACAGGGGGAATGAACCCCACCGCGGCCGCGGAGCTGCACGAAAAAGTGATTTTTGGACGAAGGCGAGGAACGTGCAGGAGAACAGGTCTGTGACGTGAAGTTATTAGGGCTGAGCTGCGGGCGAGTGCGAATCACGTCACGGCGAGGCAGGTCAGGGTGCAACGGGACTGTTCAGCGAGAAAGCCAGGCGCGATCGGTCTATAAGAATGGTGCCTGCTCCTGTCTTGATTCCACACTTCTCCCCAACATTCATTCGTGTGCATCCGAACTGGCATCGGCATCTGCGCTGCTCGAGGCGCACACAAAGCACTACCTTCCATCCCCTCTCCACCGACGGACAACCGGGCCCCGTCATGGAGTTCATCATGTATCAGCCCACCCTCTAGGGCTTTGCGCCACTTCAGCCCTTCCTCGCAAGGGACAAGCTCATTGGATGATCGCCGTGTAACGTTTCATTCTTTCCACTTCCTAATCCGGATTTAAGCTGATCCGCTCCTCTCAATCCCGTATCTTTTGGGTATGAAAGAAGCATATCACAGATTCGCTCTCGTTCTGGAAACGCCAGCCGAACAAAATCGGGTCCAAAGGGCGAAAGCTCGAAGATCATGTGGAACGTGATGAATCATCCTTCAGGTTCTTACCGAGAACGTACAATATGTGCTCCGGTGTAGTGCGTGTCTAGCGACACTAGCTAACCGTCGTTGAACGTGGGTGGTGAATTGGTACAGCTTCCCGACGTCTTCCCCTTCACCTTGGCCAGGGGGTACTCAGGGGCTGCTGCCTGGGCGGCAAGCGCCCCCCCCCTACCTATGTCCATGCTGTAAAACCCCATTTGTCCATCTGAGTCCGCCTTAGCAATGTAGCGATGGCTTTCCGAGCGACTGTCCTTCAAAAATGTCCGATTGCGACCGCAAGGTAATAAAATGAACCGAAAAACTTTTTGTTCAAAGATGAATAAGACGATATCGGTGGGGCTCTGATCACCTTCATAAAATGAGGCACTTCCCCCCATTTTCTGAAGCTGAGTTCCTCTTCATCTAACCAATCTGCTGTGTCGAGCTGTCGTGGTAAATTGGCTGCTTGACGTTCGTGATTCAGCCACATCATGATTACAGCCCGATGCTTGCCGCTCTTTGGTTCGGAACATTGTTCTCCTACAACCGAGCGCTGTCTGGTTTATATGTGTCTTAAAGAAAGGGGCGTGTGCTTTGCGCGGCGTCGCCTGGTGGTGTCGGGGACAGTGTGGACCGCTCGTCTGCAGGGCAGCGCGCCGATGGCAGCGTAGGCAGGCACAGGCCCGCTTCCGGCGGGGGAGAGACAGAAGAGGTGGATGGCCGCGCCGTACGCCAAGGGCTCGTGGAAGAGCGGGAGGCGGGAGGTAAGGTCATCGTCTCCTGCAGGCAAAAATAAGGCGGTTAGCTCGAGATAGTGCCAATCTGGCTCCAAGTGCTCACTTCGTCTGACGAGGCGCCAGTGAGATCGATGATCCCGTGCGGGGGCTCGTTCTCGTCGTGCTGGTTGTCACCGCTCCCGTTCCCTGGAAAGGCGAGCGATGTCGAGACCGGATGAGCAGGCGCGAGATTTGCTTGTTGGCGCTCGTCAGTTGAAAGAGTAGTTGAAACATGAGCGGGAGTCCTCTTGATGACTAATAATTTCATAGCTTCACATCCTCTTAACCAGTGCTCCCAACAAGCAAGCCTTTTGGGCCTGGTCTGGTAAAGCCTGGTACCAGGCCCGGAGCTTTTCCCTCGGGGTCTGTCAGGTCTGGCAAAAAAGCGCTAACCCCGATATGATGCGCACTAAACCCATAATGGTAGAGACGGACAGTGCTTCTCGGCACCTTGGCAGCGAATCTCCGGGTATCCCTTTAAGCCCGCCTTATTGTCCTGCTTAGTCAGGATGGCCTGCTTTCATACCAGGCCAGGTTTACAAGCAGGCCCGAGGACCCGTCGGCCTGGGTTGTACGGCCTGTTGGGAGCACTGCTCTTAACAGACGTCGTATGCGAGACCACGTGGTAATTCAATTCCAACTTGACCCCTTCTGCAAACGACTTGCAACTGCTGGCAAAGAGTTTCCTTTTGTTGATATCTACATGACGACGTCCATGCTGTTACTCCAGCTTACTTCCTGTTCCAATCAGTGGCCGGAAAACTCACCAAAAATTTGTGATGGAGGACTTACGTTTCTCGGATGAACTGCTTCGGAATCTTTGAACATTTGCGCAATGGCTCTTAGCACATGATCGGACTCCCCGGAAACAGCCGAAAGGACAGTCCACGGCTTCACGTACTTCGTTTCACTGCCTTCTGCCATACGGTTCATAATTTCTTTGACCGAGTCCCTCCGATGGCCAGCAAACCGGCTAGTGTGCTCGCCTGGAGAAGTTTGAGACCTGTGCTGCGAAAGCACCAAGCGCCGACATGCTAGGATGAGAGATGCGGTGCCTGCGGCCATCGCTGTAGCGACAGAACTACCCGACACCTTGTGAGAGGCATCTTCAGGCCCAACTTCCTGGAATTTTAATTCGATTCCCTGGCCCTGCAAAGCAAAAGTTTCCTCGTCGTGGGGTCGAGTGGTCCTTTCAATGTATGCCCCGTTTGGTGTGCACGCCGCGATTCTGATGACCCCTTCACATTGGGCAGGCCATTGCCCTTTTGCGTTGCATCCCTCATCCGCAGTACTGGCTAGCATTACTATGTCATTCCCAAGCGCTTCCGACACTGCTTCTTTCAATTCTGACAATTCTGGAAAGTCTTCCTTGAAGCAAAAGCTCATGGAGATTATGTCCACATCTTGCTCAATGGCCCATCGAATTGCCTGCAAAGTTGGTAACGGCGTCAGTGTTGTTCCTTTGGGTGCTCGTCTTACTTACTGTTGCGACTCTTTCTGGGAGAATATCGTCCCGCACTTCTCCGGCTTGGTATATCTTGAGTTCACAGTATGGATCAATCGCGTGGATAATGTGCGCCATGTACGTGCCATGCAGTTCTCGAGCAAACCACCAGGAGCTTTCGTTCCCTTCGTCCGATACAAAAGAAGCGCCAAGAGTACCTCTAAATGTGTCATCAAGTAAGGTCTCATCCACGCCTGTATCTATCACTGCGACTTTGATTCTGGACGAGAAATCGGCCGTCAACCCGGGGAAATTTTGAGGGGAGTTGGAAATATCTTCTTGTAGATGCTTATAACCATCCAGGAAGTCTACAAGTCTCATCGCCCTAGCAGGTGACCTGTGCATGTGAATAAAAAGTCTTTTGAAGATCTGATGGACGGCTTATCTCTCACAATTTTTCAACCTCTTGTCTTTCGTGCTGCACTATCATCGACGGCTTGCTTTCGAAATTGCTCTGGTTGACGCGGAAGTCCCATTTACAACCCTCCTTCTGCTTGAGCTCTTTGAGCTTGATCAAGATCTTCGTTACTTTATCCTGGTGCTTCTTGGCCAGAGTTCTCGATGTGTTGTCCTATTGTGGAAGCATCAGCCTCAAAAGGTCACCCTAGGTCGTACTGCCTACCAACAGAAGTGTAATCACGAGGTGTTCTAGCTGTCATGAGACGGAAGTCAGTCAGTGGCGCACATGCCTCTCCGAGAAGGAGACCAACCTTCTTCAGTCTCCCAACTCCATCTGCGCCCACCCAGTGTCCCAGGGCAGCCCAACTGCCACTGCTGTACAGATGAAGTTCTTTTACATTCGGGGCCCCTTCTAGGATGGCGTCAATGGATAAATCTGTGCGCTTCCAGTTGAGGATTTGGACGTCGAATCGGCGAACTGCCAGAGCAATGATTTCTTCATTATGCGGCCGGTAGTGTGAATCTGCGATTCTTATTTCGATAATGTTCTTGACACCTTTCTTTTCACCAAGCCAGTTCAGGATCAAAAGAGCCTCATCTCGGCCGCCCAATCCCTTAGTAGGTGTATAGTCTCCTTTGTTTGTGTCACTGATGGGAATGTCGACATAGCGAAGGGTAGATTCAAATTCGAGCTCCGCAATCACGCTACGTGTTTCCGAGATGACATCGGGGTATTTCGTGTCGTCGGAAATCTTTTTGATAAAGCGGTGTAAAGATTGGGGAGAGGCCTTTCCGGGACTTAAGTCCAGAGCAATCTCTTTCCCTGTGTGAAAAGAAGTGGGCATTAGTCCTGTGAGCCTTGATACGGATTTCACATGATTCACTAACGTTTTCCTGGACGCTTCTATCAGTACGCTCGAGTTCCTCGTCATTAAGAAGTATTCTGCTCACCATCGTCTCTGAGGATCCTCCGAATATCTCGAGGAACGCTCTGTAACCTGATGACCTCAGGAAGAATGATCTCGCGTATCTTGTCTTGCGTCTCGGTCCTGCTCTCTCCCTCGTGACTTCTGTTATACCAAAGAACGGAATGACCCTTTTCGTCAAATTGAACAGCGAGAGAGGGGTATCTTTCCACCAATCTCTTAACTATGCCAAGCTGCCGTTTAGCCACCGCATGATGCAGGATATTTGTTTTCTCCAAGAACTCCTCAATTTTTCGCCCTTCATATCCAGTGGCGTAAATCATTTGATCCAACAAGCATTCCCAAACTTCAAAATGACCAACGTCGATCGCCTTGAAAATTGTGGCCACGTCAATTAATTTCGGGCGGTGTTTCGCCAGAATTCGTGTGATAACGGTTTGGAGCTGGGTTATGGCCAAAAGGAGAACATCTTTGGTGATCTGTATCTCTGGGAAGACCTTAAGCAGAACCCGCACAACGACGGCGTGGCCTTCACGTACAGCCCAGCCCATCGAGTTCCGATTGCTACCATCCGGAGTGTTCATGACCGTTTTGAAGTCGAATCCATGCGCTTTAGCCACTTCTGCCGCTAGGACGATGATCGGAGATGCGTTCCTCTGTGCCGCGTGGCGGTAGATGTTCCTCTTGTCACGCAAGATCGTTATGGACAGCTGAGGATGCTCCTTCAAGAGCGCCATAGCAACCTGATATCCCGCATTTTCCGGCCAGAGATCTCTCTTCATTAGAAGATCTGGACACGGATCTTGGCATGTGTCCCTTTTATGGGCGTCGACATTCTCCTGCTTCTGCTCCGGAACTGCAGTCATCCATTCTTCCTGCTCAAAGCGCTCGTCTTCGCCAACGTGTCTTGTTGCCTGTTCCAGCAGATAAAACCAGCTTTGCTCATCGCCCCAATTGAGCAATAATCGAATGGCCTCGTCTTTCTCGGTGGCGTCCGTGGTGTCGAGATCCAACAAAGTATGAACGCAGCTATGCCACTCTTGCATAGGAAAGTTTTTTAATTCCTTTAAGAGTTCCGGCAGGTGGCCAAAATTTTGAGTCTGAATACATTCTCTGATCTGTTTCCACGTGACGATCGTCGGCATCGTAGATAGTTTTGCGAATCGGGAAGTAAGATAGAACGTTCACTCGCTTTTGATCGCTCGGAATTTCAATGAGATGGAAATAGCCTGCTTATGTTTGACCGTATGAACGACTTAATTTCTCTTGTCATTCGACGTTTCCTATTTAGTAGCTTGACGTCCGCACAGTGTGTTGAAGCGGCCAACAAGGGGGCTGGCCCGCGCTTCACGTTGGCATTCAGCCTTCAGCCACTTTTTCATCAACACATCACACCACCTTTTGGGGGTGAAGGGGGGAAGCACAAAGTTTGGTCATTCGATGTTTCCTATTTAGTTGTTTCGCGTCTGCCATATGCATGAAGCGGGCCAGTAAGGCTGGCCCGCGCACCACGTTGCATTCAGCCTTCAGCCACTTTTCATCAACACATCATACCACCTTTTGGGGGTGAAGAGGGGGGGGGAAGCACAAAGTTTGGTCATTCGATGTTTCCTATTTAGTTGTTTCGCGTCTGCATATGCATGAAGCGGCCAGTAAGGCTGGCCCCCGCACCACGTTGCATTCAGCCGTCAGCCACTTTTCATCGACACGTCACCCCACCTTTTTTTCCTGGGGAAGAAACAGAAAACAGAATTGTGCGAACATCATCCCATTAGCTGATTTGTTTCCTTTCCGTCGGTGTGACCTGGTCGGACAACGCTGCGCAGCAAGTCTTCATCAGCAGCCTGCGCGCTCTCTACCAATGGGTCCAAGCCCCATACTGGAGTCAGTTTTACGAGGCAATATTCGCGGGAAAGGTTGCCCAGAGACTGCGGGTCTACACCGGTCGGCAATCCTTTCGGCGCTGCAGTAGGGTCAAAGTTGATTGGGTCGTCTACGGTTCGCCTGAGAAAACGATCAAGTCCAAGGCGGAACCAGCCGTGTAGTTCGATTTCGAAAGTTCCTTGGAAAGGACGATCATCCGATCGACCTAAGAGTATTGCGACTCGAAAGACTGGAGGAACCCCGTCTTTGAGCCCCGAGTTCTGTCGCATATACCAATACACTTTTGTGTTGCCTGAGCGCCTACCAGCGGTACCGTAAGTCGAGTAGCGTTTCTCGAAGTGTTTTCGCTTGTCATGCTCCAACAAGATGTTGGCACCAAAAGAAGATATCTTCGGTCCAACTTGAACACCCACCTTCTGGCCATGCTCTTCATTGCCGCCAGAAGAATTCCAGCGCTGTGGAGTATTGAACGGGGCGAAAGCCAAGACTTCCATGTGTGAATTGTTGCCACCAGAAGGGTCAGTGAACTCGAACCCCGTTTTCACTGAGGAAAATGTATGCTTTTCTTCCAAACAGTTGAGGCGGTATTCGAAAATCATGAGCGATGCTGGTCTGGTGGCATGGTCAAGATCTCCGTGGACGCAAGTAAGAAGCTCAACGAAGACGTCGTATTTCCCGTTGTAGTCCCGATCAGTGATGATTGGTCGTTGAACTTGCTCTGGATAGTCGTTGTATGTTTTCACCTCTCCTTCTTGAAGCGAGGCACCGAAAAGACGAACCTCGATTCCAGTTTCCAGGTCTGATTGCGAGGGCATGACGCTGAAAGTGGCGAATTCTTCGAGTTTTGCATTGACTTCTAGCTTTGGCTGAAACGAGATCGTCAAGTAAGCAGTCTTTATAGCCCTGGTCGATCGATCTCAATCATGACGAGTCTTGTGATCTGTCCCAATTCCGTGGTTTTATCACGAGAAAACTTGTCACGCCGTAAGGACACGGTCCCATTCTGTTTCCAAAGCAGGCTTGCACAGTGTGAACGGCCTTGACCAGGCCGAGGTCTAACCTAGAATAGGGTAGCCGTAAGGTCCGTCTCGACCTCACGCCACCGGATGCACTTCTAGTAGAATAGTAGACCAAGCCAACATTAAAAAGAAGGTGATGTTTCAATCGACAGATGCTTGGTCTTTATTTTATCGCTGCCGTCCATACTCTAAACGTTAGTCGGCTTACCTTCTCTAGTTAAGGGAGTTAGAAAATGGATCCTATGATCCTAGCTGCGAGCTCAGCCGCTTTGTTGAGTCTGACTATCCAGACGCAGCGTATCATGTCCCCCAATCATGATGGTTCACAAAGAGCAGGCTCCGGGGGAAAGGACATGATGCGCGAGCTGAATATGCTGCGACAAGTACTAAACAACCTGCTGCAGAAATCCGGAATGAGTTCTGGATCAGCATATCTAGATCTTGATAGCCTGGACGCAGCATTCGAGAAGTGCAAATCCGCTCTGCTAATCCTTCTCAATGGGGCATCGGAGGATGTGTCAGAAAAGAGAATCAGGAGCCAGTACATCAATGTCTTCTGCCCACCGCTCAAGAGGGAAAGAATGGCGAACTTACAAAAGCCATGTCTTGTGTCAGAGAGCCAATCGATGGCTATGTTGAAGAAAATTCAGGAAGCCAAGAAAGCCATTGTAGCATTCACATCTTCGAGCCAGCTGTAAGTATTCATCAACAACTTATGCCGTACAGTTGCCACATTGAGCGGTAAATTAATCGTGGCAGGTCGCCATTCTCTGCTACTCCCCGGAGTACCGACAGCGTGGGCTCTTCTACGAGCGACGTACTTTCTAGCTCGAGTCGAAAGGAACTGCTCTCGTGGCTGTCGACGCTCAATCAAGAGAACAGCCACCTTGATGCCCAGGAAATCAGAGCGCCGGAGACAGGTACTTGGATTCTGTGGGACGAAGCTTTTCAGAAATGGTATAAGTCTCGTAGTTTACCAGAGCAAAGCGTACTCCTTTGTGTCGGGGAGCCAGGGGTAGGAAAAACTATCGTGACGTAAGTATATTCTAGGACGAAAACCCGCCCCAGGCTGACTTGCGCAGTTCTCAAGTCATCGATTTTATCGACCGGCACGTGGAGTCGGACAGGGCAGGAAGAAGTGCTTTGGCGTACTTCTATTTTAACTACCAGACTTGGTCAAGCATCGGCGTTGTTCTTGGCACGTTGCTGAAGCAGCTTGTTTCAAGGAGAGCGTCGATCCCGGAACCAGTCTGGCAAATGTGGAAAACACACAGGAGAGAGGAGTCGCCGCCGCTCGATGATATGTTCGCCGCGTTCACCGCCACTTGCGGGTATTTCCAAGACTGTTATATAGTATTGGAAGCGCTTGATGAATGTCCAAAAGAGAATCTCGGGTCATTAATGCGGTTAGCGCGGGTGCTCAAGTTTAGCCCGTGCAAGGCCTTCCTCACCCTTCGGGTTGATTACTGCGAAAGGGTTAGGATGCTGCATGACATATTGCCAGATGCCCTGAAGATCCAGTTCTATGCCCGAGAAAAGGACATCGAGTCCTACGTCAAGTGGAAGCTGAAAAAGGAAATTCCCTCCTTCTTCGACGACGAGAATTCCTTGGGCCAGTCAGTTACGAATCGTGTTTTAGAGGATAGGATCTGCAAAAGGGTATGCGAGAGCGCAAATGGAAGGTCTGAGCAGATCACAGAAGACCATGGACGTGTTTCTAATGAGATACAGGTTCCTCTTCGCTTCACTGCAGATGAAGAAGATATTAGAGCAAACCACCCTTGCGGAGCTTGAAGATGTCCTAGGCCACTTACCTCGAAAGGAAGATGAGTTCTACAGAGAAGTCGTAGACAGTATTACAGACCTTCCTCAACGCCGAGCTCGTCTAGCGAAGACGACATTCATGTGGCTATTCGAAAGTGCTAGACCGCTCCGAGTGGTGGAGCTACGACATGCTCTGGCCATTGAAGCGAGTACAAGCTCTCTAGACGAACGACATCTGCCGTCATTGCCAACCATCGAAACAGTATGTAAACAGCTACTGACCGTTGATCGCACCCGTGAGCGGATTGCATTTTTGCATCCAACTTTCCGGGACTTTCTCATGCATTTTCAGGACTCTATAATACCAGGCTCCAAAGAGATTGTGGCGCGCGCTTGCACAACCTATCTCCTCTTCGAAGGTCTCCGGGGGGGCCCTTGCACTTCCCAAGATGAATTAGCAGCTCGCCTCGACAAATTTCCTCTCCTTCCGTACATGTGCCAATACTGGGGTTTCCACTGCGAAGGTTATTGGAAGGGAGAGGTAAGAGATTCTGCAATGCGGATTCTTCGTGACTCCTCTCTCTTGGACAGTATTTGCCAAGTTTCCTACACGACAAGAGACCACCGCCGCGTCCTAGAAAAGTTTGCCCAAACACCCAGAGGCATGAGCGGTTTGCATGTTGCCAGCTATTATGGCCTTATGGAAGCGGCCGAGACGATCATTACATCAGAGCCGAAATCCGTTTCAGCTGTAGACAGCTGGCGACGAACGCCGTTGCACATGGCCGCGGAAAATGGGCACTATACTCTTGCCAAACTCTTGTTAGACCATCAGGCATCCACGGAGGCGCAGAATGGACGCGGTCAGACACCGTTGCACTTGGCGGCAGCGCGAGGGCATGAACGAATCGTGGACCTTTTGATCAGTAAGGACGCAAACATAACGGTGAGGGACAAACACCAACTTACAGCTCTTGACTTGGCTGCATCTGAAGGCCAAGTAAATGTGGTCAAAAAATTGTTGGATATGGGAATCGACAAAAAGGCGTCCGGGGATACCCTTCCCCCAAGCAAATCGGCAATTCGTAGAGCCGCTGCGTCGGGTCAAGGCAAAGTCGTGGAATTCTTGCTGGAGAAAGGGGCCGAGCCAGACGCCGAGACACTGAACGAAGCAGCCAACTCTGGTCTTCAGGAAACCGTTGGTATGCTCTTGGAGTACGGGGTAAGCCCAAACGCAAAGGGAGACAAGCAAAACACTCCCCTACATGTCGCTGCGAAAGCCGGTCATACCGGAGTTGTTCGACAGTTGATCGAGAGTGGAGCAGACCTGACTGCTTCCGACGAGCTGGACAAGACGCCTCTGTTTTTAGCCGTCGCAAACGGAGACGAGATCATGGTGGAGCATCTGCTAGATGAGGGTGCTGAAATTGAAGCCCGTACGGTAACAGGTGAGACTGCACTCTTGCATGCCGCCGCAACGGGAAAACTGGCTGTTGTGAGGCTGCTTCTGAGTTATGGCGCTGATGTGAATGCTCTTCGAACGCATACCCCCGGCCCTGCTCGAAGAGGAACCGACTCCCCATGTGAGGCCTATGACAGTCCCCTCCAAGCAGCTGCTGGGCAAGGGCACGATGAAATAGTCGAAGAGCTTCTGGTCCACGGAGCCGATATCGAAATTGAGGATGACCATAAAAGGAGGCCTCTGCACTCGGCGGCTGATGAGGGAAACTATATAGTCGTTAAGCACCTTATTGATCGGTCCTGTCTGCCTGATCCTCCAGAAGAAAACGGGCGAAGGCCGCTACATCTCGCGGCTAGAGCTGGCAAACTTGAGACAGTCAAGTTACTTCTGGGCAATGGCAATGTCGAAAGTAACGCGCCAGACAGCCTGAAACGCACACCGCTATCTTACGCGTGCGAAAATCAGCAAGAAGATGTTGTTGAAGCCTTACTGGGCGTGATTGGACATGCTGATCAAGCGGACGCTGATGGAAGGACACCACTTTCGTACGCGGCAGCCGCTGGAAGCGAGAGAATCGTCCGCATGCTACTAAAGCGCGAGGAGGTCCGGATCGACAGCACAGATAGCACTGGCATGACTCCCGTTTCCTACGCTTTGCGTAATGGTCATCAGATGGTTGCGCGCCTCCTTGGACATGTGAGCCGTACCTGATGACGGGTTGAAGAAGGAATCTTGCTCGGAGACCACGATTGTTGTGGTCGCATAGGATGTAGGTGTAATGTGATAATTGATGATTAATGAATGATGATCGATTAAATGCGACATCTGTCGCATCACTCTAGTCTTTTGGGCCCTATGGCCGAGGCCATGAGCCACGCCTTTACATAATGCCCATTGTCGTGTTGAGTCAGAATTAGAAGTAGGGAGAGAGAGGAACGTTCCAGCACTTCATGACCAGTTGGTTAGTGAGAATACCATCAATGGAAAGAATTTGGAGTCCTTGCCTGCAGACGCTCGAGGGCCATAGCAATACGGTCAGGTCGGTGGCCTTCTCACCAGACTCGGCACGGCTGGCGTCGGGCGTCGGGCGACAAGACGGTCAAGATCTGGGATGCGAGCAGTGGCGAGTGCCTGCAGACGCTCGAAGTTGGAACGGCATTCTCCGAAGTATCATTCGATGCCACCGGCTCGTGTCTTCACACTGAAATTGGTGCTATTAGTGTTGATGCACCGAGTGTTACGAATCCTCGAAGTCCTCGATATCAGGGCTGGGCTTTAAGTTCAGATCTGGAAAGGTATGGATATGCAGGTTTAAGGTCGCTAACGTTCAAGATTTGTAGGAATGTCTTCCTAGATGTTACGCACACTGGCTGCTGGGGCTAGACGGTGCGGCCTTGGCGCGCACAGGGTTGTCTTTTGTACCTAGTGGCCCTGCTTCATCTTCCTTTCTTCTATATTTTATCGTAAAATTCGTCTTTTATTGGTAGAATACGGTTTTCTAAGTAGAAAACGAAAAACGACAGCACTAATCCTGTTAGGCCTTTTGCAGAAGGTCGTTGCGCAAAGCAAGTACTCCCGTCTTAAAGGGGCTGGCGACAGCCAAAGACGATTGTAACTCTTTTCCCTGCCTGCATTTTCGCCTTCCCATGCTGCTTACATATCATCAAGTTGCTAAAAACAGCCTCGCCAGTCAGCGGAGTCCTGGTATCAGAAGAGTTCTGGACTGATAGTGAAGGGGCTACCTAGAATCCCAAAAGTGGGCCTGGTCTGATGGTAAGGGAGGCCACCGCAAATGTGTGGCTACGGCTCATTGATCATGAAACATTATGAGCCCGGGTCTAGCAGTTTCTGCGGGCCATTACCGCAGGCTTCTTCATATTCTTACTGGGACATAGCTGATTTTGCCGTCTGCCTCCCAGTTTGTCGCGGTCGTCCCAGTGTGTACATACATCCTCCAGCCCAATATGCCGGTCTCTTCCTACTATACCGTCGTCTTGCCAGTGTACCGCACTCCTAATAGACTGCAACCCTTTGTTAGACTTTTCTCCTCTTAAGCTTGAACTCGTGAAAAGAATGAGTCCCCTTTGAGATTATAAAGACAGAAGCTATTTCTGGTTCCCCCGGTGCTACAATTAAGTTTTGTCAAACTTGAGGGGTTTCTTTCTGGCTCGTATGCTGATAGCTTACTTCGAACTTACACCAACGTTCAGTTTCCTATCTGTCCATGTCCAAACTGATAATCTTGCCCTTGCTCGCCGCCGCATGGAAGCGGAGGAAGTCCTTCACGGTGGCAAGGTCAGGGGCCTCCACGTTCTTTCTGAGAACCCGCTCCCGTATAGCGGCTTCGTCAGGAATGGGCAGTCCTTTTTGGAGGGCATCCTCCTTCGCCTCTTCATGGTGCCAGCTAAAATCCCACGTCAGTATTCATCGTCTCAGGGGTGGAGACAAAGCCCTCTCACAGGACATAACGATCCAACGCTGCATCTTGATCCCGCTTGACCTTGTCCACATGCTTATTGCGGTCTCGAAGACTATCTTTGTCTCGGTGTGCACCCCTCCGGTAGCCATTCGCTTTGGCACGAGCGGCCAGCTCGGCTCCAGTAATCTTCTTTTTGGCCATGGCGGTGGTGGTGCGGAGGAAGTGGCGGAGGAGGGAGAGGGTGGTTGAAGAGGTAGGACACGACAAGTAAAAACACGGGCAGCCGGCAGACTTAAATACGGTACCCATCTCGCAGGCAGCGGTAGGGACCGTGGACTCTTAAGTAGGAAACCGGCGGTTCCACCATGGCGACACAACAGGAGTCTCTAAAAGGCCACCAAAAATAGAGGGAGGCCATTTTGGGCTTCGAGCGAGGAGCGCGTGAAATGCGAGGCAGCCCCACCCCATCGACTCACCTTCGACTCACCTCTGCTCACCTGCACCCACCCTGCACTCACCCTCGCTCAGGGTGGTTGCTGGTAAAAGCGGCGTCGCGTGGGTGAGTGAAAAAGTGAGCTCGCTGCAGATTTCTGGTCTTTCTAGCCGCCAAGACTTCCTTGGAGAAATGTGAACTTTTAAGGCCACAACTTCCGTTTGACTTAGGGTGTTAATAATGACACTCAACCTATGGAGTCTCTGTCAGAGACAAAGTGGGACGTAGTGATAGCTGGCACTGGCCTCGCCCAGTCGCTTCTCGCGTTGTCCGTACTCTGATCCTCCCCAATCGATGAGGATCGGTTCTGACTGACCTAGGTAAACTACCAGATCACTTTCACATTCGGGCAAGAAGGTCCTTCATCTTGATCGGAACCAATACTATGGCGCTGCTCAAGCCGCCTTCAGCTTGCAAGAAGCTGAGAAATGGCAAGAGCAGGTAACCAAGGGTACGGCATGGCCAATTCCATATTTTCTGAAGCCCAAACTAAGCCTTCGCGCAGATGAACGATCACCCTTGAGTGACACGCAGATCACGGTTCCTGCCCATTCCTCTCCAACGCTCAGTAACACACAACTTGGTCCATCAAGGTCATACACTCTCACTCTCTCCCCTCAGTTGTTGTATGCGCAGTCAGCCCTTCTGCCAGTCCTGGTCACTTCTCGAGTACACGAACAACTCGAATTCCAGGCGGTTGGCTCGTGGTGGTTATGCAAAGATGAGAGCATTAGACGACCAGATGCCTCGGACTCGAAGCAGACTGGAGGGAGCAGGCAACAGTGGAAAGGAATATTGCAGAAAATCCCCAGTGGCCGTGAAGACGTATTCTCCGATAATACCATCTCCACCCGAGACAAGCGAAGCCTTATGAAGTTTCTCAGACACGTATTACAAGAAAATACGGAAACGGAAGACTCCGTGACGAGAGAAATCGGCGTGAACTCGCTAGCATATGTACTTGCTTCCCATTTCAATATCCCCTCGGCCCTACAACAGCCATTACTCGCTTTGTCGCTGTCGCAAGACACCGCGGATTCGACCAATGCGCAGTATGCCATAAACCGAATTAGGAGACACTTGCGTTCTATCGGGATGTTTGGGCCTGGATTTGGGTCCATGATCGTTAAATATGGTGGTGGGGCTGAAATCGCACAAGTGGGATGCAGGGCTGGTGCTGTTGGCGGTGGTGTGTACGTCTTAGGGAGAGGTATTGATAACATCGAGACTCTTCCAGTGACCGGCGTGGAAGCACAAAGTGACGGGTCCAGCGGAAATGACCTTGCCATCAGGCTCTCAGATGGCGAATGCATTACCTCCAGATACGCTGTTGGCGATGCAGTAGATCTTCCCACGGTCCCTACAGAACAGCCGTCCAATGATTCAACCACCGACTCGGCTCAACTAGCTCGCTCCATCAGCGTTGTCTCCTCTCCGTTACCACACTTGTTTCCTCCTACTTCCGAGAACGGGCCAATACCTGCAGGGGCTGTTGTTGTATTAGGAGGCGGTGGGCCGGCGGAGAAGCGGGCGTCAGATGAGCATGACAATGGCCATCCAGAGGAACCGCCTATCTACCTGCTTGTGCACTCTTCAGACTCTGGAGAGTGCCCAACTGGACAATGTGAGTACATGTCCCTTGTTTGCTTCCTCAGACCTGCCGCCGTTTTTATGATGATCCAACTTACGAATACTTATCTACATTGCCTGAGCCAAATGCTTTGCTGATAACCATCTTCTGACAACCTGATACACAAGGCATCATTTCTTTTGCGTTGTCCCATGTTTCATCTAGAAGCCACATCACTAACGAGTTGTGCAATTCAGGTGTCGTTTACGCTTCGACAGAAGCATCAGCTAAAAACAGCAAAGAGCGACTCGCTGATGCGGTGGAAAAGCTCCTCAGCACAGCGAATGAAGAGCCAGCCCCATGTGTACTTTGGTCAATGTCCTATGTCCAACGCGGCAGAGCCAGTTCCGATACGATTTCGAAGCCTTTTGCACAAGACAAGTCTGGCCGAGTGTTGACCTTTCCTCCTGCGTCTCTGGACCTTGCTTTTGATGACGCACTCGTTGACAGTGTGAGAGCGGTATGGAGAAAGACTATGGATGCGGAGGCTGACGAGGCTGACTTCATGCGATTTGAGGAGCGTCAAACTATTGGGGATTCTGATGATTAATGGATGTGGAGTATGAAATCTGGAGCTCCAGCTTGACAATGATTCCATTCGAGCTTTAACGGTTCCACCACTGGAGATTGCATTATCATCAAAGCTCCTAGCTTGAGCTATGGTTTCTGCCATTGCTTATTGCTTAGGAAGCAAGCTCACCTACCCGTGTCTCATACCCTTAGCAAGCCCTTCAACCTCCAGACTCACCATTGACGACAGCACAGCTACCCCGCCAATGTTTATGAGATCGGAGGATCCCATACGATTGCAGCTTCCATACTGTCCTCCAACCGCGGATCTGCAAATATCTTGCCGAAACACTTATTTGTAAGAATGTCTCCACCTCAAGCCGGACATAATTCTCAACGTTTGCCGTCGGCACACGACCGCTAAGCTTGAATACGTGGGCATTGCATGGCCCGTAGTCATTAGGCGGTATAACAACCATCGGCCCATTGCGATTTCATTCACGAATTGGACCTGCGATAGGTGCGAAGAGCTTATCCCAGTGCAGCTATTCATATAAGGCCAGGCCGCCCATGGAATCCATAGTATCAGAAGCACCTACCTTGAAGTTGTTGCAGTCAATGGACCACGGACTATGCCCGCGATCGCCGACGGTTTCTAGATTGCGAACACAACACTATGAAGCCTCATTGTGCTTGTGGATCTTAGGTGTTGGCTGATAACGAGCAACAGTGTATCCCATTTGATTCGGAGCGACACAACCAGCCGGTAAACCGGAGATGTCTGTTGTACAGCCATCGTAGATGCGATAACGTTGGTCGACGGCAGCAGGCTTTGAATTCCATTTCGTGTGATCTTCTTCTTGACCCGCACCTCCTACCAGTCTCCTAAGAGCTGCCCTCACCGTACACCTGTCTCCTAGGCCGAAGTACTGGTTGAAGCTAGTCGGATTGTCGTCGACACTCTAGTATCCCGTCAGAACCAGCTGGACGGCCTAGAAGACAACTACCTCGACCTGCTAGCGTTTGTTGTTGACCCGGTGTCCATTGAAGCCGATGTACGAGTCCACACGAGGCGTAAGGGACATGGGTCAGACTCATGTCTTACAGAAGAGACTTAAGAAGTGGAAGAAGACAAGTGTTACCGCATGGCTAATAATCAGAACAAATATCTTCGCTGCTCTAGTAGAGATACCGCTCTTGTTTGCTTTCGACCTTATGTAAACACGCCCAGTACCCTGGTCGGGAAAATGCCCTGCTCAACAAAATTGCTCAAGTCAGATAAAGCAAGACATCCTGGAACCAGGCCAAGAGATTTGGCCCAGATGTATCTTCAAATTTTGGCTTCTCGCCGTAACAGCTTCGTGTCCAATTTCAGCACCCTCGCAGCATTACCCCCGTAGAAATCGGCTTTCGCCTCTTCCCGCAGCTTCAAGTGATTTTGGGCGGAGTCGACGCATGCTTTCCACATCAGCTGTGGGAAGTTGGTTCCGAACATGACTTTCTTCCTCCCGATCGTGTTGGCGAACTGTATCAATTCCTTGGACCGCATTTCAGTATTGATCAAAGGCTCCATGTGGCAATGTCACCTACAGGTGGATAGTACTTCGGCAAGTATGCACTTGTGTCAATGAAGACATTTTCATGCTTCCATGCAACTCCAATCATCTCCTGGGTCCACGGGAAACCAATGTGGCCACAAATGATCTTCAGATTGGGAAACTTAAGGGCGATTTCGTCGATGTAGGGAACGGGCCTCCCTACTTCACTTGGACACAGCGGGCCAGTATGGCCTACCTGGGTCAAGAAAGGAATGTCGAGTTCGCAGCATTTGACGAACAGCGGCCAGTATTCTCTGCTCGTTGGCGGTAAGTTCCAAAGCCAAGGCACAACCCGAACGCCCTTGAAGTTCTCCTGTCGAACATAATGTTCTACTTCTTTCACATAGCCAACGGGATCGTTCAAATCGACGCCAGCAATCCCAATGATCCGGTCCGGGTATGCACGAGTGAATTCTGCGACGTCGGCATTGGATACGATAGGGCCACTAGGTCGGTACCAGGCGCTGAGGCAGATCTGCTGGACCCCGCCTTCGTCCATAAGCTTGATCAGCTCCTCTGGCCGGCGATGTTTCGATACCAAGTCTGGGTCGGCATGGCTTTGGACGAGGAGACGGCGAGCTTCCGGAATGTCTTTCTATCAGAAGTTGTTAGGATTTGGGCCAAGCAGATGAAAAGAACTGGTAGGATGTCCAAACCCCAGGCCCGCCGATAGGATTTGCCCAGATATCAATAATGGGATATTGATGCACCATTGCAACCTGTTTCCGTCGTGATCTCCTCAAATAGTGATTCCACTGGTGTGAAGACCTGAGTCTCAGCCCTTGACGACAAGCTGACTATTGACAAAGTCTTGATTAGTTCAAGTCAAAATCCTTTACAGCAACATCATATCGCGAAATGACAAAGACATGCCAAAAGGGCTCGTCTTTCAATTGGGCAAACTTGGCACGAAGGGATGGGTGGAGGCCTAAAGGTACGTGACAGGGAAAGCTTGCTTGCTTGATTCCTGCATGCTATTCTATTTATGTGTGCAAATGTAGTTTTCGGGGGCGCAGGATGTCTGCCCCACCAGTGAAGGGGGTCATGCTTTTGAATCCCGTTCAGAACCCATATACAAAATCTCCCCCGCAATCCTCAAATACCCGCTCTCAAGGTCTTGCCGAGGTCCGTTCCTTTTTCGAAAGAGGCGGGGAATGTTCAAAATTCGCGTGGCTTGCATAGCCACAACCCCGCAAGAAGCATGACGATAGTGGTCGGTATCCCAACTCCCTGATAGCGGACTCTAGGTATGTTTAGGGCTTTGGTCGTACTTGGTGTGTCCTGTCGCCCCTGTAAGCTATTGTTCCTGAAATTAGTGTGCTTGGCGCCGAGTCTGGCAACTTTTGATACACGCCTACGTAGAGGCCGAAGAATAAATTCGATGCGCTGTTCAAGGTCCTGTCGGAGGCGACGACCGGGAGGCTACACTCAATGGCAACAACAGCTTCCTCCCAAACGAACAACCACATCTCCATTCCGCCCCACGCGATGCCTCTCATCTCCCCATCTGCACTACTGCACGCGCACCTTGCCCGCGACCCGTCATTACGACCGTCGAAACGGCTCCCAACCCAATTTCGCCCCATAACACTTAACATATCCTCCCTCACCCACACGAACGGCTCAGCCCTTGTCCGCATCGGGGACACAGCCGTAGTCTGTGGCGTGCGTGCCGAGATACTGCCAGTCAGCGAGATCGCCAACTATAGAACAAAGCGGACGCAGCCCTCTCCGAAGTCTACCTCTGGAGTTAACGAGGAAGACTATACCGAAATCACAAGCAACAACCTCCTAGTCCCAAACATCGAGCTCTCGACCGGCTGCTCGCCAAACCATCTCCCTGGTTCTCCACCATCTTCAGAAGCCCAATCTCTCTCCCAACGTCTGCTGTCGTTACTACACACCTCACAACTGGTATCTGTGTCAGATCTGCAAATCTACTACGAACCTCCGCCAGACATCGAGGTCGAGGACGGACCTGAAAGCGGACGGGAATTGAAGGCATACTGGACATTATACATCGACATACTCGTCATCAGCTATGGAGGTGGGATCTTCGATGCGGCGTGGTTTGCACTCCATGCAGCATTGAAAGACACAATCCTTCCAAGGGCGTGGTGGGACATGGATTTGCAGAGTGTGACCTGCTCGCCGGAGATAGGGGAAGCGAAACGTCTGCAGCTTAGGGGTTGTCCAGTGCCCTTGAGCTTTGGGGTTTTCATGCCGGACAGGGCTACTAGTGGCTCCTTTAAGGCGAAGGGCTGGATATTGTGCGATGCAGACACTTTCGAGGATGACTGTTGCACTGAAAAAGGCACTGTGACAGTCGATGCGGGCGTTGATGAGGATTGGAGACTCGTGAAGGTTGAGAAGAGCGGAGGTGGGCATGCTGGGAGAGCTGAATTGAAAGAGTTGGTAGAGTTGGCCGGTGCTAGGTGGAAGGAGTGGAACAGAGTGCTGCAAGATGCAACGAAGAGTTAGGACCAAGGCAAGATGGAAGAGTTTATGCCGCAATTTGAGCGTTCAGCGCAATGATACCCCGGTTTGCTACGAATTATAGGACAAAGAATTGACTGGATCTTAGCTAGGCATATCAGAGTCTTGCTATCCATTTCCATCCTCCAACAACGCCTTCACCCTACGGTTTTCGCAAACGGTCCACAATTTATCCTCAATGCGACTCGTTATGCTCCAATTAAGACCCAAAGCGTCTGGCGGTCCCTACTCACCCATACCCAGCACTTGTAGCTCATGAAATAGTAACACCAGGCGAGTAGGTAGGCTGTGCATTCATGCAAGCTAACTCGCCATGTCCTTGTTGGATGATGCGAGGTTGGTGAGGCGGCAGATGGATGCTATAGGGTGCCAGGATAATGAAGACCGCACCTTGGTGGAGAAATCCATTGTAGCTGTTAGCGTTTTTGAAGAGCTTTGAGAGTGCGAATGGTTTGGAAAATGGATGGTTAGTGAGAAAAGAGGCAACTGTCGAATCTATGTTGACGCGGAAACGGGATGGAGAGGAAGGCTTAAGTTGGGAAAGAGGAGTTCATGTAAGATGGAGGGGAGGAAGGAAGCTTTAATGTTTGGAATCACAAGATGTATATTGCCAGTCCACACCACGAAAGAGGACGCCTTCGCTATGCACCATTACCCCGAGCAAAAGCTTTCGCTCACTCCTGCCGTTTTTTCTCCGTTTATCTCATCCTACGCAATCATGCTTTCTTTCGCCTCTTCTCCGGCGGCTGCTTATCACTTCCTCCATCAACAACTTCGCCTGTTAGCGTCCTCTCCAACTTGGCCTCGATGTCGGGCAGTGGAGCTACAGCATCACCATTGGTGTGAATACTGCCGCTGACTTCACCATTCATCGCTTCTGCAAGTTCAGTGGTGATTTTGTCGGAGTCGCTCGTAGGTTCCGTTTTATCCTGTGGAGCTTCGAGCTTCACAGGCGGAAGAGTGATGGAAAAGGATACTAGATCGCGGCATACCTCTTTCGTCTTTGAACCCTTCTTGGCCTTATCGCGAGCTTCATCCTCAGTGTCTGCTTTTGACAGCTTCGTGGATTCGCTTTTCGAATCGGAATGTGCGGGGTTGTCTTTCTCAAGTCTCTTGTGCTCTGTCTTTTCGTCCTTATCCAGATCCTCTTCCCAAGCCTCATTATACTCCCACAGCAACTTGAGATCACCTTTGATGAAGGCCGTGCCCCAGAGCGAGGTCAGCACACCGGGGACGAGATAGAGTAACGCCGGTTGGGCGTGCTCAGCAACTTGCATAACAGTCAAGGTAGTCATTATGCCGAGGACATATCCAAACAGACTGGCATGGAAGTAAGTTTTTGGAAAGCGCTTGGCCTTGAGGTCTGCAGGTTCAAGCTTGCGATTAGTCCAGAAACGCTCACCCCACCCGCCCGTCGCTGTTAGGTATTTTGCCTTCTGGGCCATTTGGTTAGGGTTTTCGGACACGTTACTGCGTGGGGCTTCCTTTCCCTCTTCGATTGCCCTCTTCTGTCGGCGCAGATAAAAGAGAAAGAGGTCGAACCTCAAAGCAAATGCGATCATCATTCCTGGAATGACGACATCGCCCAATCCTATCATAGCCATTGTCCTCTTCTTTGCTAGACACTCCAGATACTCCTCCATCAACGGTGATCCTTCAGCAGCCCCAACAGGCATGACACAGCCATCAGGTCGGGGAAACAGAAGCTTGATGGGCACGTCCAGCTTTGTTGCCACTGTGACCATCATAGGCGTGAAGAATACGAAATAAATGTCGTAGAAAAATAGAGCACTTAGGATCAACGTGCCAGTCCATGAAGTCGTCGGCGAAATGAATTGAAGAGAGCCATAGCAGAAGGAGAATCCCATGAAATTCGTGAGCCACCATGGTTTTGAGATGAAGGTATGATAGCCGACCAGGGCTGTCGTGACAATCATGCTTGCTAGGTCGAGGAGGTCGACAGGAAACTTAAGCGTGACAATTTTATACAGGTGGAGTCGCAAGCTCGCTTTTGTGTAGATTGCCTCGCGAAATCTCCATATCGCAGAAGAGAATGAGCGCGGCAACGGAATACTGCGGAAAATGCCAGGCAGCGGTGAAGCCTGGTGAACTCCATATTGTGACGAGCTGGTCGATGAAGCTTCGTAGTATTTTCTAGCATTATTGGCTTTCCACAAGCCCCCGTTCGCCGAGTATTGAGTAGGCCATAACAGTGATCTTGCGACTGAGGAGACATCTTTGAGGAACTTGATGCCGAATACAAGGCCAATTTGTGCGAAGTAATAACCGAGGATTTTGTTCAAGATGGCAGGATCTTTCAGCCACTTCAGTAGGAAGTAGAGAGAAGCCAGAGTCGTTCCAGCCAAAAGAGGGAATGCGATGGCATCTGACGGTGACAGCCCCTCCATCCTCTGCAGCACAACCTCGTCATCTTCGTCATCCCCTTCGATCTTGGAACTCTTCTTCCTTTCTGGTAAAGCTGCTGAAGATGGTCTGGAGAGAGAGGCATGGGCGCCGGTGTAGATTGGAAAGATGACAGAAAGCAGCAAATGGAAATATGTTGGAAGCAAAGGTCGCATTCGTACAGCCTCGAAGGCTATTCGACCAAGAAATTCCATTACCGGGCTCAGACTCTCCATGGCGAATTGTGAGAATTCTATGGCATGGCAGCGGATGTTGATAGCAGTAAAGTAGCTGGACGTGTCTACGGGGGAAAATGCTTGATCACGATCATCCCATACAAACGCCAAAGATGACGACACGCGACGCAAGTGAAACAAACACGGCGAGACGGGTCTAGGCAGCCTCCGTCTGCTTGGCAGGGGCCCCCAACTCTCGGAGCGGATTTTTTGCAGAAACTAAGTAATAACCAGTACGTTTTTCAATGCATGGAACTATTCTCTGTTTTGATTGGCAGCGTAGGTTTGCAAAGAACTTTTTACCGTTTTCTTCTCAAATCTCACTGATTCGAAATATGCTTCTGACTGGGAAATCCGCGGCAGGAGTCATAGTCTTGCTACAACCGCCGTGACAAGACAAGCATCGCGAAGATAAAAGAGTAGCAGACACAGTGAGATTGTGAGCAAGAAGGGTGGTGTGGAAAACCGCATTAGTGAATACCACATTTGGTGTGTGGAATTCGTGTTCTTGTTCTAGACTAACGTGCCGCGCCCAACACTCGATGCGTGTCTTGCAACAGGCGATCAGAGACCACGTATAGTGATGATTACCTAGCCTATTTTCTGAAGTTCCACTTCTCATACCGCCCAGGTCTTCTTTAGCTTGCTCAGCCACTCCAAAATAGGCATGTACTCATCATCGTATCTCACCATATCCTTCGGAAGCGGACCTGGAGCCTTCGGAATGTACAATAACTCGTGATTTGGATTGCAGATTCGGAAGCCCAGCGTGTTGTTCTTCAACTTCGGCTGACAATCGCTACAGAAGTTCATATCGACACACATCGTGCAAATGTATGAATCATCAGGTATGTTCAGTTCTTTGTCACAACCATCGCAGTCGGCGAAGAGCCAGTCTGTGATTGTCGCGGCAGTGGCGAACTCGTTAGTTTGGGATGGGAGAAATGTTGGAAGGGTTGGACGGCGCAAAGGTTGAGGTGGTCCGATATTTGCCTCTGTCTCTTTCGGTTCAGGGTTTGCTTGCCCAGCTTCAGCCTCGGCGCTCTGCGCTTTGATCTCAGCTGGCTGGGTCTTCTCGTGGACTCCGAGTAGCGATAATGCTGCGAGGCAGTCTTTCCGATGCTCGTTACCTGCAAGTGCTAAGGCACTGTGGGCTATTTCGTAATATGCAGTATAGTCGTTCCTGCGTTATAAATATGGTCAGCGACGTTAGAGTACGAATTAGGGGCGAATTTAAACCCAATCAGGGATGATATTCAGAGTTGAGAGAACTCTGGCTCGGTTCCTGGGACTTTGTTTACGCATTGAAGGAGGCAATGTACTCACTACATAAAGCAGAGGTTAGCAAATACGTTTCATGTCAGCTGAAATTCGGGAAATTGGCTCAAGTCGGTAATAACCCTTTCCAAAATGTTGCGATCAGCAGCACCTACCGTCGGGTCCTTGTCAGTCAGAAGGTCGAAGCATGCCTTGACTCGACTGCGAAAACACTTCTTTGCTTGCTCATCTTCGCCCAGCAGTCTGTACAACACGCCGAGAATGCTTGCAGTATCGTACTGCCACAAAATAGAGGTGTCGGGAGTGCCAATATCCTTTACCTTCTCAATGTACTTTGCAGCAACCGGAGAATCCTTCTCCAGTTGGCTGACTTTCTCAATGTAGAGGTTGCAAAGGTCGCGAACTACCTCATTTCGCGCGTTGAACAGGCCAGTACCCTTCACCGCCTTCGCAGAATCACTTATGGTCTTTTCCCAAATGTTTATAGCGTCATCTCTTTGAGAGAGGTACCGTTCGAATAGTATTCCTAGATAATACTGCATCCACGCGACCTGTCCTCGCCGATTTTTCGAGGTTGCAATCGAAAGTGCTTGATTATAGGTTGCTTGAATCAATTCGAGCTCTTGATTCTGTCGAGCCGTCTGAAATATGTCGAAGTGAAAGGATGCTTCATCTCGGAGTGCTATGACTGCGTGCGCCAGCCGTGAGTGGCCCGATTTAGCCACTTTAGCTTCGTTCAACTCGCGTATAAATCTCATTGCGCCGCTTGAGTCATCCTTCTTAAGCCATATCTCAAGCATAGGTGGCAGGAGGTCGTAATCGTCCGGGTCATGCTCAAGACAAGAACGATAACTTTCAAGCGCTTGATCGTACTGTTCGAGATCATAATACCACTCTGCAACGAATAGCTTATTTTCCCAATAATCATCGATGTGCTTCTTCATTCGAGCCGGGTCGCCCTCCAAGAGCTGGATTGACAGATTCATGGCACCGATGGCTTCTTGCCATTTCTCTTGACTTGCCAAGATTTTGGCTTTGATCATTAGTAGATGCCAGCCCTCTGTATCCATTTCAATCGCCAACTCGATTTCTTTCATGGCTTCATTGTGCTGTTGAAGCTTTCGCATGACCATTGCAACGCGAGCATGCCACATAGAAGTCTCATTAGGACTATATCGCCTGGCAATTCTTCGTACGGCATCAGCCGGTGTTTCTTTTGGGGTTGTTGTGACGCCTTCCGTGGAATCATTTGCTTTTGATGCTTCGATCTGTCAAATGTCAGTCGACCATAGTCAAGCACCTCACCCTGAAGTTTTTGGACTAGTATTCGCTTGCCAACGGCCATGCTGAGCCGCTTTCTGCCGTTCAGTGTGGCGTTTCAGCCTGATCTTGATAAGGAAAAGCGCTTACCGCTTCGGTGTATTTGGTCAACCATTGGAAGACCGTACTCCAACTCCACGAGGAAGCTTCATCTTCCAACCAAGATTTTGCAAACTCGTCCATAACGATGCTAAGAAGGCCTTCATTCGGACCTGATTCTAGGCTCTTAACCCAGTCTGCATCTTCTTCAGAAAGTAGACCCGCCGCTAGAAAGTGGAGAAGCCATCTAGACACAAGCTGGGCATTTTCCGTTGTTTCGAGCCACTTTGAAGAGAAATCCTCGACGTCTTCGACCCAGATCCAAATGACGCCGCGATCTCGAAACAGTCTGATTAGGAGGGAGGCAATAGCGCTTTGGTCCTCGGATCGGAGCGAAGCAGGATCCAAAGTTGCTAGATGGAGGTGCCAGTTATTCGCCGCATAGCTAATAAGCGCATTAGCGTTTGGGTCGTCGCCGTCCGAGTCAGAATCAGAGGAACTCTCTTCACTTTCCCAGTCTTCAGCCTTGCGGTCCCCGTCATGCTCTGAGATACTAGAAACACTGGATTCGGATTCGGCGTCAAAGCCTGACCACTGTCTCCATTGAACGATCGACTTAAGCAGAACAAGTACAACGTGGACTTTCGACTCAAGAGTGTCAATACCAGCGGCTCCAACTTTGGTGTTGATCCCTGCTTGAAAGTATTGCCGGATCGAGGTATGATTAAAATTGACCTTGGCAGTGTCTGCTTTGGCGCTATCCTCATCTTCGGAAGAGTCATCAATCTCAGAAGAGCTCCAGCTATCGTCATCACTATCACTTTCGGCACGCAAAGAGAGCTTTGCTTTTTTCGAGCTTTCCGGGCCAGCTTTGGAAGTGCTTTGGTCACCAATTTCGTCTCCACTCGCCAAAGAACTTAGCTCGAAGAAAGAGGAGAACTGCTCACGGAGTGGTTGTTCTAGGTATATGTCCTCATTCTCTTCACCACTGAGCTTAACCAGAATTTGGAGCTCTCCAATGGACATCGGTCTCTTCGCCCAGGTGGTCCAGACGAGCAATTCATTGAAATCGAAAAGGTCATCGCCTTTCAGTGTGCGGTTCAAACGCGCTAGAATGCTATGGATCATATCTGAGATCGAAGCAGGAGCTTGCGTCAGGATTGGGCGTATATTCTTCGACTTGTAATATGGTTGCAATTCTTTGAGCATAAGTTGCACCCATAAGAACATGCCGCCTGCCTTGCTAATCAGTGTCTGCCGTATGTCCTTCCGCAAGGCTTGAGAAATCTGCTTGTAGTGTGGAAGCTTCGGCAGGCTTTCGTCGACGAAGAGACTTATGTCGCTGTTATTGGTGGTTGCAGAGACTCTGACCTCGGGAGGTATTTCCCCAAAAGTTTGCGTCAGCTGTAAGGCCATTTCTGGTCTTCCAACTAGCAGAACGGAAACACGCCCCGTCAATTCATGTTGGAGCATCGGTAGCATACGCAAAAATTCTTCGAGCTCGATGTCAAGCGCTTCGTCAAGACCATCGAAGATCAGGTAAACAGCGCTCGGACAGGACCTTTCATTGAAGTAAGACTGAAAGACATCCTCCCACAGCAAGCTGATACTATGCATAGCTGATGGCGAATCGGTGCAAGCTTTGTAGACATGCCTGAAGAAAAGCGGATCACCATCGGCGATGTCTGAAGCCATGGTCCGCAGAGCGTTGCCAAAGGACCTTAGCTCTCGATCCGCCTCTTTGAAATAGAAATATGCGACCGAAACGCGCGGTGAACCATTCATGGGTTCAACCAACTGCTGCCTCAAGAATTCGATGATATGTGACGTTAGCGACGATTTGCCAATACCCGGACCGCCACAAAGCCAGAGGACCGGAAAAGACCGCTGGGCCCATGATTGGAACTGACCATTTCCGAATATCCAGCTACCAGAATCTTTCGCTCTTGTTGATTTGAAAGAGTTGTGAATGACACGATTTCTGACAGTGGGTTGAAGCGTCTCCCTAATCTTCGCTGCTTGTAGCTCTTTTATGTCTTCTATCCTCATTGCTTTGTCTGCATCGATTTTGGCTCTCAGCTCTTCTCTGAAGTCTTCTTCTTTCTCTGACTGCTGCTGTAATGTGGCCTTGATACTGGCAGCCTCTTGCTTAGTACTCAGGACAGTGTCGTAAGCCAAGGACTGCACGCGACCAGAGAGACCGGCACGTAACCTGTCGAAGACTGCGAGTTGTTCCGATACAGCAGGATCTTTACCCCTGAGGCCCTTTGCGTACTCCAAGAAACGACCTTGCTTTGCAAGCTTTCGTGACAGAGAGCAGATCTTTATAACCGCTAGAAATAAAGCCACCACCTTTTCACCAAGTTCACTGGGCAACGCATGCCGACTGAGGATATCCAACTCGACAGAGACATCCTCAATCTTTTCGAAGAGCAGTTCAAGTGTATCGTAGGTGAGGCTGACACCGTCGGCAGTATCGATGAGGAAGCTGGCTGCGTTAAGGACGACGCCACTTGCAAAGGCCGCCTAGAAGGAGGGACATTTAGAATATGATCTCATCGCTTAACGGGCACTTTCCACTGTCCCGTAAAGACTCATGTACTGGAAGGAATATGGTGAGACAAGGACAGGACTGGGTTGTGAATGGGAGTTCTGATGACGAAGTGCTCGGGGTGAGGGTCGAATGGTCCTTTGCCAACGTCCCACGGACAGATTTCTAGGCGAGGCACCCATATGCTTTACGCCGCAGAAGTTATGGAGACACTGTAAATAGAATCATCTGCGAACGCATCTTGAGAAAGAAATATTACTTTGTGCTCCACCCGCCGACCCCGTTTCGAGCGAAAGACTGCGATGGGATGCTGCAAATGCTTGAAGACATGAAATCACCTACATTACTTGATGGTCCTGCAAATAGGTTTGCCAGTATTTGAATCGGCTTCAGAGCGTTTCGTATGTGCCTGAAGAGATTTGGGTGCTCGTGCTCTCGAAATGAACCGAACGCCGTCTTTTCCTTCCTAATTTTTTCGATAAAATCGTCGATCGTATCGAAGCGTCTCAGTACGTTTAATTTCTTGTGAGTCTCGTGTTCAAAGTCCTCTTTGGCTTGTTCGAACAATTTCGCTAGTTGTCCATCCGAAGCCTCGAGACTTTCGGCAACCGAGGCCGCCATGGTGAGCCCCGTCGTACTAACTCACCACATCAAAGGGGTTGAGTCCAAATTAGTCAATCTCAAAGGCGCACAGAACTGAGTATTGGCGTCGAGAATCCGAGGAAAGCGGATTTGCAATTGGTGTCAGCCGACATCTGGCCTAATCGCTTAGTCAGGATTTGACTACTTAGGCCTCGGAATAAAATAGTAGAGATGGTACTTTGAACGAGGCCAGTACTACAATATCACAGAGCATTTGTTCATCTTTGAAGTATTCAGCAGCTCTGAAATTGTGAAATATGGTATTCAAGTAGCCTGTTATTGAGAGGCTAGATCCAACATCGATGGCTATCGTACGTTGCATCAATCTAGAAACCAAATTTCGTGAATATGGGCGCACAAATGCCCTCAAGACCCTCTATCTAAGCCTAGTAGATCCCATTATCTTCGACCAGGTGCCTTCCAATTGACTCTCTAGCATCTCATCCGCTCCGGGGGCCTGCCCCACATCGCTCATGCCAACTACATCAGCTCCATTAATATTACCTTCAGCCACGTTCGGGCGGATGTTCTCCAGCCCTGCATCGAGGTTGCTGGCATATATGACAGCGGCAAAGGCCTCTAGCTCCTTGACCTCAATTTCCGTGGTTGAAACATACTCGTTAGGAGGGTTACTGCCATTGCCTATCGCATGAGCCTGGCGAGTCAAGACTGCTAGGATGGTCGCCAACTTTACCGTGCGCTGTTCAGGAGGAATGGTTGGATCTGGAGGATGGAGTTCTTGGATTCGTAAAGGAGGTATTGCTGAATATGGGGGAGACTGTGTGTTGGTTGGTGGAGGAAATGCTTGCTGGGCCACTTTCGTATCGATCAAGTATGAGAAGAGGCTGTTTAGTAGAAGCGTATGAACGCTGGTGAATGTTGGTGAGTCGATAAGGTCGGCAGTCTCATCGAGAAGGTTGCGAAGTGGGCCTGACGAGGTATCTGGTGGTCCGGACGAAGGTAGGTCCTGGTTTGCTGCCTTCTCAGGAGAGTTGGAGGAGGATGTGTGGGGTGGTATAATTACGCCTGATTCTACAAGGACTGATTGTTCTTCGTCTCTTGGAGGAAGGAGGTAGGGTAGCCACCGTATGCTCTGCCGTTCCTGCTCTGTTGAACCCTCGATCTTCCTGCGGACAGCAAGCGTGAGCTCACTGAGACGGGAAGCAGTCACGGCTTCAGTTGGCGAGATGGAGCCAAAGACTTCTGTGACTGCATCTCGAAGTTGTGTAAGAAGATTATTGTAACCACGGTGGAGGAGAAACCATGAGAAGGTCAAGTAACGACGATTCGTCTCAAAATCGTTGCCAAAGTTGGCGCTCGTGTGTGTTGAGGAGTTGGTATTTAGGGCGGTATCGTCATGATCTTCAAGTGAGATGGAATTGGCTCGGCCAGGTGGAGGAGGCCGTGTTAAAGAGACAACGGAGGAGAGGTAGTTGAGGCGGCCAAGGAGATTTAGCTGGATCCGAGTAAGGAGAATCAACAGTGATAATGTATATATCAGGGTGAAAGAGCGGGTGATCGAGGCGATCTTGATCTCGTTCCACAACTGGGCTTTCGACCTTCGAGGTCTAGAGCTGCCATCGTCGCCTAGCTGGCTTGCATGAATGAAGCTGGAGGACTGAAGACTCGAAAGGCTCGCTGTATCTCCATCTCTGATACTCGGTGGGCCAGAGCTTAATTCAGAAGCGACACCTTCGCCCGTGACTCGTGCTAGTCTTTCTGCCTTCTTCAGTTGTAGCTCGTGGGTCAACTGCTCCACCGGGAGAGCTTCGAGTATATTTTCGGTGACGGTAGGTAATAGTGCGAGTACGGTGAAGGTGCAGTCGGTTTGGTTCTGCTCGAACCTGCGCCGTAGGCTGGGAAGGAGATATGTTAGGTACTTGTGCAAAAGGGGGGGCAGATCAACCAGGATAAAAGGGAGCTGTACTTTTCTTTCGCTATGCGATCTAAATTAGAGCGTTCCCGTGCCTCTGATATCTTGCTAACAACATATTGTCCTACGAGATATGTCGCACCGACCACCCCAGCAGCAATCGCGAGCCCATTGCGGTTTCGGCGCAGCCAGCGACGTGTGGCTGATATCATGGCGAGCGGAAAAACGAAGCTGGCTTTCAGGTTATCGAGGTAGCCTTGGAAGCATGATGATGAGGAAAGTATCAAACTGCTGTATGGGCGCGCTTGTTATCGTTCTGTTGGTGGATACACGTAGGCGAATGCGCTGTTAGCACGACGAATTGGTCGGGCCGGGGACAGTTCGCTTGTGGCTGATAACGAGATGCCGAGGGATGGGGGAGCTTCCTGCGGTGAGGCGCGGGAAGTGGAGGCTGGGGTACGTAACAAGATCACTTTGCGCTACACGCTTGGCAGCTCTGGATACGGGTTGGGGGTAGCGTTAGTGGGGCAAGCTGAGGACTCAATAAGCCTGAAACGAAGAAGATGTTCCATTGTGAAGTGACTGTGACCGCTCCGAGCGAAGGCGCATTTCCCATTGAAGCCAGGCTTTGAAAATGGTGGGACAAACTCCTAGCGATTGAACGAGAAGCATCGAGGCAGAGAGGGACATGCGATGGAGCAGCGTGCTCCTGCTGAATACATCCTCGAGGTATTCGCAGACCAGACTCTTGTCAAGGACATTGTGAAAGGTTTGGATCATGCCATGCATGCACTTCATAAATCAGTTCTGATCAAGCTGCGCAGGCGTCCTTCACACGATATTTTTCCATCGCTACTTTCCCTCAATACGACCCTCTCTGCGCGATCTCCCACACCTCGATATCACACTACCATACATTGCCGAACCTCCTGAATTCGAGACTCTTATTGATGCAAGAACCACGACCCTGATACACCAGCTTACTTCTTCCAATACACCTAACGGTGGAGTTCGTGGACAGATCGCCGTACAATTCTTCGACAAGAAGAGAAGGAAGAGCGGCTGGTTGACTGGGATTGGCAGAGGCAACGAGGAAGAGGTTATTTGGGAGGAATGGCTGGTTGAGGTCACCATTGCAAGACCAAAAACAGAAGGAGGTGAGCTGTTCTGCTTGAAAATCCGATTGCAAGAGGCGGTACTGACGCGTCTTCCCTCCCCCCAGAAAGAGAAAAGGTACGAAGAGCGATGGAAAGCTCGCTACAGAAGACAGCTTTGAAAATAGTCAACATTGTGAATCGGGACAAAGATCACATACCGCCAATCACAACAAGCGAGGCGAACCCATTTCCATACAAAATTATGCTCAACCCAAAGCAAGAGGGTTACGGGCAGCGCTTCGGGGGCTGGAATTGATATCTTTCCAGTATCAAAACCGTGCTTGGAGAGCACCAGTATCTCTCGATCGTTGAACTCATGGGTTTAAGTTTCGTAACCTTACCCTACCTATGGAGCTAAGGCACAATGGCGGCAATGTATTGTCTAGAACATGGCGGCCCCTTGCTGGTTAAGACGTAGAAGGTTCAGCCTTCACAGGCCAACAAAAAAGATTTGCAAATCATAGCTATTGGAATGACCCGCTCCGAAAAAGTTGCATTCTACCAACTCCAAAGGACTGCTTATAGCAGCACAGACCCTGCGCCTCAACTCTGCTTATCTACCACATACAACTGCCTGTAGATAATCAACAACATCCTCTGTCATCCACCATTCCAAAATAACTATGTTCTTGAGCCTGGATGACCGACATGAAGCCGGCTATTTGCGAGATCAATGTTAGGGACAATGGCACAAATCACCAAATCCGGTACCTTAGCTGGGCTTCTTCGAATCTCCTACTGCGTCTTGGCTGCGTCCGCCTTGGCTCTGAGATCAGCGGCGGTGGTACCGGACTGGGGGAAGAAGCGAGAGAAGACGGGATGGATAAAGGATCGGAAGAGGATCTGAGCACCAGATGTCTGAGGAAGAGCCATCCAGAGGACGAGGATGAACTTGAAGGTGTAGTAGAATGCTGCGACCGGTCAATTCAATTTTCCAGAACATTGAACAGGGGGGCCAGCATACGGAACCAATAGACGGCATTGATCATGCTTTCGATAACTGTCAAGAAGGCATAGACGACCCAGTACTAAAGGGGCGACAGTTAGTCATGTAAAATGAATCACAATGGAGCCGTCTCTCATCCTTACAGTCAACCACTAGTAAGAAGGTCAGCGTTGATGTCATGGGTGCCATACAGATTGCTTGGCCATGCCAAAAGGAGAGCTTACTTGAGTGTCATCTGTTTTGCTGGCGCTGAATAAAGCTTCAAGCGAATAGTATCCGGGAACGACAAAGCCGGCAAAATTGACAAGGAACTCGCCGGCAATGTTGAAGAAGACCAGGAAGAAGTAGAGTGCGAGAAGGCCGATGACGACATAGACTTTAGGGATAGACGTCTGGCGCTCAAAGTCGTTGAGCGCAGGATACTTGGACAGCTCCTTGTCGAGATTGCTGACGTGGTGCTGATATGGAGTCAACAATTGGAGGGTAGATTGGAGCTTGTGGCATGTGCCACGGGCTCACCTTAGCTTTGTCTTGGAATGACATGGTGCCTGCGGATGTGGGCGGCGTTGTTGAAAGGAGGATGAAGAGCTTGAAGGGGTGCTAATCTGCGACTCAGGCGCTTTTGAGCGGGCTTATTTACTGCAACTGTAGGGCGGATGCGAAAGCAGTGACAACCTCGAGGATGCGATTGTGAGAGACTTCGAGAGGTTGGAAGGAGATAAAAAGGCGACGTCAACGCCCGTGGGACAAACTCCTTGGCAATGACGCTAGAATAAAGGGCGCTTAACCATTTTCGCTGCCGGTCCGAGCGCTGGCGATTGCTGCGGGCAACCATCAAAACAATCCAGCCTCTTTCGAGATCAGCATTGAGACAGTCAAGGCGTACAGCAAACGCCCGGCGCAGCGCAGCCGAGTCTGAAGCGTTCAATCGCTTGTTGGATTCCTCTAAGATCGCGTAGTACATGCTGAGAAGGACGGGTACTGCACCAGCACATTCTACAACACAACAACAACCGGCAAATGTTCTCCCAATAACCGCAAGAACCAGAGGTCGATTCCTTCCCATCTTTGTTGCTCGCCTTCATCAGGTAAGTGGCACGCCATTTCGTGATGCACATCTTCGCATGGTCCTCATCTGCAAGGGCCATCATGGGCCCGTGTCGCAAGCACTCTCTGCATGGCAACGGCTGACGTCTTTTGCAGAGTAACTATGCTTGCACAGAACCACCAGAGACAGCCATCTGCGGCACAAGCGTCAATGCGCTCACGTTCCGGCACCGCAGCCTCTAGCAAGAGCAGACCGCGCCCAATATCACGTGGATCGACAACGAGTGACCACTCCGTTGGGCCAGCAACCTTCAATCAGCATCATCCGGAACAAATCGCAGAACATCAGTCTGCTCTATACATGGCACATACAGATCCCTCAGAGCAGCGGATATTTCAACACGGCCCAGAGGAAATGCTGTTGCAGTATGGCCAACAGATCGCTCAGACTCAGCAGTATAATATAGACCCGACTTTGCCAGAAGGACATCACAATGGGATGCGGCCAGCTTCTCAGCACGGGTATCCAGACCACAACATGCATCAGTTTCCTGTCATGCAGGGCTACCCACAAGGCATGCCGCAATACGGGATACCACAGGAACCTATAAATGCCCAATCAAGGAACCTAGAAGGCATGGAAAATCAGTCGCCGGCACCCGACGACTCAGAAAATGCAGAACCTGGAGCCAAGAAGAAAAAAGGAGCGGCTACCAGCATGGCCAATGACGCCGAATTGCGAAGGCTCCTTCAACAATACCAAGGTAGAAGTCTAAAGGAAGTGGCTACCGAAGTTCAAAGAAAGGAAGGCGGAGAAGGCAAATCAGAGAAGGCAAAGCAGGTTTTTGCAATGCTGTGGTAAGTGTCTCTGTCAGTGAACAAAAAGGAGCGGAGAACTAAAGCTGTGCAGGCTGCAAGAAAACTGTAGAAGAAGCTCAAATTCGGTACGACGAGATCGGGTTTTCTCACGATACACAGAGCGATGCGGCAACGAGCGTGTTCCCACACTTAACCCGGCTTCCTTTGGAAAACTTGTTCGCATTATCTTCCCGAACGTACAGACGCGGCGATTGGGAGTGAGAGGAGAGTCAAAGTATCATTACGTGGACTTGTCACTGTTTCCAGAAGATGAAGATCGCCAACACCAGCAATACCAGCAATACCAAATGGCGACGATGGCTACGGCTGACTCCATGCACGATGTACACAATTCGGTGCAAATTCCAGGCGGTGTTCAGCAAAGTCATGTGCGAAGCATGAGCATGCCGCAACCGATCTTACCCCAACCACCAACAGACAGTGCAGATTTCCCTCTGCCCAGCAAAATCTATGGACCACGTCCAACTAGCTACGATGAGGATGCTATTGCGAATGAATCAACTACCGCCTTAACCAAGCCACCAGACAAGATGGATTGTCACTACCTCAACACACCCACCATCCGAGTGCGCACATCCAATATGCAGATACAGCTGCTTTCTGCTCTACCTGCAGTGCGTTCCAACCTACCGGGCACCGTCTCATCCTACCTTGGCCTGCCCTCATCAACCACTCATACGACCTTTTCGCCACCCAACTCACAAACAGACTCTCCGATTGACCTACCGGATATCCACACCTACCTTGCGAACACAACCTATGATAGAGACATTGCCACCTCTTTATCTCACCTCTATCGATCTTACTGCATCATCGTGATCGACTCTTTCCGCTACTGTCGTGAAAAGAACTTTTTTCACCACCACTCTGCATTCAACGGCACAATGACAGTGCCTATATCCAAGCTACTGGCCAATGAGCGATTGGCGCCTTGGATTCAGGAATGCGACATGCGCATGTACAAGAAGATGATCCGCTATATTGCTCCACTGGTCACGCAGGTCGTCCCTGATCAGGTTTGGAATATGTTCGACCATGTCAGCAAGAAGCTTGTTCCTCACCTCGTCAGCGCATTCGAGGAGAAGTGCCCCACACATGTCTTGGTTGCCAAAATTGTACCAGCCGCAAGATTTTGCCATCTGCTTAAGAAGCTGAAAGCAGCAAACACGGCCGCAAATCACGCAGCAACGATGTTGGTGGAAGAAAGAAAAAGAACTCAAATGTGGGTCGATCTATTGACATGTGTCGATCCAGAAAGAGTCATTGAGGATAGTATGCCTCCACCTGAATGCTGGAGTGCCGTTGAAGGCATTATCAGTCATGACCTCAAATCCTTGATTGCTCCAGCGGATGAAGATTTTGTGAGAGGTGTCGAGCAAGATCCATCCAGTGCCTTTGCAGAATTCATGGCCGCAACCGCAGGTGCCGGGGGACTGTTGGGATCAAAGACCGGGAACGAGGAAATAGCCTTAAGTGCTCTTGATGGCTGGATACAATGGTTAGAGAAACTTCCGTTGGCGTTTCCCAAACACCAGCCCCAGTGCCTGATCAACTGGCACAACGGGTTTTGGAAGAGCATCATGACACAGCTTGGTGTCGGTGGCGCATCAACCTACCAGGTTTGGTGGTACCTAGAAGCATTCTTGAACAACATGTTAGCATGGTTGGCACAGATGGAAGGACTCCTCATGGACGAGACGCAGCAAAGAGATCTCGAAGAAAGAGAACTATCAAAGAGGAGAGAGGACGATGAATTGGAGATGGCAGAGAGAAGCTTCCAGATGGATGGGGGTAGTGGGAGTAATGGTAAGAGGAAGCGAGGTCACAAAGATGCCGGCGACGAGGAGAGAAGTGCGAGTCGCGCGAGTCATTCATCACAGTCCAGCCATGGGAGAGAAACTGAATCAAGGCCGCAGACTGCCATGACGAGTAATACCGGCCTTGACGGGGCTGCAGATGATCACGACATGGACGAACTGGGAAACGGGGCCCCTTTGGACCTACCATCTATCGACACGAGTCCACAGAAGCGGCAACACCAGGCACACGACGATAGTGGGATCAGCCTTGACGTCGACATTGAAGGGGAGGTCAGCGGCGGCGAGGACCAGTTGAAGAGGCTCAAAAAGGAGTGGGGCATAATGAGTGATCCGGCCGATGCTGATGGGCACGTCATTGTGGTTTGAAGGGCACCAAGCTGGGGTTTTGGAGCATGGCAAGGGAAAGGATTTGGTGATGATTTTTCTATGATCGACGATGTTATGATGGAGGACAGACTTCTTTCTTGGACAGCTTTGGCCAGGGCAAATACGTCGGTGGACTATTATCGACCTTCACACATTGTTTTATGGGACTTTTCGTTTGAGTGATTGTACCAACGTGTGATAGGCTCGCAGTGGTAATGTTCGACCATGCGGGTGGTGGTGGTGGTAGTCGGCGGTCTTTCTTGATGTAGCGGCGAGTCAGTAGATATATCCCTGCTTTTCATATCTGGTTGCAGCCATTCTGTAACATTTGTTTTCGAGAACGGCAGTAAGTACTTTGAGAACCTTGAGCTTTGATCATTTTGAGGGTTTTTGAGCATGATGTGTTGAGAGAATAACAGGAAACGGTTTTGCGTGCTATTCATTGGCCTAGCAAGCAAAAATT
>Ga0335072_10000744_pt1 | contig 58605 bp, 50 predicted proteins | sample Lox_Sample_21_FD_206725 | JGI IMG/M metagenome (GOLD analysis project Ga0335072, IMG submission 206725) | Soil microbial communities from Loxahatchee National Wildlife Refuge, Florida, United States - Lox_Sample_2.1 | ecosystem: Environmental > Terrestrial > Soil > Wetlands | place: USA...
TAGCCCAAATGGCTCCATCCTTATCACATCGCGAAACCGAAGTGCAGCGTTACAGCTCGTCGAGTGGAAGGATATCATTGATATGGAGCCAATGGACAAGGCTGATGCCGTTATCCTCTGCAGAAAGAAGCTGGATGTTGAGGGAAAAGAGGAGGAGACCAGCAAGCTCGTAGAGGCGCTGGAATTCATGCCGCTTGCCATCGTCCAAGCTGCTGCTTACATCAAAGAGAGAGAACGGCGATGTTCACTTGAGCACTATCTTGAAAAATTCCAAAAGAGTGACGGGGCCAAAACGGGCCTCCTAAATCATGAAGCAGGACAGCTTCGCCGAGACTGGGAGGCGAGGAGCTCAATCATCTTAACCTGGCGGATATCATTCGACCACATTCGCGAAACAAGACCTTCGGCAGCTGAATTACTATCGCTCATGAGCTTCTTTGATCGGCACGGAATTCCTGAGTTTTTGCTGCGAAATGAAGAAGTGCAAGTAAAAGACAGTCAAAGCGAAGGCGTAGAAAGAGACGTGAATGCACAGAGTCCAGCCCAACTGACTGATGAAGACAGTCCATCGGAATCTTCAACCGATGACAGGTTTGAAACCGACATCGCTACTCTCAGGAATTATTCTTTTCTCTCACTCACCAAGGATCCCCAAGTATTCCAGATGCATCGACTAGTACAGCTTGCTACCCAAAAATGGCTCAACGTACACGGAGAGTTTGAGGTGTGGCAGGGACATTTTATAAGACACATCTACAACCAAGCACCGACAGGAGACTATGAGAACTGGACCAAGTGGCAGAAGCTTTTCCCACACGTTAAAGCAACATTGCTCCAGCATCCAGACGGGAAAGATGCACTTACTGAGGTGGCCAGAATACTATATTATGGAGCTTGGTATTCTATTCGCATGGGGAACTTTTCCGACGCTGAAAAGATGGTGGTTAGGTCATTGAATATTTCCAAAACCTTGTTTGGAGAACGAACTAGAGAGATCGCGCGCAGGATGGACTTGTTAGCCGACATATACCGGGCCACTTGGCGATTGACAGAGGCAGAAAAGCTGCTGAAGCAATCCAGAGATCTAAAACTGGAGTTTTTCGAAGCCGACGATCCAGGTACACTGCAAACTATGGAGATACTAGCACTTACACATGTCGCGCAAGGCCGACTCAAAGAAGGTGTCGAGTTATTGTCTGCTGTACTGGAAACTCGTAAGAGAGTCCTCGGCGCGGATCATAAAGACACATTGACAATAATGGTACACCTTACTTTGATGTACAACAGTCAAGGCAAGTTAGAAGAATCCGAAAGGCTACTGTTACAAGTAGTGGACACGCGGAAGAAGACCCTCGGCATGGATCATCCAGACACACTATTGACAGCGAATAATCTTGCAGAAACATATCGCAACCAAGGCAGGCTTCGAGAGGCTGAAGAGCTACAGTTACAAGTAGGGGAGACCCAGAAGAAGAAGCTCGGTGCGGACCACCCAGACACACTAGTTACGTTCAATAGTCTTGCAGAAACATACCGCAACCAAGGCATGCTTCCAGAGGCCGAAAAGCTGCAGTTACAACTGGTGGAGACCCAGAAGAAGAAGTTCGGCATGGATCATCCAGACACACTGCTTGTAATGAATAACCTTGCGTTGACATACCAAAGTCAAGGCAGGTTTCCAGAGGCCGAAGAGCTACAGTTACAAGTAATGGAGAGCCAGAAGAAGAACCTCGGCATGGACCATCCTCGTGTACTGATTACAATGAATAACCTCGCGGTGACATACCGCGGTCAAGGCCGGCTAAAAGAAGCTGAAGAGCTTCAGTTACCATTGGTGCAAACCCAAAAGAAGAAACTTGGTATGAACCATCTAGAGACACTGGTTGCAATCAATAATCTCGCGGTGACAATCCAAAGTCAAGGCAGGCTAAGGGAGGCTGAGGACCTTCAGTTACCATTGGTGGACGCGGCGAAGCGGCTGGTCGGCGCGGAACACCCCTTCGCAATCAAGATAATGGATAATCTTGCGAGGACATACTCTATGCAGGACAGGATAGAGGACGCCACAGAGATTCGTATACGGGTTCTGGAGCTGGCAACAGCAAAACTCGGCGAAGCCCATCCTTCCACCATGAAGGCTCTTCACGATCTTGCCTGGGCTCGGAAAAGGCGGCATCGATATGACGACGCCATCGCATTGATGAAGAAGTATGTGCGACTCAAAAAGGCTACCTTGGATCAATATCCTTTCGAGACAATAAATCCAAGCGAAGCTGTAATACAATGGGAACTGGAATCGAAGATTCCCAGGTGTTCGTAAATAGCGGCCTTCGAATTTTAGACTCCCTTTTAAAATAAGCTAACCTTCCATGGACTGATGATTACGCCTTGAAGGTTTTAAGAATCAATTCAATCGCAGACGGTACACTCGTTTGCGAAATAACGCTCTCACGGTGTGACCACAACCAGCAACGTGAGGCTATGCGAACTCCTAAAGCGGAAAGACCCTGGCGATAAAAAGCTTCGCAGCACACCTCACTCCAACCATCTCGCTGTCCATAATCCAACTACCACATCTCTCCACCCTCCCTCAAAGAACTCCGTTAAAGACCTCCCACCACCATGCCGCCGTCCTCCACACCCCTCACACCAGCCACCCTCGCCGCGCTCACCGCCCCCCAATCCATCCTCACAGCGCTGCACCACCGCAGCAAGAACCAGCACCGCCGCAGCACCTGGTGGCGGCACGCGAGCGCCTTCCGGCGGCAGGTATCGCGGCTGGCGGCAGAGCTGTCGGGGGCGTTCGCGGCGGAGCGCGGCGCGGGCGCGGGCGCGTCGAGGGACGCGGCACGGCGGGCGGTCGAGGCCGCGGCGCGGCGGCGCGCCCGTAGGGAGGGCGCGCGGCGGAGCGCAGAGGCTAGGGTGCGGTTTTGGCGCGCGCGGTGCGTCGCCCGCTGGTGGGCTGCGTTTGCGGCCGTCGCTGCCGATGCCCAGTTTGCGCCGCTGGGGCTGGTCTTGCTGGGTGTGCTGGCTGAGGTGTGTGAGCTTGTTGGTGTCGGTGATGCGCTTGGGATGGAAGTGGGCGAGGGAGAGATGGTGCAAGAGGAAGAGGTTGTTGTGGAGGAGGGCGAGGATGTTGGAATAAGGGTCGAGAGGGAGGAGAACTCGGGTATGAAACATGATTCGGATGAGCCTACTGTTCATCTTGAGGATGACCGCACGCAGATGGATGATACTGAGCTACCGGTAGAGGAAAAGAGAAGACGTGCTGAAGATAGGGCCGAATTGAGAGAACCGCTCAAGAAGCCAAAAACGACAAAGAGAAGGAAAATAAATGATGCCATGGACGAATTGTTCAGTGGGCTTTTATAGAGGAACTATGTGAAGTAGATTTTCTTAATAAACTCGCTGACCGTCTACTCTATGGAGACGTTTGTTATCCAAATATCCTGCTAAGCTTCAATTCCTTGTGTCGAAATCACAATATGCCATCTTACATCTCTAAGTCTTGTCATGTTTTTCGTTTGAAGTCACTTTTACTCTCATTCATTACCTTTGTTCCCAGCAATCCATCCTGAAAGAGCGAGGCTCTTTACGGCCAGAGCTCTTTTGACACTATGCATTCCTAGCGTTCATGCTGTAAAGCAATATGGTTGCCTGAAAAGCTGCGTGTCTCGATAACGCTGATGCATCTTCAGCATTATGCAGGGTTCGACGCTGTTGTTTCTAAACCTGAGCTGCTTGCTCGGCTGGCTGGCCGTGACCGTTCTCAAAGTGCTCTGCTAGAGCTTTTGCTTTCCGCTTCTCGAGATTACTGTCCACGGAATCTTCATTCCTTCTCCTTCGCTTTTGAAAGGTCTGGTCCGAATAAGTCATCGCCGTCCTTGGTGTTCTGCTCTCTTTCCAATTTTCTCTTCTTCGCAACTTTATCATCCAGCTTCCCCTCTTCACCAGCGTCTCTTTTCTGCGCTGCATTCAGCTTGACAAGATCTAACTTTTCTGGATTTCGGCACAGGTGAAGCTTCTTGTCGATGGCTACGGCTTCCTCGTAGAGTGTGCCTGACTGACTTGCATATTCTTTCAGTAGCATCGCGCAATCCTTGATGGTGGCAAGTATCTTGGGCTTTCCTCCGAGTGATTTGGTGCCTGTGTTAACTTTCGTAGAGAGGTAGAATTCCGTAAGTGGTTGATCGGCAAGCCACAACGTTGCAAACATGATCTGTGAAGGAGTGTAGAGGAAGTACGCATCTGAAATAATGGCATCCGATTCCAGTCTCTTCTTCGCCACTTCGTACGCCGCTTTGACCCGCTTCTCAAATTCAAGAGGTATTGTTCGTCTGCCACCGGTACTACCATCGGCCTTAGGCAAGTCCAGAAGCTGTCTTGACAAAGTCTCTGCAGGCGCTGAGATCCATAGTGGTGCTTTTCCTCCTTTGGCAACATTGACGAATGAGAGTAGTTCGAGGAATGCACCTTTCAATGCTCGGAAAGGATGACGAATATCGAAGGCAAAGCGGAGACCTTGAGTGATTATGAATTCTGGAGCTAGAACTTCCTCTTCTGTAATCTTCTTCATTCCTGGTACGGTTTTCATCTGAACCACGAAATCTTTCAACGGCAAATGTATGGCTTCGGTTTTGGTGGCAAGAAATAGAGCCGAGGGCATAATTTTCTTTGGCTGATACGTCATCGGAGAATTAGAGAGGTAGAAGCGTTTGAGGAACTGTATTGCGGTGGCCTGGACTTTAGTTAGAATCTGCGGTGGGTGTACTTTAAAGCATCACATACCACGACATGAATGGGAAGTCCGAAAGGATCACCAAGGCTCATCTGAAGACACGAGGTACAGTAGAAATCAATTAGCTTCTTCTCCTCTTCGGCTGTCAAACAGTCTATCTCTTCCGTTGGTGGTGACCGTACAGGCCCTCCAGGTCCGTTGCTGACCGCATTGTTCTCCGCGTCACTAGTTGCTGCACTGGTAGTTGCGCTCACATCAAGTGAGGAGAGATGGGATTTGGCTTGTCTATGCCTCTTGATGGCCGCTTTGACATGATCGGCAGCAAGGTCATTCGTGTTGGCTCTCAAGGACAATAACTTCTGTGGTGTGAAGCTCCAGAGCCTATATTGGGTCGATGTTCTATACAACTGATCCTCCGTCAAGGTTGCCATTTAAGGCGAAACCCGCGAGAGCTGAAAGGTGTCAGAGGTCGCCAGCCGCAAAAGATTCAAGTGAGGTGCGGATGAGGCTCGACTTTTGGTCGTTATGAGTTTGATGGTGCTGTAGAAGGCGTACCATCAGGTGTGAACAATCAAAAGTTGAGGCTAGCTTGAAATATCCTGGACGCTCAAAGCTCGGGTGGCCGATCGTCAACGGTCTTCCTTCAACCACCCGATAGAATCCAGCCTTTGATATGGCGAGCTTTGTAGAACTCTACCAGGCAGATTTTAATTTTGGAAAGAGTGTCTATTCGAATCTATAAGTTATAATCTCAATATCGCAGCCTTCCCCGCCAAGTTTGGTGCCTATTACTCAACCCTTGTCCGACCCTCGCCGCCTTAGAGTAGAGCAGAATAAACGTCTACGGAGTATAAATCTTTACTCGGCCACTAGGTACTCACTACTATTCTCTCATTCTGTAAGAGGGACTTATTGGAAGTCTATAGATCACGAGGATAGGTACTGGTCCCAGCCCAGCAACAGATAGAGTACATGTAGCTTTGCAACGCGTTCCTCTTAGGGACAAGGTAATCGCTAGCTTTTCAAGTTTACCGATCTGATAACGCCCATTACGCCCGTTTGAGAGCATCAAAAAGAAACTGAAGATATAATGACATTCTGGCAAGAACGGAGCCAAGAGCCACCTGAGGCATAGCCGGACCATTCTTTGATTGGTGACGGCTGGGTTTCCGCTATGAATCGCGGACTGGGACAGCGCGACTGAACAGCGGCAGAGATGAGAAGTGGAGTTCGCGGGACAGGAAATTGTTGCTTTCGGATATGTTTTGCTTGCTGGTCTATAACATTAGCGCTCGCAGGTGCAGAGCAGCAGGTCGTGCATGCTGATAGGAAGAGGATTGGATTAGACTGGCGAGGATGCATCTGGACAACAGCGAGGTCAGATGAAGATTCAGTACTGGATCGATTGCAGTCTAGCGACACGGAGCGGCTCGAGCACCGTTGAAGTCATTCTTGACTGGACGAAAGCTTTCAGCGGTGGTGTTTGGGTGGCCAACCACTTGTCCAGTGTTTCGAGTACAGATAGCGCTTCCTTGAACACTTCCCAAGTTCATTCTTGGTTAATGCCATTCGCCAACGCATTCCATACACTGCCGCCTGACATGGGCACGTACCTGCGATGCCGTTCCTGGGCGGGGCAGCCCCAATGAGGCCTAAAGAGGCCAAGATGTCAATCTTGGCTTGGACGCGACCAGTACAATTGACCGGCTACTTACTTACGCCCAATCAACACCTGTTATCGACCATTTCACGATATGCTTAAGAATAAGCGCCGTTGAAGATCCAGGCCTGATGGCCTTCTTGAAGACATCTTGCTTTCCAACCACTTTGCCACGCGCCACACCATCACACCAAAACACGCCTTGTCACTTGCCGAATCCATCGTACTAGACCGATTATCACAACATTCGTGCAGCTTTTGGCATGGCACGGACTTGCGATGCTCTGCCGTGGGTCCTTGCAACCAATGCTACCCATCGCAAAGAAGACAGGCGGCGAGCGCCGGTGGTGTTCTGAACGTGATGCATGAGTATAAGAGCTCTCACGATCCGGCTATTTGCATGGGATTGAGAACCCGAGTCATAATCCGAACAGGTGATATTCTTTGACAATTGTTCTTCTCAATTCAATATGTCTGCTATAATCGTTCTCGCTCTCGCTTCCACCGCGGCTGCTTGGGGTACCCTAGGTCATGAGACGGTTGCGCTGATTGCCCAGAACTACATCTCGTCAGACACAGTAACCTTTTGCCGAAACATTCTGGATGATACGTCGGATACCTATCTAGCCAATGTTGCGACTTGGGCGGACTCCTATCGCTACACAAAGGCAGGCTCTTACTCGCAACCTTATCATTTCATTGACGCCGAAGATAATCCACCAACTTCGTGTAATGTGGACTATGATAGAGATTGCGGTAGCGGTGGCTGCGTTGTCAGTGCACTGGCAAACTACGTGAGCAAACACACACAAATCAAGAGTGTCACCCTGACATGTGCGTTTGTAGACAGAACGGGTCAAAGACTCTTCGCTCTCCTCTTCCCAGGTGCTGGCCGCGTTGAAATTCATTATCCACGTACGCTGATGAATCATCCATCGTTGCGAACTAAGACTTACCACTGCTAGTTTGTCGGTGACGTTCACCAGCCTCTGCACGATGAGGCGATCGATGTTGGTGGAAATACAGTAGATGTTACGTAGTAAGTCGCACTGCCTTCGCTCTCCCATTTGTACTCGAACTTCCAAATTATTCGGTTTTTCTGAGTGACTCGTGACCTAACGATAACATAGCGACGGCGAGTCCACAAATCTGCACGCCACTTGGGACACCAATATGCCGGAACAGCTCGTCGGCGGCTACTCCATATCCGACGCCCAGAAATGGGCCACCAACTTAACAACAGGAATCAACGAAGGTGTCTACGCTTCCGAAGCGTCGTCTTGGCTCACCGGCATCGACTACAGCGACACCGTTTCCACAGCCATGGTCTGGGCCACCGACAGCAACGCCTTCGTGTGCTCGGTCGTCATTCCCAACGGCGTTTCTGCCGTGCAAGGCCAGGAACTCGACGGCGCCTACTACGATTCTGTGATCAGTACCATCGAGTTACAGATCGCCAAAGCTGGATACCGTCTGGCGGCGTGGCTCAATCTGATTGCTACTGGCGAGATCGGCCTCGGGTCGTCTGACAAGGTGAAGAGGGACGCTACGCCGAAGCCCTTCGTGCCGCCAATGAGTACGAATGAGCTAAGCAAGGCGAAGTTAGCTAGGGCAGCTTGGGGATATGGATGTAGCGGCCATGAACACTAGTCGTGATACCTCGGCGTGGCTGAGGCTGCTATTGAAACATATCTTAGGCGAGCTGGAGAATCTTACTATTCAGGATCACTAATGTTTGACGCAAACAGATGATTCACGGAAATTAGTTAATGGAAATTGGAAATGAAACACAGTCCTTTAGAAACTTTTATTGATTGCAATGAACATTCGTGCTGTAGTATTCGAGGTATCCTTAGCCTCGCCCACTTCTCTCGGAACACGACGCATTCTGGTAGTTTCGTTCAGCTCTACCACGTTAAGCTATGTAATCTCTTCACACATTAATGGAACTTGTTCTTCTCTGCGTTGACGTCGTTCTCCAAGAAGACATTCGTCTTGTTGTTCATCTTGGGGCCGATATCCTCACATAACAAGCACATGACAATGCCAAAGCCGCCAAATCCCAGCGATGTCAGTGCAGTCATCTTCAAACCATAAGCATAACTCTGCAAGAAAGCCTCGCTTGCGGCCGCAATAGCTGCAGTATTGATTCCCGGCACCGCCTCAATCGCGCTGGCAAGGCCCGAAGAGATAGCCTTCAGCAGCTGCGCGGCAGCGGCCGGCGTAAGGCCGTTCGCGACGCCCGCCGCCACGACGATGTCCTTCGCCTTGTCGGCCTGCGTGTTGGTGAGGACGGAGGTGTAGACCGCGACGGCGAGGGAGCCGCCGCCGAAGCGGGCGACTCCGGCGAGTCCGCCTGATGCTCCCAGGTCGAGCTGCTCCACGCCGAGCTGCACGAATGCTACGGCCTGCGCCTTCTGGTTAGCGCTCCTCGTTTCCTTTCCGGCGAATGCACTCGACACTTACCTCGTACTGCGCCCAGCCGAACGTGAACTGCATCAGGAAAATTAGTGCTGTCATGAGATCCTTGTTGGTGGGTGTTACGAGAGCCATAAGGCCGCCGAACACTACGGCAAGGGTGAACGAAACGATGAGTGTGATCTTCCAGTGGCCGATTCTGTGGCCCGCGACAGCAAATATGAGGGCACCGGCGACAAGACCGATGTTTGATGGGAGTGTGAGGATAATGGCGTCGTTTATGCTGCTTTCCGGAGTAGTGTAGAAGACAGCTATCATCGTCTAGAGAATATTGATGAGCTAGCTGTACTTAGGAAAGGAGTTAGAGGAGAGACCTACAGGCCAGATGATGTTTGCGCCATAATAATACATGGTGATGATGGCACCGAAGATGAATGGGACAGTAAATGAACGACCCCAGTGGTAGCTAAAGATCGCTGGAGGACATAGTTTGTATGGGACGTTGGAGACGTTCTCCCATACACCGAAGCAGATAAGTAGGAAAAGCCCTGTACAGAGAGGACCCAAAACAAGAGCGGATTTCGCAGGGAGATATGTAGTGTAAACAATTCCCATCAGCGTCAGTAAGACTCCTCCAGTCACAAGCAATGCGCCGATATAGTCAAGTCCACGAAGAGCCACGTCCCATGGGACACCGCGAGGATGCTTAGGTGGTTCATAGAGGAAGAAAACCGCAATGAAAGTGAGGACCATAGCGATGAAACTGGCATAATAAATGTAAGTCCAGTTGCGTGACGTTGGATCTTTGACGGCATATCGACCTATGATCGGTGCACAGATGAGGATCGGGAAAAGGACTCCATCTGAGATGACGATACCGATGTGTCGATACTTGTTTGGAAGAAGCTCAGGGACTCCAATGAGTCCAAGCTGAGACATTCCGGACGCAAAGCCTAAGATTGCCATTCCCGCGGTGAATTGATGATAGTTATGGGACGTAGCACAGAGGATGGAGCCGAGTGCTGAAAAGGCATTGCCAACCAAAACAATAATCCGACGACCAAATAGATCACTGTTTGTTCCGGAGATCAAGAATCCGAGTGCGCAGCCGGTGGTGAAGGCCGAGAGAAACCATGCGCTGGAAGTTGGGTTACCGAATTGTTTCGCAAGCACAGAAAGCATTGGTGCTGTGAGCTCATTGTTAGAAGCTGTACTAATATCGCGCTGAGAGTATAGTCATACATGTTGTCGGGACTGGCCAGAATGATACTCCAATAGAAGAAGAGAGAACCTTTACGGATATGAGTGTATGTGATGGTCTCAGCATTCAGACACATACAAAGATCACAATCCATGTCTTCCAAGTAGTAGCTTCGGGACGAGGAGGCTCGCCAACTCTTTCCAATGAAGTTGCAGGATCGGTATGTAAGATGGGATCTGTTTGAGTGATATGACTCTTCTCCAAATCCGGAGGATTGACGTCGGTTGTAGTCATTGCGCAAAGGATTTATCAAGGAGATAGCTTAGAAAAGGTGATTTCACAGACTACTCTTAAATTTAAACACGAGTGAGCGGCTTCAGTGCATTTGAATCCTTTCCTTCCAATGTATCCGAGCCATTGAAGCACCGAAGCAGGCACGTTTATCCTGACTGACGCTCATGGCTCCAAGTCATGATGATGTCTGCGCATATCGTTTCCCGGCCAGGGGCTTTTCGCCTTGCAGGCATACCGATGTCCTTGAAGATATTTCCGCCATACCAGATGAAGTGGACGCAGGGAACTTGGATGATTCGATTGTGGGTCGCAAGAATCGAAAAAGTCAAGTCTGTTGCAGGCCGGACCGACTGGTGTTGCTCTCGGGAACGCATCTCCACGTTCACCTCATTCCAAGCTCTTAAAGTTTAGGACTAGATTTCTTAGACCAAGATGGGGATCTGGGGAAAGGAGTGGAACCACCAGTCTTCAGGTTAGCAATTAAGCCGTGGCGTTGGACCTTGTTATTGGTAGCTTGGAATTGGATATCCGGACAACTTGATCTCTCGGGACAATCCCGACAAACCGCTAACATTTCGGTCGAAGGGAATAGATATCCAATGGAACATTGAGGGAGTAGTTTTCTAAGATCTAAGTTCCTTAATCATCTATCGACGAGATGACAATTTCTCGTTGCTGAAGCTGAACTGCCGGCCAATTCATCAACTCGGCGTTTGATATTCTCCGGGTTGTCTAGATTAAGTTAAGTTATAATAGAACGATGCCTATTGAGACGCATATATGAAGAGGTTATAGCAGTATTAGAAGCTGTGAAAGTAATATCTCCATCACGTGTACCACTTCCATTCTTACTCCGGTCAGCTCAGGTAGAACTCAGGTTTGCTCACGCTCCACTCCAGTGCGACAGTTTCGATTGCGAAAACATGCCGAACATTCCCTATCAACCACTTGACCGGAACAGACGAGAAATCCGTCTCGTAGTGCTGAAGGACCTAGAGACTACCACAAGCCGAACAAATACGGCAGAGTTACCCCTGAAATGCAAGCTAATAACAACTTCGCTTGACCTCTTCAAAGAACCACTCCGCAACTATCCCGCATACGGAGCCAATAAACTTCGCAACGCTTTAACACGCTCCCCCAAGGATCAGCCCTATTCCAAGGATTTCTATGCATTATCATATGTATGGGGCGACCCAGCGGAGGTCTGTAATATTGACATCGATGGTACGGCAGTCAAGATCACCGCAAACCTCCACGCGGCATTACGTTCCATTCGAAATAACACCGAGTTTCGTGTCATATGGGCTGATGCCCTGTCCATCAACCAGAATGATAATCAGGAAAAGTCGTGGCAAGTAGAGCAGATGGCTGTCATATATTCTCGAGCTCGAGCGACAATCTCGTGGCTAGGACCATCTTCTGCAGATTCCCAGTTGGGCCTAGAGACTCTAAATGAGCTTGGAAAAAAGACGTCTCGTTTCTTTTGGGGTATCCAAGAGGCTACGGAAGGAGGGCCTCCACCAAGAGCGATAAAGAACGGTGTTTTGAATGTAATAGGGGACGCAACATGTTGGACGGCTATTGTAAATATATGCACTCGTCCATACTGGTCCAGGATATGGATATTCCAAGAGATGGCATGCGCACGCGATAAGTATTTCCTGTGCGGCGACTTCATTACAAAGAATATTGACCGGCCAATATCAATTTTACTTGCATGGCAGGCTATGCATGGAGTAATACATGGTAAACCGCTCGGCTCACATTGTTTGTCGATGGTCGACTCTGTCCAGACGTTCAGATTTCATGGCAACTTTCCTTCCGACGCTCCTTATTATATTCGTCCAGGGACACTTCACGATATGCTAGTGAAACTCAGGAAGTTAAACGCAACCCAACCAAGAGACAAGATATATGCACCTCTCGAGGTAGCGACAGATAAGGATCAATTGGGCATTGTGCCCGATTATTCCAAGGATCTGGCTCTTATATTTAAAGAGACGGCTTGCGCTCTGTTACGCGAAGGGTGCCTCGCAGTTCTTCTTTCAGCAAGCTTGCAAGATAAAATTTTGCAGGTGCCATCATGGGTTCCAGATTGGTCCACCGATTTAGATGCAGATCCTACTCGCCTATACTGCGCCGATAAAGGCTACTCTCAGCGATCCTCCACTTTGAAAGCTATTCCACAGCTCTGTGATTATGTCACTTTAGATGGATATTTCGTTGGAAAGATATCTAAGATTTGTGATGCATGTCCGGTCACAGCAATTGATTCCTGGAGTGCTGGCAAACCTACTTTTCGTGATTGGTTCAACCAAATTGAAAACGCTATCTCTCTGACGACTGGGAAAGGTAATGGCGACAAAAAGTCCAAAAGTGGATATAACACTCCTGAATCCATCATCGTAGAGCTGCTTGCTGCTGTAGGCGGAACTCGACCTGTATGTTCTTTATTTCAAAACCCATACCTCCGTGCCTACAAATCCCTCAAGTTGGCAAATTCGTTGGAATCTCTTGTGTCGGATTTGAACAGTGACAGCTACCAGAGAAAAGATTCGGAGCTTATAAGTTGCGTGAAACAAATTCAGCAGAACTTGGGAACGGGTTCGAGGCCTTTTCAACTAGATTCTGGAGCAATGGGTCTCACTTGGAAGGACAAGGAGAGATTGGAAGACCTGATCGTGGTGATTCCAGGAGTATCTATGCCTTGTGTTCTAAGGCGCCTGAATATGTCTGGTATGGTAGCCAGTGGTCACTATCAACTCGTGGGGATTGCTTATATCCATGGTATCATGGCTGGGGAGTTCTTGAAGAAGAACGTAGGAGAGCCACAAAGTTATTCTCTTGGTTAGCAAGAATGACTCCCAGGCCATCATCTTGTAGAGGTCGGGCCTCGTTCGCAGCATGGCTAAGGGGACATATTTATCGCGGTTTATGGCTTTTTCTAATCACACCAGTCTATCGTTGACAGATATAATGTTAATGCTAGATCCATAGACTAGCAATGAAGTTCGAAAGTTTTATGGCAGGAGCAGTGGCTTGGTTGATATATCATACATTCTGTATGTACTTGAGCACGAAACAGCCACGAAAAAATAACAATCATCATCGTGATCTCTTTGCAGCTATCCACAACAGGCATGGTGTAGAGTACGCGGTTGCTGAAGTCGAACATGGGATAGAACAATGATGGAATGCGGTTCGCGCTTCTTGGTCCTCATATCGTAGTGTATAAAGTTGTGCAGGAGAAAATCCTGGAGGTGATCAGAAGCGCACAGCTCGTACAAACAACAAAGCTTATCATAAGCGTAGTAGAACGACTTTGATCTTTCTGACAAAGTAGTTTGCGGATTTTGTACTCCAACTCCCACCGGCTTGCGCTAGGAATGCATCTTACGCCACCGTAGACTTCATCCGATCCCGGGTTTCCACGTCAATCGATTTCAACTTCTAGACCTCACTTCTCTCGCGATGCCTCCATGACTACACCATTGGAGCTGCAAACTCTTCACGAGGAGGTAGCAGTTCTTGAAGAGAAGCTTCAGAATGCTCGAAGCCGCTTGAATACCGCTTCGAACTTGCCCAATGGCTCCCATCAACCACCGATGAGACTTCAGAGCTCAGATCCAACAGCAGAGAAAACTTCCTCTCTCCACACCATCCTCCTTCTGGCCGACTCAGCTCTTCCCTTAGGCTCATTCGCCTTCAGCTCCGGCTTAGAGTCATTCCTTGCGCATCACCCACGAACTAGTACCTCTCCGGCGTCGCAAACACTCCTCCACTCTTTCCTCGGCCTATCATTGCAATCACTCGCATCTAGCGCGCTACCGTACGTTCTCGCAGCATTCAAGGAGCCCGAAAGACTAGAAGAGCTAGACAACGACTTCGACGCTTCGACGCCATGCACCGTCGCACGCAGGGCCAGCGTAGCCCAAGGCAAGGCCCTGCTCGGCGTGTGGGAGCGCAGCTTCCGAGCGCACAACGTCGATAACAACGCCGGTGCCGCCATCGAGGCGCTCGAACGCTTCGCCGCTGCGATGAGGACGTCTGCCACGGACACTTTGTACCCGCCCAACGGCCACCTCGCTCCGCTGTGGGGCGTCACGACGTGTGTCTTGGGCGTGTCCCGGCGCGATGCCCTGTACCTCTTCCTGTTCTCGCACGCGCGCACGGTGGTGTCTGCGGCGGTGCGCGCGAGCGTGCTGGGCCCTTATCAGGCGCAGTTTGTGCTCGCAGCGAAGGAGCTCAAAGCGAGGATTGATGGGTTGATCGAGCGGCATTGCACGACGAAGCCGGAAGATGCGGGTCAAAGCGTGCCTGTATTGGATCTATGGGTGGGCAGACACGAGATGCTGTACAGTAGAATTTTCAACAGCTGAATGGACTCTTTTCTGTTATTAAGATATCAGATCCCAGAGAGATTGTGGAAACGCGTGTAGAAAATAGCCGCGGCATCTCGCAATAACCGTCTTCTAGATGCAAAACCCCAGACGTCGGCTGCTCGCTATTCAAAACCTCACGACAGCCCCCAATATCGCTCAACAACACGCTCTGAACGTACACTGCTCGATATATTTGGTTCGATATTTGCACGACTCAACATCGCAGCTCCTGCAATCCCTCGATCATGTGTCGCTGGATCTGCGTGACCATACCAAGGAACTCGATCTTCTCATTCTCGCTCGCGAACTCGACCCTGGCGCCGGTGATGATCTTAGTGGAGTCGCTCTTGCGGCGGCCCTGGCCCTTCTCAGACATGCTCTGGGAGCGCTCGACGCGGCGATCGGGCTCGAGCGGAATGCGCAGGCCCTTGATCTTGACGGCGCGGCCGCCCTCGTCGCGCACGCGCACGGCCTGGTCCGCGCTGTTGACGTAGAACATCATGTAGCCGCCCCGGAACTGCGCCGAGAAGTGGATCATGCCCACCACCGCCCCGCTCTCTTCCTCCTCCCACAGCCGCAGCGTCTCCATCGCGCACATCTGCTCCTCGAATTTGATCACTTTACCCACTCCCTCGTGCACCCGCAGCGTCTTCTCGGTTTTGTACGACGCCATCAGCGTTTTGCCGAACAGCTGGTTTTGGAATGTGTTGGCGTCCGAGAGTGACGAAAAGACGTAGTTAATCCATCCCGACGTGGTCGTTCGTAGCGGTGCTTCGTTGTAGGAGATTGGGTGGAACACTATATTGGATGGTATGGTGATGGAGATTTTGCAAGGATCGAAATAGGACATGTAAGGAATGAGTTCGGCATCGTCAGGGACTACAAGATTGAATCAGTCAACGGAGCAATCTTTGCTCGGAATTTATGGATGCCTACGTGACTGTTGCCAACGAACCGCAAAGTCGTCACTGAAGGCCCAGATGTTGGTTTCGAAGCGTATACGCCCGTTGCCAAGAATATCTCTTCTTCGGACAAGGCAAATGCGACATTCTTCCATTGCTGTTTCAATATCCAGATCCCATGGTCGCTCCTCGTCTTTAGTAGGTTGGGTGAACTGGATGAGCTTGCCACGCCTGTTCATATGTCAGCTATTGCACCTCGAAATATGTCAAGAGAAGACATTACAAGTCACATAGGATTGCAGAATTCTTGAATAGTATCTTCTCGAATGTCTCTTGCTGGCTGTATGTTGATATTGCACGCTCGATTTTAACTGGTTCAGCATCCACGCTTGGAGTCAGCGAAACTTCCTTTGAATGATCCTTCCGCTTCAGCTTCGCAGGTCTTATGGCATCCTCCTCGTCACTCCACGCCGAAGGTGGCAACGCTGAAAATTCGCCGTCCGATGCAGACCTGCGATGACCTGGATGTGGATCCTCAGGTTCTTCCTTCGTTGTTGCCAAACTGGGCAAATTCCTACCGCTGATGGTTCTTTTAGGAGTAGGAGACGGTCGTGGTAAGTGTTGCGGAGGAGTGAGAATGGGAAAAGGAACACTGGAAAGCGTTTCTTCGGGACTTTCGCCACGAGACGTAGGAGATGTACGTGTTAGTGGTGATGGCGCAGTTGGGCTCCGTGATAGTTCTCTAGCTATCATCTCAGGTGTGCGAGTTGGCGTAACCAAAGGAGCAGGCCTGCGAAGTGCGTCACGAACGGAGCTGGAAGTGTTCGTCCGGGTAGGTTGAATGCTCAATTGAGACAATCCGCTGTCTACACTCCTAACGGTGGGAAGTATGCTTGGGCTTATTGCTAGTTCTTTGCCAGCTACCAAGTCGATGGCTTGTCGCACTTCCAACAATTTGTCATGAACATTCCCGTCAGCGCGATTGTACAACTCTTCAAGGCTTTCCGAAATTGGTACGACGGTGTTATGAAGGGTATCGAGATCATGACTAGCCGGCGACAATTAGCGAGATCCTCAATGTGATTGAGGAATCAAGACTACCTTTGAAGAGCATTCTTAGTCAAAGATATCGACGCCATGTGTATGTGGAGGAGATCGCGGAGATCTTGGATGTTTCCGCCCTCGGTGGTCCATATCATGGTGGAGTATTGTTGGACCACCAATTCGCTCCATGATCGTTCTACAGTATATCCTCCAGACGTCCGGTTCTTCCTGATGACTTGATACTGGTCGATCAGAGACTCGAGGTCGTCAAGCGTTCTCCTACACGCGAGTAGGATGGTGGCGAGACAATTTTGAATATACGGTTCGGATTGTTGGATCAGCTGTTCCGGACCATCTGACAGTAGAGTTTCGGCCAGGAATTTGAGTGCCTTGGCGACACCGTTGAGCTCGGCTTCGATGTGGAGAAAATCTCTCGGCGCACTCGCTTTGCCAGAGGTGAAGGCGCGGCCGGTTCGCCATGCGACCTGAGATAGCATCAGGATATCCCCAATGGAAAGCATGGTGGCGTCTGCCATGGTGGGCGATCAGAGGGCCTGAGTGTCAAATTCGGACGGAGTGTTTGCAGGGTAGACTCTGATGGACCTCGTCGCCGCTCATGACTCTACTCCAGAGCGCTCGGGTAAGGTAGTTGATGGATTGAATCAAGTAGCAGGCAATTCCCTGAGGACGGGTTATTCTTGAGCCGGTTGGCAGCCAGAGTCGGTCCAGCACGAATTCGCCTGAAGGTAGCAGGCCATGACAGCCTCTTTGCACCCCACGTCATCCGGAAGGCCAGTCAGCCGCCGGAAACGCGCCCCGAGAGCGAGGGAGGCAATAAAGAGGCGCGGATGGTGGGCGGTGGGCAGTGGAGCTTTGCATTGACATCTGCAGTTCTTTGGCTGTTTCTCGCGGAATTTGCAACGCTCCGCAGCAACACACGTGGGTGAAGTGGTTGGCCGAGAACAACCTCGCTGCAGCTTGCAAAGAAATGGCAAAGCGCCGAGCGGTTTGGGCTGGGATTTGTTCTGGTCGAGGGCAAAAGCGATTGGGACTCGACGGTGGTGTGGCTGGAGGCGGCTTCGCAGGTGCAAATCCAGCAACCATCTTCAACCACCTTCCATCATAATTCTATCAGCCCGGTAAGGCAGAGCCCAATTTCACAAGCTTCATGCAAACACGGCACATACACACACATTTGCTCTGTCCGTCAAATCCCTAGCGCAAACAGCTGGCCGCATGGAACACCGCTAGAACTCCTCGAATATGCTGTGACCTTGCGCCAGCTCTCTATTTGCTGATGGCCACATGCTGCCTTGTAACAGTATCAAAGCATAGGCCAACCAATACGGAACTTGGAACTCCTATTGTTGATCCTCGTTTAAAATTCAGAAGCTTTGAATGGTTCCTGCCGAGGATGAGCTTGTAGCTAGCCGTGGGTGCACAGCATCCAAACCGCCTCTCGGCTGCGTCTTTTATTTGGCTCTCCGTGTGATACTCAGTGGAATGACGCAGTGAAAAGGCTGTCAGTGGCATGATTGATGACCGAGTTTTGATTTCTTATTGTACAAGTGGTCCACTACTGGACCCACGCAAGGATCGGCTCGCATATGCCCGTCCTGCTAGAATTGAGTGCCAAGCGTATGATTGAATCATGCATCTTCCTTTTGCACTCCCATCATCAAGTCGATGCGAACACACCGCTCTCTGCATCCCACGACGGCTGGGAAACTTTGCGAACCCCTTCTAACTAATGACATATCGTACAACGCATTGTCGGTCATCTACGTTGAGGAGTTGAGTTGTGGTGCAGTGTGTGACTTCGAAGGGAGCGATTAACCGAGAGGAGAGAAGAGTCTGCTTGCATTTAGTTTCGAGACGCGTATGTGTTGGCATCGATCGACAAACCGGATGAGAGAGGGTCGAGGAACGCTCCTGGTATAACCTGTGGAGGTGTGTTAATAAGCGCATTTGGTGAACATGATGAGGAGGTCAAACCAAGCCAGAGTATCAGAGGGATATAGCCACTGGAAGCGATCAGTATTGAGGATTCTCATTAAATGAGATGGACTTTTACGAACTAATGAATGGCTACTCTTGAGATGTCGATGATCTTTGCAATGCGCTCCTGGATTTGGACATCAGTACACTTTCCTAGAACAGAATTTCATCGCCGAACCTTTGATTCTTCTGATAATTGAAGTGACCAAGCCATGATGAGGACGACTTGAAAGGTGGAACGGAGTAGGATGAGTGATGTGTGAGGTGTTTCTGAGAAAATGCTGCAGTGTGACACGAGGAGCTATTGGAGCCGCACCCGAAGTCTTGGGCTGGGGCTTGTGCGCTTCCAGCATTATATATCGTAGCGTCAACAACTCACTTTCAAAAAGCTCCATCGACATTCGCAACCCAGAAGAGCATTCCTCGGGTCGCATCTTGATTGTAATCGCTGCTCTCAAATCATCATCGACGATCATACTAATCTTGAGGATTAGATCATCAACGCGACCTGGCAGCTCTACCTTCCGGACGCCGTCCGCCACGAAATAATCCTTTTTGCTCTTGAATATGTCTTCAGCAAAGCACTGGGAGCAGGACAAAGATGCGACTCTGTACGTCGGTAATCTCGACGAGCGTGCTCGCGAAGAATTAATATTCGAGCTGTTCTCCCAGGTCGGCCGCGTCGCAACCGTCCACGCTCCTCTCGATCGCGTTTCGCGAACCCACCAAGGTTACGCATTTGTAGAGTTTAACAATGCCGAAGATGCCGATTATGCTGCGAAAGTGATGAACGGTATCAAGCTCTATGGCAGACCACTCAAAGTCAACAAATCGAACGCGGATAAAGAGAAGCAAGCAGACATTGGTGCCGAGTTGTTCATTGGAAACTTGGATCCGTTGGTTGATGAGAAGATGCTTTATGATACTTTCTCGCGGTTTGGAACTCTGGTCTCAAATCCAAAGGTATTTCTGTTTGCTCATGAGTTGCAACTAGAATACTGACTTGGCGATAGATTTCGCGAGACGAAGCGAACCTCTCGAAAGGCTACGGCTTCGTTTCCTACGACAGTTTCGAGTCATCAGACAAAGCAGTCGAGATCATGCACGGCAATCACTTCATGAACAAGGAAATCACCGTGACATACGCGTTCAAAAAGGACGGCAAAGGCGAGCGCCACGGCGACGACGCAGAGCGGCGCCTCGCCGCCGAAGCCCGCCAACACGGCGTCGAAATCCCCAAGCAGGCCCTGGCCCCCGTGCTCACCGCCGTCCCGCAACCCCAAGCCGCCACCCCCGCCGCTCCACCCTACTCCAACTACCCGCCGCCGCAGCAATTCAACCCCGCAATGGGCAGCTACTACGCGGCCGCCCCACCCCCCACCCAAGCGTATGCCTACGCACCACCCACCCTCCCGCAACCCTTCGCGCCGGCAAGCCAGCTGCCCGCGGCACCAGCCGGCCTGCCGGCGCGCCCGCCCGCCGCCAACGCCGGCTACGGCGGCCCGCCGGCCTACGGCGCGCCGTTCGCCGCCCCGCCCTTCTACGCGCCGCCGCCGCCCGGCGTCCCGCCGTTTGCACCGCAAGGCGCGCCTGGCTTCGCGCCGTTTGCGGGCCCGCCTGGCTTTGCGCCGCCGGCTCAGCAGCGGCAGCGGTGAGACGTGCGGTGAGCGTGGCTTTGGGCTGGGCTGTCCGCTGGATGGCTGTCGCGCGGTTTGGGCGGTCGTGTGGATGGCGCACGTGATATGACAGAGTCGGAGACTCTGCGCTCATCGCAGGGTTTTGGCTTGACCGTGCTAGAATGCATTTGGATGGAATGTTTAGAGGAGAAGATTGTACATGCAACGTTGAGCGTCGAAGCTAAGAGACAGGTCTGGTGGCTGCTGATATTTGCTCTCAGCAACGAACTTCATGTTGGTTGGATCACTCGTGAAGTATGCGATCATTGGGACCGAGCGTACATCTGCTTGCTTCAGTTTTAGAGGCATTGGCATGAACAGTCAGATTGTGATGGTCGACGCGGAGTGGAGTATCGACTCTCAGCACAGATCAGGCATAGAGTGTTTGAAAAGCTGGAGATGAAGTATGCAGATATAAACATCTCAAGATTTGACCATCGAATTTACGAAAACGTGTAGTTCACTTCCTTTGTGATTGCTGTTGTTTAGAATATTCGACCCTCTCGAAACTCCTAGCAATGCCCATTGAACTGAGCCCGGTGAATAAATCAGAGAGACTAATCCAGTCGCAAAGAAGAAATTCCTCTAGGCCCTCACTCCTTCAGCTTCCTTCCTTGCCTTCGCACCTCGCAACTTCACTGGGTAGTCATCCTTAGCTGGTCTCTGGCTCTTCCGAATAGCACTAGCACGAGCAACACTCTCCCTCCTCAGATCCGGACGATATCCTCTCTTGGCGGTAGAATTGACAATAGATCGGTACGTCTTGCGAGTAGAAGTTGAAGAACTAAATTTTGAGACCTGGAGTTCTGAGGCAGGCTTGTTGTCCTTGCCCTTCTTCTTGGTCGAGAGCACGACGCCCTTGTTCTCGTCGCCGGCCTGGATTCCGACAGCTTCCTCGGCGATGTAACCGTCATACTTCTTCGAGTGCACGTTGGTGACGTTCAGAGGGTCCCGAGAGAATTGTACGCCGCCGTTGCGGGCTGGTCGACGCTTGACAAGGTATGAGTTCCAATTGCCTGGGTTTTGGTCAGCGGTCTTCGCTATAGAAATACGGAAATGGGACAAACGTACGGGTCACTAGCCAGAGGAGGTCGTGGGACACATTGCTATTCTCTGTGGGCGCCATTTTGACTGTGTTTTCTTCAATGGCTTGCCTAGTCAATTCCTCAAATTCGATGATAATTTGGAGTTGTGGATTGCAAGCCGATCGGAGCCGGAGAATCTGGCTCCGATTTCTGCCTTAGAGTACTCTACTCTACTCTACTCAGGGCCAGAATCTGGCCTTATCACAAGCTTCTGTGCTTCGCTGACGACGCCGATTCGGGGCTTTTGACACTCCACTCTTTCGCATGCTCCGGAGTTTCACGCAGATGATGTGACTTGGCCTAAAAGCCCAAAGCGTGGGCAAGTAACTTTCACAAGCTTCGACCATCTCGTCCTAGGTCTCGCACAGGTCATCAGACTCTGAATAACCTCTCCGTCCACTCTGCCTTCATCCATCACTACATCAGACCTTCATCGCTACTATCACAGGCATCAGTGATCTACTCATCTGACTTCTACACCTCCGACTCCGCTCCCTCAATCATCATGGCCTACATCTTTTGGAGTCTCTCACTCTTCTCGCTCATTCTCGCAACAGGTAAGCTCTCTCAAGCGCCTACTTGTCACCAAGTGCACCACTGACACTCGCTCCCTTAGTGCTGTACCTAACACGCACGCGCTGGCTACCACAAGCACGCGAAACGGTATCGCGGCTACCACGACCGCGGGTGCCAACCTTCAACTTCTACCGGTACGCGCCGGTGCCGACGTCGTTCCGGGACGACGCTGAGGCGGGCCTGCACAGCGCGAACTTCGACGTGACGGACAACATCACGGGCGGCGACGAGCGCGCCGGCCTGGACGCCGTCGGCAAGAAGGAGGTGCTGCGCGTCATGAAGAAGCGCAGCGTTGGCTTTGATGAGGCGCGCCGTATCGTCATGGAGGAGCGCTTTCGGAGGGAGGGCATTGCCGCGGATGGCCGTCCGCGCGATCCAAAGTTCGTTAGCTTCTCGTGAGGTGGGCTGCGCAATTAAATCAAGGAAACTTTGCTTACTGGTGGATGTTTGCATTAAGAATGCCCCTCCGTTGTAGTTTCCTTGTTTGTTCATTGGTCCCAGGGGTTCGTTCAAAGCGTCTGGCGTAATATTGTGGGGCGAGTTTGTGTTTCATGGTTTGGCTACTGGGAACAGGGTAGATGGAGTACGAATGTCAAAGCCGTTGTTTCTGTGCCAGCGGTGAACATAAAACGTCAAAGGGGTTATCTTTCATAGTAAAACTATTCACCAGAGTTCTTCGAAGACAAGAAGTTAGGCACGTGGTGTGGATCTAATAATGTTGATCCATTGAAAAGCTCCCCTGATCATATCTCAAGAAGGCTATGTACAAGAATCAAATTGTGCATATCGATACATTCCAACACGGATTTTCAAAATCCATCTTCTCAGCTACCCTGCAGCTTCGTTCTCAACCCCCAAATCTTCTGCGACATTTCCGAAAAGTCATGGCTTTGGCCTTGGGCTTAAAGCTGCAGTTTAAGCGCTAAAGAAGCGAGCGAGCATGCGTCCCTTTCCCTTTCCCTTGTTCTTGTCCTTGCAGTCGGGATCGGTATCGGCGGTGTTGGTGGTGGTCTTCTGGCCAGTGGCACCAGCGGTAGCACCAGTACCAGTTCCGCCAGTCTTTCCACCGGCGGCACCGGCGGCGGCAGCACCAGCGCCAGTTGCGCCAGTCGTGCTGTTGCCAGTGCCGGTTGTGCCAGTGGTACCGGTCGTGCCAGTAGTGCCGCTGCAAGTCGAACCCGTCACGGTGAAGGTCTTGTTCCATACGCCGAAGCCACCTGCCGAAACAGAGAGACCCTTGATGAGCAGCGTGTTACCTGGAATACAAGCGGGAGCGTTGAAGACGATGTTGCTGTATGTGGCCTGTGGTTGTGCGTTAGTCATGTGCTTTGTGCCGCCAGAAGAGTAACTTACGGTGGCCGAGACACCAGTTGTCTGGATGATACCGTTGGTGTTGCCAGTCGTGGCGTCGCTACCGCAGCCAGCAAATGCGGTGAAGATGTTCCCATTGTCCTTGAATGAACCGGTAGGAGCTCCGGTGGCGTCTCGTGAGTAAACAAGAAGACCCTTCAGCTGCTGGTTGTTGGCGGCTGTGAAGGTGAGTTGGTTGGTTGTGCCAGCCTTGATGGTCGTTCCGCCGTTAACGCTGGGAGTAACACTCTGGTTGATCGGGTAGACTTGGTTGAGGCTGTCGTGGAAGGAAGCCAAGATGTAGGCGCTGTTCGGCTCGGCGCTGACGGCGGGAGTGGTACCGGTCTGCTGGGTTTGCGGTACATTGTTGTCATTCTGGCCCTCTGGAAGAATGAGTGAGATGTCTTGACAATCATACTCGAGATGAACGTACTGTTGTTGTTGAAGGCAAGGGTGGTCACCTTCTTCTGGGTGTACTGCAGAAGTTGTCCAAAGGACTTAGGAAGGCCATCGGACTGCGGATTGCAGATGTAAGATGGAACAAGGGTGCCGTTCGTGAAAGCATACGAAGGCATGGCAAAGGCCGCAAGGGTCAAAATGGTCGTGAAGGAATGCATGTTGATTGAATGCTACAAAATCTCAGCACAGCTAAGAGAATGAATCAAATTGACCAGCAATATGGTTAAGGAAAGACTCAAGTGAGGATTAAAGAAAGTAATCAGATCTATGATCTTGATGTGAATGATGGTGGAATACGAAAAGAGATGCTGGGAGTTGACGGTTATATAGTAAGCCAAGGACGGCTCAAACGCTCAAATCCACTCATTCTACCGACTCTTTGAGGGAGATGACAATAGGAAGGAGTTGAGGTCTAAACAGCATCCACCGAGTACATTAGCCTGCTTCAATAACAGTCCGAGGCGGGTAGGAAGGGATGAGAGCGAAGGAAAGCCGCCAAAGCGCTCGTGATACAAACGGCACAGAGTAACGGAGGTTAGCCATGAAACAAACCAAAATCTAATCAGCTTAATCCGATAATCAGATAGCGCCAAGGGGGAAAACGGAAGTAAACGTTCCCAGTGCAGCCGCCTTCGTGCTGACCCTTCATTCCTGCGGTGATGCTGGAATAGTAATACGGCCTAGAGCCAAGGGGAAATATTTGGAGCAATTCGTAACAGGCTAAAGCTCATTGGAAAAGCATGACAGGCTGTGACGGCTCTTGGCCAAACGTGGATCACACAAACGCTGAACTTCAATCAGGTACCGTTTTAGCAGCCTCTAATTTCATTTGCGACAAGGTGTTTGCAGACTCGGAATGTGTCAACACAAAAGAGCCGGACCTGAATCATCTCAAGCTTTGCTCAGGCCCCGTGTTTGAGCCAGAATAAAAGAGAGAGTCACCGTAGAAACATCGAGTGTCATCCAATCGCCACTGCCCCTGACTTAAAAGTTTTGAGCAGTTGAAGCTTTGATGCCTCGGCGCATCGGGACCACAGGGACCACAGACCACAGGACCCGAAAGCAAGGCATAAATTGTGAAGCCTTGTCGCCCCAATGCCTCACAGCACAGCAGGCTTCGTTACGGCCTGAGGCCTTTATAACAGCGGAATAGCCGTCATGTCTTGGCATTCTGCATTTACTGCGGTCTTTGTCGAACGCGACCAACGGAGCATTCCTGACTTCAAGACTCATAGCATCACCAAACCGCCTCGGTTGCTGCGACGTGCGGGTTTGAGTCGCGCAATTTCACCCCTCTTGACTTTGAATTCACTTTCTTCTCCTTCGTCATGTTTCGCTGAACACACGCTCCCATCATCCTCTACCTTCTCATACCCAACCTTGAGATTAACTCTCCGTCATCCATCCCCTTCGCAAATATGGCGTCCCTCGTGAATGGTCATGCAAATGGCGTCAACGGCGCTTCGAAAGAGGCCCGTCTCGGTCGATTCGCCGAAATTCCCGCCTCAGTCGAAATCCCAATCGGCGAAGAAGAAACAGTCGAGCTGAGTCTGGAGGATCTGTCCGATGATCCAACCGAGCTATGCAGTCTCCTCGAAAGCGAACGGCTGGATAAGCATTTCTGGCTGGTTGTGGCTCTTGCGTATGCGAAGCAGGCCCAGTTCAGTACTGCCATTGAGGTTCTCAATCGTGGTTATCAAATGTACCAGCAAGGTCAAGCCGAAGATAGACTCGCTATGCTCTCAGCTTTGACCTGGATGTACCTGAAGAAGGCTAGAGAAGCTCCGCACAGAACAGGTCGGTCTAAGTGGTGTGGCTTCAAGCCATTTGGACATGAAGCTAACTTATTGACAGACGACTCGGCTCTCGCAGCTCGAACATTACAGCAAGACTCCCAAATGGATGATTCCAGCCGCTCTGAACATTACCTACAACTCGCCACCGAAACTATCAATGAAGCCACTCGCATCAGTCCCTCCTATCCTCCGCTCCTCCTTGCCCGTGGTGTCCTCCTACTTCTCCGTGCTCATCGTACATCTGGCAAATCTCTACATCCGGAAGAGAGAACTGAAGTTCTCAGATCAGCGCTGAAGCAGTTTGATGATGCATTACGAGCCTCATCTGGTGGAAGCATTCTCGCACTCATCGGCAAGGCTCGTGTGCTCTTCCTACTTGGCAAGTATAGCGACGCGTACTCCGTCTACCAAGACATTCTCACTCGCGCACCTCACATAGACGATCCAGACCCTAGAATAGGTATTGGATGTTGTCTGTGGCAACTTGGACACCGTGAAGAGGCTAAAAGTGCATGGGAAAGAGCACTTGATCTTAATCCTACCTCGATGATTGCCATCCAGCTTCTTGGTCTTTATTGGTTGCAGATTAGCTCACAATACGCCGTCACCGATCCTCAGTTTGCTGAACCTTACAAGAAGGCCATGACAATCCACACTCTCAAAGCGATGAAGATGGATCCTAACTTCCCTATCTCTTGCTCAACGATGGCCAACTATTTTTTGATGAGGAAGGACTTTGGAAAGGTTCAGAGTCTGGCTTTCCGAGCGCTTGACCGTGCAGAGGTGGATGCCATTGCTAGCGATGCCTTCTATCTTCTAGGTCGCGAATCACATCAAAACGAAAAGGTCACGCAAGCAGCAACATTTTATTCGTCAGCCGATGAACTCCGCGGAGGTCATGAAGCCGGTTACCTACCTGCGAAATTCGGCGCCGCTCAACTGAAAATACTCGCAGGTGATTTGGAAGGTGCAAAGAACGACCTTGAGCTTCAGGTGCAAAAGTTCAAATGCCACGAATCAATGGTATTGCTTGGTACTCTCTATTCTGAGGAAGTATTCAACGCTCAAGACGCCAAGTCCACTGAAGACAAATCAAAGGAACACAAAAAGGCACTACAATACCTCGAGCAAGTTCGACTTGCTTGGAAGGACTCCAAGAAGAAGACAACCCCGGATATCGCGGTTCTTCTAAACCTCGCCAGGCTCTACGAACAAGAATCTCCAGAAAAAGCTCTCCAATGCCTGCAGCAGGTGGAGCAAATGGAACTCGAGGCCCTTCCTGATGAGCTTAATCCAACCGACGTAGGGGACGAAGCTGCTATCACCACCGCCCTTCGCGAACACCTCTCTCCACAACTCCTCAACAACATCGGCTGCTTCTACTATAGCTATGACAACCGCGACAAATACGAGCAGGCCCGCGAAATGTTTCAGATTGCACTAAACGCCACCATACGTATCGCCGAACAGGATCCATCAAACGACGCCGATGCTCTCGTTACTACAATCTCTTACAACCTAGGTCGGACGTACGAAGCTCTCAACGAGCCTGAAGACGCGAAGAAAGTGTACCGTGGGTTGCTTGCTCGACATCCAGATTATACTGATGCGAACGCTCGTCTTGCGTACGTGAATTTCCTACAAGAGCCTCTCGGCAAGGACATTCCCAAAGAAGAGACGATACCTGCTGTCTATGAGAAGAACAAAGACAACCTTGAGATTCGCTCTCTTTACGGCCTATTCCTCAACCGGACCAAACGGCGTACGATGAACGTTGCTGAAGATGCCGAGCAACGGTTCTATAAGCGAACACTGCAAGAGTTTGATAAGCATGACATATACTCGCTGGTAGCGATGGGTAACATCAATTTGAATGTTGCGCGCGAAATGAGGCGAGATACCGATGATGAAAAAATGAAGCGGGCCAGTCAGTATGTCAAGGCGGTAGAATTCTTTGATAAGGCACTGCAACTCGATCCCAAATGTGCGCACGCTGCAATGGGAATCGGCATCGCATTTGCCGAGTCACGCAAAGACTTCCCTACCGCCATCCAGATTTTCTCAAAGGTACGCGAAACACTACGAGACTATAGTGTCTACATGAACCTCGGACATGTCTTCACCGAAAGCGGTCAGTACGTTCGCGCCGTCGAGAACTATGAACAGGCGTTGAAGAAAGTTGACGGCGCTCACCGCGTCAACATCCTCATGGCTCTTGGCCGCGTCTGGCTTATGCGTGGCAAGAAGGAGAAATCTCTTTCCGCCATGAAAGAAGCACTCAACTACAGCCAGCAGGCGCTCGATGCCGATGAACCACAGATTGTACTGCAGTTCAACGTTGCCTTTGTGCAGTACCAAATCGCTCAGCTCATCTTCACCTTGCCTGTGCAACAACGTACCCTCGAGGAGCTAGAGCGAGCGGCGAATGGCCTCGATGATGCTATTGAAGCATTCAGAATCATTGCAAAGGAGCCAAATCCACCGTATCCAAGACAGGACATTGAGCAGCGTGCCAATATGGGAGCCAACACGATGAAGAAACAGCTCGAGCGTGCACTTTCCGAGCAGAAAGAATATGAAGAGAGGAATCGCGAGCGCCTTGAGAAGGCGAGAGAGGCCCGTGAAGCCGAGATTCAGAAGCGTGAAGAGGAGAGAAAGAAGTTGGAAGAGGAAATGGAAGAGAAGAGGAGAAGAGTACAGGAGGAACGCAAGGCGATGCAAGAACGAGATCGAGAGATGGCAGAGATGCGTGCAGAAGAGGAGCGCAGGAAGGAAGCGGAGAACATGATGACGGATTCCGAGACCGGTGAGAAAAAGAAGCGTGAGAAGCGCAAGCGTGGCGAAGGTAGCGGAGGTGGCAAGAAGAAGAAGTCCAAGAAAGACGTTGTCGAGACAGACGGTGAAGCCGCGACTGGTGCAGAAGATGAGGATGGTGAGCGACCGAGAAAAAAGAAGAAGAGACGTCTCGAACGCCGCAGCGAGAAGCAAAACAAATACAAATCGGCAGAGTTTATCGAAGACTCGGACGAAGACCTTGCTGATGCGCCAGCTGGCAATGGTACTGGCGCAACGAGCGGGACGGAAGCGAGTGCGAGGTCCACTCCAGAGCAAGCAGCAGAGAATTCGCCTCTTCCAGAAGATGACGAAGCCGAAGATACCGTTGTGAAGCCGAGACCACGCAAGGCTGCACGGGTAATTGATGACGACGACGAGGATGAGGAGCAGGAAGCTGCGGACCTCTCAATGCGAAATGTGGCAGTCGCGGATGAAGACGACGATGAGTAGAAAAATTTGGTCTTAAGTGTGCATTCAGCGGGTGGCATTTGTTTGGTATCGTCAGCATAGCCTGGAAGTTACGGTGGTAAGGAGTCAAGGATTTGTTCCACCAAATTATCAACATGCAAGGCTTTGAGCTCACACGTTACATCTTCTATAGATGAATGAACCCTTGAGATCAAATACTCCCTTCAAAATTAGGGGTTTTATCACGTGGGAAGTATTCGTATGGCGGCTGCCACAGATGGTACGGTCACCGTCTTGTTCCGATACCGATATTACCACCGCTGCATATCAACCATAGTTATACTTCGAATAGTCCGACAGTGTCGAGGCACCTCCAAACAAAAGGATACAGATTGGTGGATCCAAAACGTCCCACTATCTTTACTTTCATCTTACTCATTCGACGTCGAACCTCACAGCCTTACTCAACTTTACGGCTTCATCAATATGATTATAGTCTCAATATCGATGGTTATTACCATGTACTTGGCAACGATTTCCAACTAGATTCGGCAGGACAACCACCGATGCATCTCGAATATGTAACAACTCCATCGGCTGGCCCACGCCTATTTGATCCAACCTCTCTAAATTTCACGTTTGAGGGTGGGAACCTTGGAATACTAACATTCAACCTTGTCACTATCGAGTGTAGACGTTTCATCGCTTCGATACTCCTACTCGTAACTCAAACAACCTGAACGTCGCTGTCCACCACTAGTATATTCATGCGCTTTCATTTCGAAAGAGTGGCCGCGTTTGCACTTGTGCTTCGTTCTTTTGTAATTTCAAAATGGTTTTAAATATTTTGTCACATTTCACTCGCACCGGCTCATAAACACTTATACCGGCGTCCTTGAAGTGTGTTCTGCATTTGATGTGCAGGAACCGTGGAACAAAATCTACATTATCTCGAATTCGAACTGTCGTCTCCACTCCAACAAGCTCGATACTCTATATCTTCCTCCTACGGTCATTAATTCTCTTCTTTCATAATCACGATTGAATTAATTGGTTGGTAAGAGTTATGGTCTTCTCAACGTTCTTTTGGTGGAGCCTAGTCCTGACACTTAAAGGATCGCCAAGTCTAAAGCTCAAATTCAAGGAGTATTCACATATCACGATCCACCCCTTATTTATGGCTTTGTAAATTACTGTTGGGACTTCAACGAGTCGTCCTTCTTTTCAATCGGTAGATGATCACCCACTTCACCGTTCGTCTCCTTTGGAAATCTTTGCTCATATTCTGGGAGAACATGCTAATTTGGATTCAGGATTTGACACATCATCCGCGTGGCCTTTGAGTATTCCCTTGTTTGCGCTGCCAAGAGTGTACTGTCCGAACTCGAAATAGGAAAGAAATGGCTCCTCATTCAGTCGATGGTTGGTGTCCCCCTACGGTGACAGAAACAGTGACCTTTAGTTCCTGCGCCATGATCAAGGGCAGTGTCTCGTATTGTGTCGAGTCCTCTCACTTCGCTTCAACATCCACTCACTACCCTTCAACGGTCACCGCTGTCATTTATGGAACTTCATGTCCTGCTCCGGCAACGGTCGAAGTTTCTACCACGATCCATAAGAGACTTGGGAAGAGTACCTCTATCATCCATGTTTCATCAACCACACCAGCGCATCCATTGCCACTAATTACAGTGACAACGATGAAGCCTGAGCCGACAATCACGGTAACAAGGACATCAACAGAATCATGCAAGTCCAGCAGTCGGCCAGCAACGCATTCAACACCATCAATTGGAGAATGCCACAAGTTCGCTGGTGTGCTCCACTGGGGGCAATGCCAATATGATGGCTTCTGTGGCTACTTGGTCGATGGCTCTATCATCTCTTCAAACTACGCCAACAACATGCAGAGTTGCGTTGCCTCGTGTAGCCATGTTGAAGAATGGCGCTACGTTAACTGGTCACCGCCTTCCGAGACGAGCATCAGAAGTCAGCTGGCACACAGCTGCTTCCCAAGAGCTGGTGCGGAGAAAGTTTTGCAGAAGAGCGATGCTTGGGGTGCTCAAAAACTCTCTGGTGAAGGAAACATTAAAGCGGCCTTACCAAGTGGTCCATTGGATTCGAGTAAGTCGCATCATCCTAATTCGACTTTTGAGCTACCTATGTCGTCTCTGCATATATCCATACCACATAGCATATCGACTCCGACAGCTAACACATCCCTTAAATCTAGGCGAGACTTCGGATCCTATACATCCTTCAAATCCATCAAATCCGACCCAGACTACCAACCCTATACATTATTTAAGCTCAGGAGAGATTAAAATTGTAATACACTCTTCAAATCCAATCGGCAGGTCACATCCAATAGAAATATTTTATCCTATGGTCACTTCGCTGACGCTCCGTCCTTTAGAATGTCCAGAGGGCAACTGTTCTACCACCATCACTTCCAGGGTGACTAAAACTGTAACGGAATCATCGTGGGGGCCTAAGACTTGCCTTCACGGCATCTGTAGGACAACTGAGACTACTTTCACAACTACAACATTGGAACATAATGGTGGCGCTCACTCGACCCAAACATCTGATGGGATTACTCGATCAACCGCGAGGATAGCTCCAACAATCATGCGAACCACCAAGTTTCAAACCACGAGAAGTCGTAATAATGAACCTCGATTCAAATTGCGTAGTCATACCACGTTCGGTAATCGCGAAGTCTTCAATAACCTCTACATCCAAGTTCCCGAGAATAGTAAGTCACTTTTGATCAGAATGATTGACAAGATACAATTTTCAAGAACCAGAACTAACGGATCATTGTACAAAGTGCTCATCACCTCGTACCCTTTTCTTACTCGCAACAAAACTTCCGCCGCATCATTCTACTACGACTTGTCTTCCACTTCAATCGATATGTGCTGCAGCAACTCGTCGACTTCCGGTCTCGTCTTATTCCAAGACTCCGACATGGACGAGCTGGCTCCCGTCTTCCTCTCGAATTCTGTCGGAACGTCGCGCATGTTCTTCTACGGCGGCCAACTCCGTTGGGGCAATGATCGATTTGGTTCGTGGGTGGTGTGCAAAGAGCCCATTCCCGGCAACACCACTAAAGAGCCGCAGTTCAGATTTCAGTTGATGTGGTGGGATGTCGTCACGAATATGGGTATCAATGCGGATTGGTGTGTGAAAGTACGGTTGCTACCGGAAAAGAGTGAGAGAGATACATGCTAATGGGTGTTCATGGACTTGTGCAAAGGAATTTGGGCGTATCAACAGTGCTTCGGATGCTACGAGGCTGCTTTGAAGAGACGGAACGCGTTTGAGCAAACATGTCGGTATGAGCATAGAATACGGCCAATTTCGCGATTTTCCGTGAAAGATCTTGCTCATTTCTTTCCCATCCTATCAAATAGCCTAACGACTCTGTATCCTCTCAAAAAATACCCCATTTTACGCATGTTCAATGCTCTCTTTAAATACAAGACCTATTTGAGGCTGAGCCGCGAAGTTTTGCCCATCTATACATTTACGAGATTCGTTAATGCCCACGATTTTTCTTCGCGGGAAGTTCAAGGAGAGCTGAGGCCTTGCGCTTCTGACCGTGTGCGCCTTCGTTCCTATCTTTCCAGGGTATATCGTTGTCGTCTATCTCTGCGCAAGTCAAATGCTTGATCTGGCAATGATCTTTCACGTGAAGCATGAGGTTGTTCTTGACAACGGGCTCCACTATCTCTGCCAGGTGATCTTTCAAATCTGTGAGACATTCACAGAGCTCTTTGGCGTAGAACGGAAAATTGACGCTCACATCTGAGAATTCTTCCATCACTTTCTCTGCGATCAGATAGTCGGCCTTGGAGTGGATTTTGTGGTAGACCGCACCGATGAGACAGGGATCGGCATCTTGTGTCTCTGCTTGCTGGAGCTTGTACAGACGGTTCCGAAACCACTGCCCGAATTGCGCCACTGCAAGGGAGGCTTCGGTGCTGAGCTTGAAGGTTACAGGAACCACACGATCCGTCTTACGGTATTGAATTGTCGCCAATAACAACTTTCTATCCACACCATGTCGCAATAATTGGAGTTGTTGAGACTTTTCGGCTAACATTTGCAATATTCCGCCGCCGGATATTGCTTCTTTTGAAGTGTGCCACGGCCACGACGGCCAACAGCCAATGATGTGAATTGCGGCCTCCTTGAAAAGTATTTCAGAGCAAAGTAAAGTTGCGTAGATGATCCACCGTGGGGGATCGCATGAAATCTCGCGAAAGACCGTCTGACCATGAGCGATCAGCGAGTCCTTTATTGCGAGACAGGCATTTGCTGGAAGTTGGATAGGCATTGACTGCACTAAAACATCGCAGACGGCGGTGATGTCAGCGATGGGCTTTTTGCATGATAGCTCATTAAGGGTGAACTTCAAGCTCTCCACCACCTTAGTGTTGTGTCCATCAAAATCAGGGATAACGGGCTGCAATTCTGAAGCTTCGGATTTGACGTAGGCTTCCGTTTCGGTAACCTCGCTTTCGGAATTCTGTGTTATGATGCCAGCTTCTGGTGTGATATCTTTCGAGAATGGCTCCTGAAGCTGCGTATTACTCTTGGCCCAATTTCTGTCGGAGAGTCGCGAACTTACGCTTAATGTACTGGAACTTTCACTTTCCATCGTCTTTGCATTGATCTTAGGCGTAATAGCCTCTTCATCTTCATCCAATGACTTCTCTTCCTCTGTAACTTCGTTGATTGAAGAAATAGCTGTTGAGCGCGACGCTAGCTCGTCGATTTCTACCGTCATGTTTCACGATTCAGAGAAATTGGGAAGATCGTTCACGGGATTAATGAGATGAGTATCGGTGATCTCATAAAGTCAACCGAATCGTGAAAGAGATTCAGATGCTTATTTCAGAACGGTATCGAAGAAGATTTGAGCTTGATTTGATACGCAATCCTTGAAAGGTTGAGATGTCAAGGAACCGCGAAGTGAAGAGATTCTAGGCAGCGTTCTCGTGCAACCATAGCATCACCATGTAATAAGAAGAATTAAGAAATGATCTAAGGGTGAAATAATCCGAGGGTGAAATTGAGGGTAGAAGGATATGTGGAGGCGCATCAGAGCTGGTAGAAGAGCGTAGACCGGCCTTCGAAGAGTAGTCCATTTCGTCGAGAGCTATCGTTGTGGAGGGGCATAAGACAACAAGGGAAACGTAATTCTACATCTAATTACTGAAGCCAAAGAGAGCTGATAGTGCAATTCCTAATTGTACTGCTTGCGTGTCCATGAATGATAGGTGCAAATGCGGTAAGGCTTTGAGACGTAATAGAGCCTAAGGTAGGCAACGCAACGATGGAAGAGGAACGATTTCGATGGAGTCTGTCGATTGTAAGAAAGTCATGAGAACAGGTACCTAATATGTATCAGATATCCTCTTATTGTCGAACCACAGTTCGAGTTGTTTCTAGGTCGCCAATGTTAAGGGGAAGGTAAGACGTGGATGTGCACCAGCCTGCGCCTGCGCCACTGAATGCCCCTCCGACTGCCTAGGCGACGCCATATTTACTCACAATCCGATCGCCAAATTTCTTCCGTACGTTCTCCTCAGTCAAGATAATAGAGCGCCGCACAATACTTTTATCTGCTTCAAGACCGGATCTAGGTCAGACATAATCAATTGCGTCTTCAGACCATCATAATGTCCTCCAACATTCTCACCGAGCGCGATACGAATCCGACCGTCGTTGACACCAAAGTCGAGAAGGAATCTTTCAGCACTGCAACAACAGGATCCACCTGGACAGAGAAGTCTACTAACAATGAGCTGGCTGAGAATATCAACACAAGGTATTGCCTTCTCCAAATCCGTAAAACTCGACTAGCACCTGACACTGGCTCGCAGCCCTCGCAGAACCAACACCTACATCTCGCCATCCGACAACATCCTCTCGCCCGCCAGCCAGAAACTCGCCGAATTGCGCTGCAAACAGCAGTCCAAAGGGTACGTCCGCGCAGCTGGAAGCAGCGCACCGAAACAGCAGCAGCCCTCGCTCGGCCAGCGCCTGCGCGAAAACACTCCCAGCTAAACTCACGTCACAGGTCCAAGCCTAAGCCGCGGTCGCTATTCGCATCGGCGGCCACGCGCCATGCCCACAATGTGTCTAACGGTGCTGGTCTCGAATTTGCTCCCTTAAAGAACGTAGATGGGAGCGAGCGGCCTTCTTGAAGAGGTGGTTTGGTGTGCATGCCGCGGAGACGGAGTAAATGAGGAGGTGCTTGGGCGATAGAGAGGATAATCGTGAGGGCTGAGTATAGAATTGTGTCGGTAGTGGCTTCGTTAGTGCATGGCGAGAGGAGTTTGGCTTCAAGCAGGTCGCTGTGTATAGTTCACTGAGTTTGGTGATTCAATGCCGTGTTACCTCTACATTAATGGGATGTGTACTCATGTAAATACTACACTACACAGACTACCACCGAGTTCAGGCCATCCTTCTTGCTTCTTCATGAATGAGTAGTCCTTTCCTAACGTACAAATGTCTATCAATTCAAACCTTTTCTTACAAAGAGAGACATGAAGGGTATCTTTCGTCAAGTGCACCCGCTAATCCTATACCAAAACTCTCCAATCGTTGAAAAAAATGCCAAATCCTAATAGAAACATGATCTTCGCTGACCACAATGGATATGCGATTCCGCGTGTTGCTCCTGACTTGTGCGTGTGGGTCGCACTCTGCGTAACTCCAGTCATGGTCGTTTCTCCGATTTGCGTCGTACTTGACACAGTTGAGGTAGTGGACGCTGTTGCTGAAGCTGGAGTCTTTGGAATGGAGCTTGTGGTGCCATCGAAGACGAGAGCCGTACCGCTTGGATCCATGCTGATTTTTGTCCCGCTAATGGTTATGACTCCACCTGGCGTTAACGTTGTACCTGGACCCAAGATATAGGATGTGTGGCCATTTGAGACGACCGGTGTGATAGTTTGGCCGTTGATGGTGAGATCTGGCGCTATCGTTGCCAGACCAAGTGTGGATGTTTGACCATTAACGACAACAACTCCCGAGGCCGTTGAAGGGAGACTGAACGTAGTGCCTGAGACTATTACTGAGCCACCTGGAGTCAACGTTGTCCCAGGACCGAAGACAAAAGCTGTTGACGAGCCGGCAACACTGGCAGTCAGAACGTTGTCACCTATCGTGATCACTGGTGCCGGCGTTGGATTCGAATTGGCCCCCAACGTTTGAGTGACGCCGTTAATTACGGCTATTGAGCCACCGGGAGCGAGACTGATAGTCGATCCGGAGATTGTAACCGCAGGTCCACCGGGAGACAAAGTGATATCAGGCGCTAGAGAAAAGGCGCCGGAAGGTCCTGCTGTGATGGTTGAGCCGCCTATTGTAATAGCTGGAGTAGGATTCGAAAAGTCGAAGATGTTGTTCTTGTCCGAATTGATAGCAACGGTGGTGGTGCCTCCGATGATGAGACTTCCACCAGATGTAGGAACTGACACCTGGACACCATTGATAGTAACAACCTGTCCAGGCGGTACAGTTTCGCCGTCAATAACAACGCCTTGCCCATCTCCTGCAGAAACATTCACGTCTTGTCCACCGACTTTCACCACTTGTGGAGAACCACTGGGCGGATTGTTGCTCGAACCAGCTGCTTGGCCATTCGAATTCGCACCTGGATCCGGATTACCCGAATTACCCTGCCCAGAAACAAAGTTATCTATCGCAGCACCCACAATATCACCCAAACTAGGACCTGGAGGATTTTGATTTTGACCTCCACCTTCGCTAGTATCAGGATCTGCTGCAGGATCAATCGTCTCAGGTGATGCTGTCTCCGTAGAAGGGTTACCAATACCAGGAACTAGGCCGTTGGTTTGTGTCGCTGGAGGAACCACAGGTGGTCCGCCAAGACGAACTAATCCGGCGGGAAGATTGATGGTAGAAGCAGATTGCGTTAATGTCACGTCGGTGAGGACCACCGCCGTGACTTTGGAACTCGTCTCGGTGGGCTCCGGTGGTGGGATCACTGGACTTGCAGGTACTGAAGCTTCACCTCCACCGTCACCCCCACCTTCACCTCCCCCTTGTATAGGAAATCCTCCATCTTCGTCTGGTTGGTTTCCCCCTCCAGGCCTTCCACCACTTATTCCACCTCCAATGGGAGGGCCAATACAGTCTGTTATTGTTGTGGCCACTTCAATTGTAGCCGTGACGTTCGTCACTAGAATAACGCTATTAGTAGTAAGTGTCACGCGCGTTACTGTCGTTACAGAGTAGAACCCGGTTGCCGTCGCCATCTCACAGTCAGCCTGGCTTTCAGTTGTCTCGGTTGATCCTGTTTCCGCGTTACTGGAAGCTGTTAGGGGAGTCGTAAGAATCGAGGTGGTTGAATTTGGATACGGTATTGAGAGCGTTGAAGTTGTTGGAAACAGTGAAGTATTGCCAGAGTCCACAACAAAAGCACACTGGGTAAAGTTCGTCAAATTGAAAATATTACCGGCAGAGTCAATGTAAGCTTCGATAGATTCGCCAACGCTCTGCACGCTCTCGTTTGCGGGAAATATCAAATGAGACAAATTCCATGGATTGACCTCTGCCGGTAAGGGCAAAGTGGTTTGCGAAGGTTGACCGCATCGAGTCTCGATATTGAAGCCGAAATAACCGAGATATGTTGTAGGCCATGTGCTTCAATTGTTAGTTGGGTGTATCAACAAAGACGATGAGGGACGTACAGAATTGTGCCGTACTGAGACCACGTGGGAGTGACAATATTGGTCTGGTTATTTGGAATGACTGTGGTGACCGTGATGGTCTCGTAACTAATGTTGTATAGTTGGGATCCTCCTGCATAATAGGTTGGAAAAGCAAGAACGGTTGCGGTTGTGATGGTAGTATTTGCCACGACAGTATTTGGATAAGTGATAGCCACTGGACTTATGGCTTCGAGTAAACAACCGGTACATTGTGGAATGTTGGATGTGATACTTGAAGGAGCGTTGGCAGAAGTATAAGATGAATTTGAAGTCAGGACGGAGAGAGATGACCCAGTGACGGTCTCAGAACCGTTCGATGCTATATTCTGTTATTGGAGAAGCAAAGCAGTTCACGCGTAAGCAAGCTTACCCGCAAAAATGGTGACAGCATAGTGGCAAACAAAGAAAATAGCGAACGTCAAAAGAAAATACATATCCGTTTATAGGATCATGGCAAAAACGAAAGGAAGATTTCTATGCGGAAAGGGAAAAGATCTCTATGAAAGAGTTGGAGTAGTCATAAACGAAAGAGCTTCCACAAACCGGGCAAAGCGAGAGAGTGTTGGACTTAAATTTCGTCTCTGTATAAGGATCGAAAGAGATCATCAAATTTAAATAAGCTCAACGTATCGGGGAGAGAGCCGTAGTACAGGTCCAGGGGAAATGGTGGATAGAGCTGAGCCTGCAATTCGATTGGCGAACGAGTGCAAAGCCACTCCATCTCAGGTACCGCGAATCCTGTCGAAGGAACAAAAACCCAAGGATGCCAAGTTGCAGCAGTTAGTTTGTTGCTGCCATCATGAACTTTCCATGTCTCTCTTCACCGAAAGACAAACTAGAGGAGTCACAGTCGCACACGTATCGCCATTTATCGCGCCGTCAGAATCATGTGTCCAAAAATATCTTCGGGATGCGCGACAGGTACAATAAAACGCTCCAAGGTTTTTGGCTCCGTCGTCTTTGTGAACTTGGTGACTCCTAAGTACTAATGATATGGTCATGGCGGACAAAGGAGAAAGAAAGTATCACAGTGGACATGAGTGTGATGGCTTGCCAAGCTCTTCCAGTGAGAAACTAGATCGATCATACGGAGGTTCATGATGGAGGAGGGAGCAGCTGAAGATAGGAACCTGATTCGGGAGTTGGGGCTGAGATGCAGGGGGGCTGCAGAACGACGGTTGTGCCAATCAGGCAGTCTAGAGAAAGGTTTAAAGTTGGACGACTACTGTTTCGGTGTCACACCACTGGTGCAGAGCCAGAGCTTCGGTCTGGGCGAAGCCTTTCAATGGCTCTTGAGTCGTTGCATGAAGGGTACGCAATAAAGGGCTTTGGAAAAAGATGAAGAAGACACGTTAAGAGGCTCCGATCGGAAACACCTGAGGAATCTTGCAGTGCGGTAAGGCACAAACTCATTATATAAGAGTGGGAATGATTTTGCTGCCGACTTATCTCGTGAAATGATTCAGCATTCTGTAATTTCCTTTGAATGGTGTGAGGTTAGCTGTGCCACGTAGTTTCTCAGCCGCAGACAGATTGCGCTTGAGATGATTTCCGCTCTGGAATGAAGAGTAACGCACAGTAGAATAACGTAGAGTACTTGGATCCGAGGCATCACGAAAAGAGTCTGGGAATAGCGGAAAGCCTTCAGAGCTTTGCAGCGCCAACAGTGCGCTACCGATCTGACGGGAAAGCAAAGTCTGGAGTGCAGGATTGTGGCTTTTGACATTTCGCCTCAAAGACAGCAGTAGGATGCATCGCGGACTCTTGATCAACTGCGTGTTGCATAGCTAGGCAGTATGACTCCCAACGTGATAGGTCAATCGGTAGTATCCGATCGGAGCAATCTACTGGCAAAATTGGGCAGCGAAATATCGAGTCAGAAGGAGGACGGTCAGAAATCAGCCTCTCACGCCCGGGTAGCGGCAATGGAGTGTGCGTGGTAGGGCCAACTCATGCCACCCCAGACTTTTGCCCCACTAAAGCACCCCAAAGTCTGCGAGGTTGGTAGCCTTTCAACTAAATCACCGTTCGACCGAGACTCTGGTCTGTATCTGAACAGCGACGACCACACGAATATAAGTTGACTAAATCAACTCGTCCAATCACTGTCTTTGACTACCGAATCTTCTATTGTTGCTGAAGTTCCGTTAAATTCCGCAGGCGTTGCGCTTTGCTTTGGTTCAAACTTGCTACGCTCAAGTAGATAAAGACAGACTCAATTGTGTGGCCGAACATTTCCCATCAGACGGAGATAAGCTGATGCCCAAGACCGCTGACAAAAGGCCCAACAAAAAGGGTGAAAGCTCTCCGTTCACGCTTGCGCCATCTTCCCACTCTTCCTTCTTTTCCTTTCAACGTGACTTTCCCAAGATGTTGGTCTCACGGCCGGGGCCTACGCTTTGGGATATGTCGTCGCAGTTTGCCGCAGAGAACGACCCAATCCTGAGAGAGGTACGAGCGCTTTACCTTGCAGCCATGCTTTTGTTACCTTACTCCGCTTTCCTACTCACGGTATTCAGATATTGGCGGAGTATGACTTCGAAGCTTGGTCGCCTCACTATCCCGAACTCTTTCCTGACTCCCTGAACAATATACCGAGAAGCACCGAGGTTTCTACCGAGACGTCCCGAGCGAACCAAATCAGAGCTGGCAGTGACAGCTCCACGTCTCGCACCAGTACATCTGGTTCCGAATATAGCGCAGTATCAACTCCAACCACCATCGACCATGATACAGATAGTGCTATTGGAGTACTCCGCTGTACCTATGGTATCAAATTTGGATCTTTCCTTGATGAGCTCTTGCGCGTCTTCTTTCAAAATATTCACCCATATTATCCCGTCATTGACGAGTTTCTTTTCGACGAGACGTATGCCGTTGCAATTCGAGATGATGACGTCAGAAGAGACAGAGCCGTTACGCTTTGTGCAATGTTGTTGTGTTCTTCCATGTATCTCATCAAGGGAAAACTATATGCGAGTGGCAAGTGGACTCAAACATCAATCCAGCAAACTCTGTACAACGCTCTCAAAGAAATGTACAACGAATCATCTGTCGGCGACAACCTGGCATTGACGCAAGCATGTATGCTCATGAGTTATTGGGATGCCTCATATGCTGAACCTTCACATCGTCAATCTCAATGGATGGAGAGGGCCTTTATTCACGCCAGATTTGGAGGACTTGATCAAACCACCAGCGAAGTACTTACGGATCGAAGTCGACTGATATGGGCTTCCTGCGTGGTTCGTGACAGAATCATCAATTTCAGTACAAGACGGGAATTGCTTCCTCACTCAGCAAAGGAGGCCTGGATACCTGTTACCAAAGAAGACTTTGGACTTGAACTTGCACTTCCTCGTTACGCCGATGTTTCCGCTCGTAACCATCTCATCGATGCATTTTTGCTCTTATGTCAACTTAGCCAAACACTGGCCGAAATCATGGAATTTCAGCAACGCCTCAAACCAAGAATCGCTGCGGGAAGATACGTAGTTGACAAACAAGAAATTCTTCAAGTTTCGCAGTACGATGTCCGCCTCAGAGAATGGAAACGAGGCTTTCAGATGTGGAAATCAGGGCCACGAGTGTCGAACATTGTTGACAGTAGAGGCGCATTTTTCTTGCGCAGTGTAGTTGCAGAGTAAGTAGGTCCTATCTCTGTTTGAACGAAGCTTATCACGTACAGATCTGCCATTGCCACCTTATATCTTCCATACATCAAGCCTCCAGCAATGGCTGATCCGATGACAGCAAAGTTCTCCCTAGCAGCCTTGCTTAAGGTCAAGGACGCAGCTGCTAAAGTCGCCGATACCATACATCAGATGATTTTAACCGTTCGCGTAGAGGAGATTCCACCATTTATGTATGGTTCACACCGAATCTTTCCTTTCCTTCCATCTGACAACTTCTATAGGTCGCTCTGGTTGCCACTTCCGCTGCTTACGCTTCTTGTTGCTTTAAAGTTTGAGCAACTCAATCATTCGTTACTTTACGAAAGTCCTTGTTTGAGCCGCGTGCGCTATCTATTCTCTGCGCTCGACGTATTTAGCACTCGATTCCCAGCCGATCAAGCTATCACGGAAATGATCAACAGCATTGCTGGCGAGTGTAATCTTCGACCCCTCGAAATGAAGAGCTACGCCTTGGAACCACCGAGAGATGGTGAAACAGAGCAACAATTGCTCTGTAAAGCTGCCAATCTGATCGACAAAGCTCTACCTTCCATTTATTGAGCGCCACAAATGGAATGCGTTTGACTATTTACTTGGAGCGATTGATTGATTGATTCTCTCATAACGGCCAAATCATGATTGCGACATGATTCCTTGATAGCACTGCGACAGGTGTTCGGTTTTGATTTGGAGTCTGGAGTTTGTGACTAGAGTTAACAGCTATGAAACTTTTCTTTCAGAATGTGGAATACATTACGCCGCACACCATTTCTTACGGTCTGCATGAGGTTATTTAATTCCTTATGCGGATTAAGAAAATTCCTTTGTGGAAATTGACAGCTTTTAACCGATTCTCCGGAACTGGACTTTATTCGCGAACCAAGCGGGATCTAGACTCGTCATGGAACAAGAATGTGGACTCTACTCTGCGAACATTCAAACCCCTACATCGCGGATTGGACTTGAAAATCAGCTCTTGACGAGTTGAAGAAGAGAGTTGCGCATGAAACAGAATTCCCAACGGCTTCAGGAATTCGGAAAATGAACTGCGGTGCTAAACGGAGTCGGAACCATGAATCACCTATTCATCCTTTTCACGGAGAACGAAGTCGATAAAATTTCGGCTTATAGCTGAGGAATGTGGATTGAAATAAGATCATTTAGCATCCACATCAAAGCCTTCTTTTGGGTGAGACTATTGTTACTGGATCCGGACTCGATGATCTGATATTCTTTGTCCCATTCGTGTCGCCTCTCGACTAGTTACTAAGCAATCTCGACCAGAGTCGCCGACTTTCTCTGGAACCTTTGCGTGCTTACCATTGAAGGATCTTTTATCTTGTGTTGTTTTCCTTAATCAGACTATTGTTCAACGCCAACACTCTATCAAAATGATGTACTCGAAGTCCGTATGGCTGTACATGGTCACCATACCTTTCGTCCAATGCATAACCATCATCAAGGACCCCTTCAATCTCGGACATGTGCCCTATACACCGGTATGTGGGCACGCATGCCGAGAGACAGTACAGGAAGATCGACTGGAATGTAGCCCAAATGGTACTGCCGCGACGTCGGCGGGCTGCTTTGCCAGTAATACGCCATACCTCACGACTTTGGCTTACTGCCTGTCAACTAAATGCAATTCGGAAACCTTTTCAGAGCTTAGCTCCTTTTGGTCTCGATACTCAGTTGGTTCAACCTCTTCTCTGACGGTTCCACAGCTGTCGTACAAGGTTGCGCTGCAGAAAGCTGGAACTCCCAATGTTACGGCATATCCAGGTACACTTCTCAAGACAGCGTCTTTGGTTTCGGATGAGGCATACGAGATCCAGCTCAATTCACTGAGCTCATGGGATGAAGCAGAAAACACCCAAAGCAAAGCAGCGTATGTTCTCCCCCTTGATTACTAACAGTGTAACTGACCGAACACAGGCTCATTCTTTTGTGCAGCAGCGTCGGTACTCCCATCGTCTTGTCTCTCTTCCGCTTCTTGCCATTTTCAGGATATTTGAGATCTCGACTCAGAGCGTATCTCGCGTATCCATCAGGATGGGGTCGAAGATGGTTCTCTACAATCAGAAACACAAATGAAAGAATTCCAACTCGCGGCCAGTTGCTGCTGGTCGTCTACATGGTTGCAATGAATGCAGCTATGGCGTCAATTGGTCACTTTGCAAGACTCAACAATGATTGGAGACTTAATGACCGACATGGAAAGTTCATCAATTCTCTAGGAAATCGATTTGGCGTCCTTGCACTAGCAAATTTTCCTCTGATTTTCCTATTTGCTGGACGCAATAATTTGCTACTCTATCTAACGAACTGGTCACATACGACATTCCTTATCCTACATCGCTGGGTGTCCTACATCGCGACCGCGGAGGCTATTGCGCACGCCATCATTTACCTCTGGACGGCAGTTTCAGAGGGCAAACACTCGGTGTGGGTGAAAGTACCTGCGTGGTACACCGGTGTCGTTGGGATTTGTTCGTTGTCTCTCTTGATCATTCTATCAATAGGGTTCATTCGACGCCGCATCTACGAGATATTTCTCCTTTCGCACATCGGAATCAGCGTTGCTGTGTTATGTGGAGTTTTCTACCATCTTTTCTATTTGATGATGCAGTATTATGAAGGCTATCCACTTTACATATGGACAACAGCTGCAATATGGGTCTTCGATCGCTTATTCAGAATCGTTCGGATTGGATTTCGCGGATTTCGAAAAGCTCATATCTCGATTATCGATGATGACTACATTCGCGTTGACATTCCCGGCGTCAATGCCAATGGCCATGCGTACCTGTACTTTCCGACACTTACCTGGAGGCCGTGGGAAAGCCACCCATTCTCCATCGCAAAGAGAGTATCACCGACTTATGTGTCTGCGGTCATCAATAACTCCGCTCCACCGATAGTCAGCCCTAGCATCTCAGCCACGAGCAGCATGAGCGAAAGGAAAGCCAGCATAGTCAGCATGTACACCTCTCCGCAGACACCAAAGACCCCACTCACGCCATGGAGTCCAACTAGCCAAAGCGGCCTCCTGCACGACGCTGAAAAGGTGCACCCAAACCCTCCAACGCTGCCCGGCATAACGTTCTACGTGCGCACGCTGGGCGGCATCACGAGGGCGCTCCGCGCCCACGCCACCGCGCGCGTCCTCATCGAAGCCAGCTACGGCGCGCCGCGCAGCCTGGCCGCCTATCCGACGCTGCTGTGCTTCGTCGGCGGCGTCGGCATCACCGCCGTGCTGGCGTACGTGCACCAGCGTCCGCCGCACCGCCGCGCCGCAAGGCTCTACTGGGGATGCAGGTCGCAGGCTCTCGCCGATGCGCTCGCGCTGGACTTGGCTGGCTGCCAGGCTGTCGTTGCGGTCGGCAGGAGGCTGGATTGTCCGGATATCCTGCAGAGGGAGGTGAACGCGCTGCCGGAGGATGAGCCGGTTGCGGTGATTGTGAGTGGGCCGAAGGGCATGGCGGATGAGGTGAGGGCTGCGGTTTGCGCGCTTGGGAGGGCTAGGAGGGGTGAGATTAGGTTCTTGGATGAGTGCTTTGGTTGGTAGTTCTCTCTGCTGCTATGGGAAGCTGATTTGCCTGGTACTTTTTTCACGGATACAATACGGTGCAGCAAGGCTGTCCTTGGCCTCTGCTGGAAGGAAGATCGAGAACGAAGAAAACCCAAAAGATTAGGCGATTTGTACTCTCTGAATGGTATTATGTTTACGACATGCTAAAGAATGACTTCACCAATCTTTCGTGATCATACGAATGGCTATATCTTTGTCCGTCGAGAAATATAGAGTACTCGACATGCTGAATGAGTCCGTGCTCACAATTGGTCGTCAAACTCCCGGCATCCTCTCCGATATCAGAATCTTCACGATTTGCGCTGCAGAGGACTTTGGTAGATCGCGCTACTAATCACAGTGCTCTCTTTGCAGCTCTATTTGGGACTTCATCGATATTTTATCTTCTAGTTAGCGTTCCTTAAGCCGCGCTACTTGTCGCGCACTTCGGCATCATGATTTTAATATCGCTCATTCTACTCGCTCTGTCAATTCTTCAGGGTTCTGTTGCCGTTTCACAGACGCAAATACCATTAAAAAACAATGCCAAGTTCAATGCGTCCTGTTTTAACACCACTATCACATCCTTCATGGAGGAGCGGTCCATCCCTGGCCTTAGCGTTGCGGTGACTTATGACGATCGACTCGTCTACGCGTCCGGCTTTGGCTACGCCGACATTAAGAACAAGCGACTAGTTGATACTAAAGATCGATTCCGCCTCGCGAGCGTCTCGAAGAGCATCACAGCCGTCGCAACCATGTATCTGGAGCAGACAGGCGCTCTCAAGGTCACCGACCGCGTTTTCGGACCGAGTGGTATCCTCGGTGACGCTTTCGGCCGCAATCCATATTCTGCCGCCGTACGCAACATCACCGTACAGCATCTCCTAGAGCATACTTCGGGCTTTGTAGATGAAGATATGTGCGGCAAAGGCTGCGACCCAACGTATCTTCCGGAATTTCTTGATCTGGATCAATGGGAGCTGGTTGGAGCTTTGCTGGACAATTACGCGCCTAGCCACGAGCCTGGTACCTTTGCAAGCTATAGCAATTTCGGCTACTTCATCGCAGGCCGCGTAGTAGAAGCAGCATCTGGCATCTACCCTTATGAGAAGTATGTGCGCGAAGAAGTGCTGGCGAAGATAGATGTCACGGATATGAGGATTGCATTGAACGAAAGTAGGAAACACGAAGTTGAATACTACGACTTTGACGACCCAGAAGGTCCTTACAAGCTACACGTGGAACGGCGCGACTCCGTTGGAGCGTGGATCGCAACACCAATTGACTTGGTGAAGGTCGCGACAGCAATAGATGGCTTATCAGTGCGGAAGAACTTCCTCAATAAGACGACGAGAGCAGTGATGTACGATCCGACACCAGTACAAGGATCCGACTATGCGAAAGGCTGGAGGGTGAAAGTCACCGATGGGCAACCAATTGAAGCGAGCAAAGACGGCGATTACTCTGGGACGAACTCGATACTGGAGATCAACTTTGTCAACAAGACCTCTTTTGCCATTGTTGTCAATAAAGAAATTCCAAACAACGAGCAATTTCACGGCGGTTACGATCTTAAGACGTTGATGGACAGACTTCTCGCGGAAGTTGAAGAGTGGCCAAAGTGGGACCTCTTCAAGTGAATCAACAATGGTTGCGTAAATTGATGCAAGATGGACACTGCGATACTATCCCTCTCCAATGACTCTTCATCGATGGTTATAACGTGATCCAGCAGCATATGAAAGGAGAGTGGCCTTCCTAAAGCCAAGAGTACGTTAGCGCATCAATCGCGCACCGGCATGGTGTATAGGTTGGCTGGTGTAACTCTAGGAAGCAATATTAGGATGAGAAGTGGAGAAGACTGCAACGAAATGTTCCATCGACGAATTTTCAGCTGTATGACATGTAGTATGTTCTCAGTCATTCAAGTTGTTCCAAAATATGCTGATTGAAAACACAGGTCTAAGCGTCGCATCCATCTATGTATTCCCGAGGTCTTCATGATCTCCCTACGATCCTACCCATACTGTACAATCAATTTGATGAGAGAAATGGATACAAGAAAGAATATCGTGGTTGTTCAGAGCTTCGTTGCTAGTGTCTGCGTTGAGTCAGTCTGCCCACCTTCGTCATCCAATATTCAACAGTAGGCGAAATCACACGCAGAAACACAAAAGCAAGCTTGGAACGAGTCAATAATGGCATTAAATGGCATAACAATGCTACTTCAAACTCATTCCTGGTAGCGTACATATTCCAGTGCCGTCACTTTTTAAGCTCACGACGCGTGTCATCGCAATACAAGCCAGTCATTTAGTAGCAAGCCAGATAACAAGAATGCAACTACAATTTCGACGCAGCTTGGTTCGTGCTCACATTTGTAATCTCATTGTACAACAGCCTGACAGTTCGTTAGTTTCTGATTTGTGAGAAACAGCATCGGTGAACTTACGAAGTCAAGAATTCGGCGTAATCCTCACCCGTCACCTGTCCCTCGAAATACTTAGCGGCGAGGTCAAACTTGTTGCCCTTTGGAGCCTTAGAGGCCAGTTCCTGGGCTTGCTCGCGCAGCAGCTTGAGAGCGTAGTCCTTGGTGACTCTTCTTCCCTCAGCAGTTGTAGCACCGTGTCTGCACCACTGCCACAGCTGTGAACGTGACACTTCTGCCGTTGCTGCATCTTCCATCAGGAAATTGATGGGTACGCAGCCCACACCTCGCAGCCAGCCTTCCATGTATCCCAGACCGATGTTCAGGTTCTTACGGATGCCGTCCTCAGTGATCTTACCGGGAACATTCATGTTTAGCAGATCGTTGCGGGTGACATTGACCTCTGCGCGTCGCACATGCATCTGGTTGGGCGTCGGCATGTGCTTGTTGAAGATTTCGGTGGCAATGGATGCGAGTTGAGGATGGGCAACCCAGGTGCCGTCGTGACCGGCGCGCACCTCGCGCAGTTTGTCCGCGCGCACGCTCTCCATGGCCTTCGCGTTCGCTTCGGGATCATTCTTGATCGGAATCTGCGCTGCCATACCGCCCATAGCGTGCACGCCGCGGCGGTGGCACGTTTTGATGAGCAACTTGACGTAAGCTTCCATAAATGGCACAGTCATCGTAACGGAGCTACGGTCGGGTAGCACGAAGTTGCTGTTTTGTCGGAATCGTTTGATCACGCTGAAGATGTAGTCCCAGCGACCGCAGTTGAGACCAGAACTGTGTTCTCGGAGCTCGTAGATAATTTCGTCCATCTCAAAGGCGGCGAGAATGGTTTCGATCAGGACTGTGCCTCGGATCGTGCCACGCGGCATTTGAATATAGTCTTGAGCGGTGCAGAAGACGTCGTTCCAGAGGCGAGCCTCAAGATGCGATTCCATCTTCGGCAGATAGAAGTATGGGCCGTAGCCTCTTTTGACCAGTTCCCAAGCATTGTTGTAGAAGTATAGACCAAAGTCGAACAAACTGCCTGAGATTGGTTCGCCGTCGACGATGAAATGGATTTCATCAAGGTGCCAGCCTCGAGCTCGGCAGATGAGGGTTGGGAGGGTACGGTCGGTTCGGAGCTTGTATTCTTTGTCGCCCTGCTTGAAGTCTACCTGCCTGCGGATGGCATCGTGCAAATTCACTTGGCCATTGATCAAATTATCCCATGTCGGCGCATTTGAATCTGTTCGGAGTAAGTCAGCTGGTGAATCCGTGTTTGTTAACGCTTCGCAAACCTTCGAAGTCCGCCATGTACGTCCAAACATCCGAATTCAGCGCATTCACCACCATTTTTCGATCAGTTGGACCGGTGATTTCCACTCTGCGGTCAACCAAGCCTGGTGCTGGACTGGCTCCCTTCCAGGCATCGTTTTCACGGATATGCCTGGTCTCTGGAAGGAAATCTGGAAGGTTGCCTTTGTCGAGCTCGGCTTGTCTGATCATTCGCCGTTCCAACAATTGTTTCCGGGTCTTGTTGTAGGTTCTATGCAGCAAGGCAAGGAATACTGCGGCATCCTTACTCAGAATCTTGCGCGTCTGATCATTGAGAGTGCCAAGGATCTTGACATCCCGAAGGACCTCCTCAGGATTGTTTGCAAGCGATGTCTCGACCATTGTTCACTCTTATGTAGGAAAAAGAATTGTTCTAAAAATGTTTGCGAGGGAGATGGGATGATAAACGGACAGCAATGGGGAGCTTCGAGTATATAAGGCAGTTCACGTCATGGTCTGCCATCTTGCCGAGGGATTTTCGAACGAGAAAGCTTTCTCGTAGCTAACGGGCCCAACCAGTCGACATGGGACAGTTTTCGAAGAGTCCCCGCGATCTGATGCGCCATGGATCATTTCTCGGGTGAGAGGAGCAAGGGATTTGATGCGCAGGATCATCATCGGCACGCCTGGCCCCTCAGCCAAGCTTGTGACGCAGCTAGGAGCTTGCCGTTTGGATATATTAAAGCTCCTAATTATTGCACCGGCTGCAGATTTTACGAGAAATTGGCTTCAGAATAACAATCTCAGAGCTCTTGAAACGCAATTGAACAACATTCCGCCTTCACATCATCCGACCATGTGAAAGGCAAAGATGTTAGCCGGGAGAGCAGCTTTGATGCAGCTGTCCGGCAACGTCCGATACCAACCAGATTTAGTCCGAGCTATGAGCCGAATGGCGACCAATCACAGGATCCGCTGTAGAGCTGTTTCTGTGCAACAAGAGGCGGGATGGAGTCGGTAGGGGAGAATTGGAAGGAGATTGTCGGGATTGCGAGCCGGTGAGAGGCAAGCTGCGCTGTTCAATTCGTACGATAAAGCAGAGCGTCCGTGTCACAAACGCGATTGGGTGGTTGATGGTTTAAGATCGAGGTACGGTCTTGGCTCTCGTGCGAGACAAGTTGCCCTTGCCAAAACGAAATGGTGAGCGGAGATGTGGGTAGTCCGAAAGGATGGATGATTAACTATATGTGAGAATTCTAACGCCATACTTTCACGTACGGCCATAGGAGGTTGAATGCATCAGTACCCGTCTGCTCACTGCAATTAAGCAACCTGCCGGGCAGTTAGTATTCACGTGGGTGACCAGTGGAGAATCCTGCCTGCTGTACGTTTTTGTTTTTTTTGCGTTTATTTCCATGACCAGTAATATTTGCAGAGTAAGAGTGTATTAGTTTTGTCGGGTATTTCATCCTTGGAAGCCATATTAGACTAAAGCGGCCGTCGCTGTGAAGCTTCAGAAGGCGTATCGTCAGATGTGAATTTACGGGATAGGAATAATATCGGTGCTATCGGAGAGATTACAAGTCACATCGTACAAGCAGACGTGACCCTTCTCTAATACCAGCCACGCCGTACGCCTGCTTTCGTAAATATTGAGGTTGACAGCGCAGTAACTCGTCAAACAATTAAGAAGCATTAGGACGCGACTATACATGCGGTATGGGTGCCTAATTAGTATGCCTTGTCATCCGTAACACGCTTACCGTAGCTCGATACAATCGAGTGGTTTCCGGTTCTCGCACTTCGATTTGCTCTCGCACGGAATTCTTGGCGTACGCTTTTTCGTAAGTTGTCTTAGGCGATTACTAGGGTCAAACTTATAACTTAAAATCGGTTTCCGCTTTTTCGCGTGCATACGCAGCATGCTGCTTACCCAAAGAGGCGTAGAGCTTGAAGGAGGTTTCGAGAAAGTTCTTAGAATCTGCATAGATTGCTTTTACAGTAAGGAACATTCAAGAAAACCCATTTTAAGTCTATATAAGGGAGGTTGGGTTATCAGGAGGTGGGTGAGGCGGTGGGGAAGAGTGTGAAGAGGACCGCAGCTGCTTGACGACGGCCTCGTGCCCTCCATGTGCGGCCCACGACAGCGGCGTCCGACCGAATAGACTGTCCTTCGACTCGATGTCGGCTCCTGCCTCGAGCAGCTGCTTGACGACGGCCTCCTGCCCTGACTCGGCGGCCCACGACAGCGGCGTCCGACCGAATAGACTGTCCTTCGACTCGATGTCGGCTCCCGCCTCGAGCAGCTGCTTGACGATGGCCTCCTGCCCTCCATGTGCGGTCCACGACAGCGGCGTTCGACCGAATAGACTGTCCTTCGACTCGATGTCGGCTCTCGCCTCGAGTAGCTGCTTGACGATGGCCTCCTGCCCTAAAACGGCGGCCCACGACAGCGGCGTCCGAACGTTGCGGTCCTTCGACTCGATGTCGGCTCTCGCCTCGAGTAGCTGCTTGACGATGGCCTCGCGCCCTCGCTCGGCGGCCCACGACAGTGGCGTCCGACCGTTGCGGTCCTTCGACTCGATGTTGGCTCCCGCCTCGAGTAGCTGCTTGACGATGGCCTCGCGCCCTCGCTCGGCGGCCCATGACAGCGGCGTCCGATCTTTGCGGTCCTTCGACTCGATGTTGGCTCTCGCTTCGAGCAGCTGCTTGACGATGGCCTCGTGCCCTCGCTCGGCGGCCCACGACAGCGGCGTCCGGCCGTAGCTGTCCTTTGGCTCGATGTCGGCCTTGGAGTTGGCCTCGAGCAGTTGCTTGACTACAACCTCATGCCCAAAATAAGCCGCTACCACTAGAGTGCATTTGTTCTGCGGAACAGACCCGAACCGATGAGCCATTATCCAGTACACATAAAACCAAGTTTGAAATCGCTGGGATTGAGTTTTACAGACTTCGAGAATCGATTGCACCATTGCGTCACCTGCTATTCTCTGCGACTTTTTGTAATGAGCAGCCCAGAAACTAGCGGCATATTCCAGGTATGCATGATCATCTATCAGTCGCTTGTTGATAGACCTGCTGCTTCTCTTTGGGTCAATGAGTTGTTTGTCGAAAATGTCGAACATGAGGTAGGCAATACAGGTTTTTGCTATAACAAGCTCTGATTCTACCGGTTCGAGAGAATGCTGCCATCCGGTTGCGGAAACCCCGCTCTTCCCAACGAGGAATTCTTTTGCTGTTTGGTGGATCAAATAAACCTTCTGGTCAAATACAGTCACAAAGAGTCCACAATAATCTCTTATTGTTATCTCGAATCTTTCTTCAAAGTCAAGGCGGAGATCTTCGTAGGATTTGTGCTGATCTTCAATAGCTACAGCGATGTTGAGTTCTTTGAGGCTGAGCGGTCTGGTTGCTGCGACGAGAATATGGAGTAGTTTCCGTGCAAAAGGTCGCTTGTTGTCCTTGATTTTTGACAGAATTGCCTCATATTCCTTTTCCACTGTTGGCGGAATGGTGCGGATGATGGCTTCAAGGTCTTTGTTCAGAGAATCGAATGTTTCGCGAATATAAGGAACAATGAGTCTCGCCCACAAAAATGTCCGCTGTTTTATGCGTAGAAGCCCCTTCTCGAGGGCGCACTGCTCTTCAGGCGTGAGGCGCAGCTCAGAACAGAGCTCTGAAATTCTCTCCTTGAGGACAATATCAATGTCATGGCTGATGGCTTCTAAGGCTTTCTCGCCTAATACATGGAGCGCAGTAAAGTGTTTCGTCGGTATAAATTGCTGCACAACGTCACGGTATGGGCGGGTGGTGACAAAAAATTTAAGCCGACACCGGCTTCGCTCCGAATATTCGGGATTGTAGAATGCCTTGAGTGCACTGATGAGCTCATTTCGATCTGATTGTGCGCATTCGTCGAGAGCATCTAGAATGCAAACAATTTCGCCAGCTTCAGGATCTGTTGCGGTCTTCTTGAGAACCTTCCAAAGTTGGTGAAATGATTGTGCGAACGCCTTTTCGGCTCTGTAAGCGTCCATGGCATTGTGGACAAGAGATGGTTTCTTCTGGAATAGCTGGTGCAGCAATACCGACAGAGCGGTTGAGTTGCTCTTGGCTATGTCGTCGTCATCCTTGAAGAAAAAGTAACAAGTGGTCCGAGATGAGGTGGATTCGAGATCGTTATCAGCGAGGGACTTGCACAGCACTGATTTTCCACATCCAGGATCCGCAGACAACCAGAGGAGAGCAGAGCGATCACTAGTTTCCCATCCTTGGAAATCGGGGTCATCGAAAACCCAATTGAAAGTGTCTTTAAGTCTCTCAGGGTTCCTGTCTTTGGACCTCTCGTAGGACCAAGGGCGCCCGTCTGACAAAGGCCGCAATGATTGTAGACATTCACGTTGCTCTTGAGTCAATTCTATATCTTGAATCTAAGTAACAACTGAGTGCTTGAGATGGGCTCACGTACCGAAATTTGAAACCGGAGCCGCTCTATTTGCCTTTGCTTCCTCTTCCGCCTTTCGTGTTTCTGCCTTCTGAATGAGATTCTCGATCTCGACTTTCACCTTTTTATATCCATCGTCATCTCTACCTGTAAACTTGACCATTCCGATGTGATCTGCCGCTATGTCCTGAGCTCGCTCGGCATCATGACCCAAGGTGGAAGATTCTCGTGGAACGATCTATGGGTTCATTAGCTGGGATAATTAAGGAGAAAGACTACAGTACAAGTTTGTTGAATCCGCCCAGACCGGTGCCCAATACTGCCTTGGATTCTCGGAAAGTCCTCACAGTGAGTCTCTGCGGATTCTCGGTCCATAGGGTCATGAAGTAGCTTTGTGATTCGTCAAGCTTATCTCCAGGCACTAACTCGTTAATAATGGCGGTGCTAATATCCATGCCCAAGATTCGTCCAACTATGGTGAAGTTTCTTGCGAAAGATGCCCAATCCTTGCTGCCCCTGTGAGGCGTGCCGAAGAAAAAGACTCCTATGGTACATTTGGAGATGTTCTTGATCTGTTCATCGAAGCTCATGTGAGAACGCCTCAGGACTTCTTTCGTTACTATTCCACCTAGAGAGTGCGCAATGAAGATTAAATCGCGATCTGGAGCGTTTCCCCTCTCTCGCACCAGATCATACAAAAGATTTCCTGAATGCGTGAAGATGGTGCCCTGATTTACTGGTTGGAAGCCTTTCGTGACGACCGTGTCATATCCGAATGTAAATACCCTGGCTTGGGGGAAATCCACTTTGAGAAGGTCCTCTGGCCAGAAAATCTCTTGAAGCTTTGTTCTCCCGGTTCTTTCCTCTTCTTTGTCAGGATCACTTGGTCCAGCCCATTCTTTTCCTCTATGGGGAGAAGAGACGCGCCAGGAGAGGCCAAAATTTCGCTTCTTTTCTCGTTTGGAATCGTCTTGCGGCGTTGAAGCTGTTTTCTCGGACTTCGACGACGAGCGCCAAGTCCATGTGTTCCGCGGATGGCCCTGAAGGCCATGGACGAAGACTATGCTGATAGTTCGTCAGTTCCTGTGTCAGCTAAATGAGATGAGGGCGTTCGAAACTTACTCGATTACCGCATCCTCAGGACCGCCCAAGCAGGTCAGTCCCACATCCGGTACAACGGTCGGCATGGAAGGCACAAGGTTTGTAGAGGATGGAATGTGTTGAGTTTGGAGGCTTGATGTTTCACGAACGCAATTAGGAGAGCTCTAGATCGATACGTATGGGCAGCATGATAATTGGTTGGCGTCACACTCGCGCCACAGATTGAGGGGCTTTTTCACAAGGCTGACCTTCACCGATTCTTAAATCATTAGAAAAACCTAACCTCTTGCTACGTCGTTTCATACCTATCTACAGTGTCATGATCAGCTGGGAAGAGGGCTAGATCAGAGGACAGGTTGCCTCTCATTGCCACGCACTGGTGAGTCACGTCTGCTGTTATGAAGGTCTACTCGGACCCTTTGAGAGCGCCACTTCTTGGAGTCGAAGACAATTTAGGTTAAGCGTACGTATGCCAAGAACTCCGTGTGGAGAGAACATAAGGGATTCGAATTGCTCTGCCGGAGACCCATTCCGCTGGCTACTGTAAAAACATTCCAAACCAGAGGTTCCGTTACTCTTACATCGAGGAGGCGGCCGCTGCAGATGCTTACGTCACCTACGGCGTGGAGCCCGAAATGGCTCTCAGAGACGACTAGTCTTATCAGTTAAGCAGCTTCCGCTACCTACCTACCACTTTGTGATTAGTATATAATTTCAATACGTTGGAAGTAGAACCATGCCGGTTTAGAGACCATGCAATGCCCCGTTTTGCGACCATGAAGTACAAATGTGAGTGGCTCTGTGGAGAATCCTGCCTGCTGTACGTTTTTTCTTTTTGTGTTTAATATTTTTCATGACCGCTGATACCTTATTTACAGAGCTAGAACTAGCGCGTATCCGCCATGTTGCTAGACCAAATTTGACGGCCACAGCTTTTAGCGGCGATGTCCGTCTAAAGAGCATTTAAACAGGCGCAGGGCGAAGCCAGTGTTATAAGCGATGTTCTCTGAGGGGGAAAGCTGGCCCACCAAAGTCCATTTCCGCTTTTGAATCCGGGCATACTGGGTAACTTATTAAAATGAGCTGTGACAAGCGAACTTGACTTTGTGGCGATGCAGTCCCGAAGCTGGCCGGACGCCCGTTGTCTTTCTGATTTGGGAAGAAGTCACGGTGTTAGGTTATTGTGGTACTAGGTACCTTACCTTCGGTAGGCTACCTCATCAGTACCAGACTCCAGGTACATAAATATTCCCACGGCTGACAGAAATTTTCATCCTCCATTTGCTCAGAACAAACCATTAGCTCCAACTTCAACATGACTCAACCAATATTCTTCAGCGCAGATGAAATACAGATCCTTGAGGAGGAGCGCATTCTACTCCCTGCAACGTCCAACCCTGCAGGTAAACGAAAGATCAGTGGCAGCTTTCTTACTCCTCCAACTTCCCATGGCAGTCTCTCCAGCTCTAGCTCCGGTTCTACTGCGTCAGTAAGCTTCAAGCATTATGTTCTGGACCCAAACATCAATCTCGAGATTCCACTCGCAGAAGAAAGTCCGGAGGCTTTGGAGTTTTGCGGCTTCGTCGCCGAAGTTGCACAGAAAGTTCACGCCAATTTTAGTCACCGCCCTCAAAATGCGCCGATCGACGACGATATCCTTGAATGGGCCTATGCGCACGCAGATTCTCTCAACTTACCAGTACTATCCAATCTCTCACCAAACGAAGCATTGACACGCCTTGGCATCAAAGAATCCCTCCGAGATGGCATCCTCGATCCCAAGTTTCGCCACATATTCGAAACTCAAAGTCTGCTCTTCTGGGTCAAGGATTCGCTCCGAATCAACTACTGGACACTCGTCGGACTACAAGGACGTCTCAAAGACTATGCGAAGCATGTCTCCAGGAAGGAAGCCAAAAGGACAAAGCGCGGCAGCATCTCAGATGTGTTCCCTGCAGCTGGATCGCCATCTTTCGAACCTACAGCCACAATCAGTGCCGCTTCAAGCAGTAAGCATCTTCCAAAGGCTTGCGTTGTAGTCCAAGAGCCTGGTCCAGTCTTAGAGGATCACATCGTTCTGTACAAAGGCAAAGCCGCAGCTGAAATGATCGATGAGTTCCAGTGGATTCAAGACGATGGCACTCTTAACATGATGGCTCTCACAAGCTCGCCTTTTGGCGATTTCAACTTCAGCAGCGCCGCTTGGTATTTCACCCCTGAAAGAGAGACAGCTGAGGAGTATAGAAACTACGTGGCACGGAGACATGAGAACTCCGAGACCTGGCTCATTCGGATTCAAGTCCCAAAGACATTCTTGAACAGTCTGTCAACTAGGAGTCTTTGGTACGGACCAGAATGGAGGGAATATGTGTGGCACTGTCGAACTCGGACGCCGCCACCATCAAAGTACGATTCGCTCTGGAAGACAGGACCAGGAAGCGCCCAAATTATTCGAGGCGCGATCTGCTCTGCAGTCAGCAGGAAGGTGATGAAGATCAAAAAGGATCAGATTCACGAGCTCATGACCGAGCATGAGGTGGTGATGAAGTGCGGAACTCAGAATGCGAAACAAGTTGCATTCATGCAAGTCGACGCCGCCACAAGCTTGGGTGAGGTCGCCAAGGGAAAGGTTCATATCGAAGTCTTGCCCCCTAAAGCAGCGAAGAATACTGGAGCATAGGTTTCGGTTTCGAGTAGGTAGAAATGGCAGAGCCATCACGAATGAAATCACAGCCGTGCGATAAAATTGAAGTAGTTGTGCCATGATTTCAACTTCCATTGCAACCTGAATATCGAAATGATTCCTGCCCTCCTGTTAGGGCAGGCGCGGTGGAGTTAGCTGGTGACGGTTATATCTTACCCTTCCCACCACTTGTACCTAAGAACATCACAACTACAATAATGAAAGTCATTACACCTCCATATTTCATCTTCAGCTGAATTTGAGACAGGCATAGTGGCATAGCCAGTATGTAAACAGGAGGCTTTCCCTATCCGTTCAACAGTTTATAGTAGCAGAATTAAACTCCCTCTTCTCATGGCCTCTTCTTGAACATCAGAGCAGCTCGTGACTTCTGCTCAAGTACATCCAAAACCCATATCTTCACGGCGAGCCATACGAGTTAGAGGATACGTTGCCGATCGCCATGGATACTTGTGGAATCTTACTGTAACATTATTTACGTGATGGACATCAAATGTACCGAAACATGTATGATATAAAACGTAAACCACGCTAACAGAGACGCGGAGAACAAGAAGTACCTGCTCCCTCTTTGTAAATTCTCCGAATACCAACCACGCGGAGCTGAATGTTGAGAAATGTTGATCCGATTATCAGTCTAAGTAGTTCAGGCACGGTGGGTTTCCGCCACACCGGGAGGGAGGTTACTCTTGCATCAGGGAGGAGGCTGCTGTAGATTACTTGAGGAGGTTAACGCTATTTACGGCGTGGAGCCCGAAATGGCTCTCAGAGACGACTAGGATCTTTGGCAAGCTGATGCAGTACGAGGCTTCCGCTCAAAGATAAGCGCAATTATGTTTTCAATACGTTGGAAGTAGAACCATGCCCGTTTAGAGACCATGCAACACCCTATTTTGCGACCATGAAGTACAGGTGTGAGTGACTCTGTGGAGAATCCTGCCTGCTGTACGTTTTCTTTTTTTTTTTTTTTCCTTCATTTTCCATTTTTAAGTCCCCGTAATATTTCCTTAGGTCATCAGTGCTATTCAGAGCTTGTTTATCAGCTAGTCCATCTTCGATGAGACCACAGGGTTTAGGATAGTGGCTGAGTGTGAAAACTGAAGAGCGTCTCATAATTATGTGAAGGTGAAGCCGACTTTTGCAAGCTTATATGTATCTCAATCTTCACGAAGCAGAATCAACCCCCCTCCGAGCGCCTTAAATAGCTCCTAGTTCCTATTCGGGCGCTTTCAAGATCTTATTCGGGCTCTTACGAGCGTTGGTATCCGCAGATTCGAGACCGAAAACAGCTAAGTATTCCACATTATAGGACCGTCATCGCTGACTGTTAGCGCATAGTAGTGAGATTAAGTATTTGACCGTTTAACGTGTGAGTGATCGGTGATTTTTATACGAATGGCTCTCTACTAAGCGCAAGAATTGGTAGGTACTGAGCGATCGGACTCACCTAGAATTTACGGACACTTCTCAGTTATATACTAAATGCCGAGGGCTGTCTCAAACACCTTCGACGAGTGTACAGCTCATCTGACCACGCGATTTATTTAAATCTATCACTCACGCGCAAATCTATTAGCGTGGCTTGCCAAGACCGGTAGATTTAAATTAGTGGCACCCACTAATATTTACTGGACACTCACTAATTTTAGGCGGTAACTCACTAATTTTACGCAGCTACCCACTAAACTTTGAATGTATTCGAAATGTATTAAGTCGCCTTCACTTCGAGGGAAAACCATCTGAAATACGTGGAAACCCAACTCAAATACGTGAAAAACCACTTGAAATTCGTGGAAAACCACCTAACCAGCTGAAATTAATGGATAATCACCT
>Ga0335072_10000745_pt1 | contig 58589 bp, 39 predicted proteins | sample Lox_Sample_21_FD_206725 | JGI IMG/M metagenome (GOLD analysis project Ga0335072, IMG submission 206725) | Soil microbial communities from Loxahatchee National Wildlife Refuge, Florida, United States - Lox_Sample_2.1 | ecosystem: Environmental > Terrestrial > Soil > Wetlands | place: USA...
ACCTCGACTCCCGGCGCATCGCCGCCTTTTCGGCCATGGACCGCCAGATTCTCGACGCCCTCGCCGTCGAAGCCGCCAGCATTCTGGATAACGCGCGGCTGGTGGCCCGCGAGCGCCAGCGCCAGCGTCTGGAGCAGGAGCTCACCATCGCCCGCCACATCCAGCAGGCCCTGCTGCCGCACGGGCTCAAGGATTTTCCTCATCTCGCCGTCACCGGCGTTCACTCTCCCTGCCACGAGGTGGGCGGCGACTACTTCGACGTCTTCCCGCTGGAGGACGGGCGCGTGGTCTTCCTCATCGCCGACGTCTCCGGCAAGGGCCTGGGCGCGGCGCTGCTGACCACCATGCTGCAGGGCGCGCTCTCCGGGATGACCATGGGCGCCGACCCGGTGAAGGTCTTCAACCACATCAATAAATTCCTCTGCCGCCACGCCGAGGTGGGCCGCTACGCCACCATGTTCATCGGCATGCTGGGCCGCGACGGCCACTTCGAGTACATCAAGGCGGGCCATCCCTCGCCGCTGCTCTTGCGCAACGGGCGCGTCTCCGAGCTCTACACGGAGGGCTCGTTTCCCATCGGCCTCATTCCCGAGGCCGAGTACACCGCTGCGCGGATGCAGCTCCAGCCCGACGATACGCTGGTCCTTTTCAGCGACGGCATAACCGAGGCCGAGGATCCCGATCACCGCCTTTTTGAAACAGAAGGGCTCAGCGAAGCCATCGCCGGGCGCCAGGAGATTGCGCTCGATGCTTTGCAGCAATCTGTGCTCGAGGCGGTCCACGCCTTCACCGGCGGGGCCCCGCAGTCCGATGACCTGACTCTTCTGGTGGTGCGCTACCGCTCCACCGAGATTGTGCGCGACCGGCCCACCGATTAGCTGACCCAGCCGCGGCTGTTTCTTCAACTCCCTGCTATACTCTGCATTTGAAAGACTTCCCCCCCAGAATCCTGCATGGACGGTACAACCAATCCGCCCGTGAGTCACGGTGCTGCCGATCGCCCGCAGCCATCCGCGACGTCCTCGCACTGGGGACCTTTCGAACTCCGCCAGCGCGTGGGCCGCGGCGGCTTTGGCGAAGTCTACCGCGCGTGGGATCCGAACCTGCAGCGCGAGGTCGGCCTCAAGATCCTGCTGCCGCGTCCCTACCAGGCCACAGCCCCCTATGACGAAATCCTTCGCGAGGCCCGCGCCCTGGCCGCCGTCCGTCACCCGAATATTCTGCCCGTTTACGGCGTCGACCGGCACGACGGCCGGGTGGGGTTCTGGACCGATTTCATTCACGGCAAGACCCTCGCCAGCCTGGTCCGCGAGCAAGGCCCCTTCGGTTACCGCGAAACCGCTCTGATCGGCCTCGATGTCTCCCGCGCGTTGAGCGCCGTGCATCGCGCCGGACTGCTGCACCGCGACATCAAGGCCGAAAACGTGATGCGCGAGGAGGGCGGGCGCATTCTGCTGATGGACTTCGGCCTGAGCGCCCTGGCCGGCCACCACCCGGACTCCGCCGGAACACCCCGCTACATGGCTCCCGAGCTGCTGCGCGGCGGCAGCGCCACGGTCGCCACAGACATCTACGCACTGGGCGTGCTTCTCTTTTTCCTTGTCACCGGTCACCATCCCGACCAGCCTCCGGTGTCGGCTTCGCCTTCGCAGGCGCCCGCGCACGGCGCCGATTTGGACCCGGAAGCGCCGACGGCCGATACGCTCCCCGCGATCACAGGGGCGCCGGCCAGCTCCTCCGTTACGCGGTCGATCCTCGACCACCGGCCCGATCTGCCCGACGCCTTTGTCCGCATCGTCGAGACCGCGATCCATCCCGATCCCAGCCGGCGCTTTGCCAGCGCCGGCGCCATGTCGAGCGCGCTGGCCGAGACCCTGGGCGGATCCGGCGACGGATCCGTGTCACTTCCGGCGCCGCCGCCCGGGAAGCGCCGCTTTGCCTGGGCGCCCGGCCTCGCCATAGCAGCCGTCGTCCTCGCTCTCTCCGCCTGGCTCGCCAGCGCGGGCCATCGGCACAGCCGGCACGGCCCTGCCGCCGAGGCCGCACCCGCCGGGCTGAACGACCAGTTCCTCCAGGCCGACGCCCTGCTCAAGCGCTACGACATTCACAAAAACGTTACTGACGCCGCTGGCATTCTCAACGGCATCCTTGCCAAAGACCCCAACTTTGCCCTGGCGCAGGCGGCCTTGGGCCGCGCCTACTTTCTCGAGTACCGGACTACCCGCACTCCCGGCCTGCTCGACCAGGCCCGCACTGCCTGCAACCGCGCTATCGCCATCGACTCCAGCCTCGCGCGGCCCTACGCCACCCTGGCGTGGATCGACGCCACCGCCGGCCACAACGACCTTGCCGAACAGGATGTCGACCAGGCCCTCCGCCTCGATCCCCGCAGCGCCGAGGCCTACGGCGCGCAAGCCAAGGTCCTCGACGTGGAGGGCCGCACCGCGGAGGCCATCACCGCCATTCAAAAGGCTGCCGATCTCGAGCCCGATTACTGGGGCTGGCCCGTGCAGCTCGGCAATCTTGACTTCGGTGCCGGCAAGCTCCAGGACGCGGCCGACGCCTATCGCGACGCGGCGCAGATTGCCCCGGACAATGCGATCGTCTGGCTGAACCTGGGACTCGTCGCGCTGCAACTGAACCAGTACTCCCAGGCCGAAACCGACCTGGAGAAATCGGTTCGGATCCAGCCGGGCTTCAGCGCGTATTCAACCCTGTCGGAAGTGCTCGGCTCCGAGGGCAAGTTCGAGCAGGCCGTCGATGCCAGTAAGAAAGCCCTCGATTTCGACCCGTCGAACTACCTTGCATGGGGAAACCTCGCCGCCAACTATCTCCAGATTCCAGCCGATCGGGACAGAGCCATCGAAACCTACCGAAAATCCATCCAACTTGCCGAAGCCGCCCGCAAAGAAACACCCCAGGATCCCCTTCTGCTGGGCGAGCTCGGAGATTATTACGCATCGGTCGGAGATGGAGCCCGTAGCATTCCTCTCCTTCGGCAGGCCGTCGCGCTCGCGCCCGAGGATCCGAACGTTCTGTTCGCGGCGGGCGACGGTTACGAGATCCTCCATCATCGCAGCGACGCAATTCCTCTGATCGTCCATTCCATCGCTCTGGGATTCCACTCGAACGAGCTCGAGGATGCCCCTGAGCTCGCTTCCCTGCGCGCCAGCCCCAGCTTCCAGAAGGCTCTCCACGCGGCGCTCGCAAAGCATTGATCTGGATTCGCTTGACTTGCGCAGGCAAGACCGAATACGGTTTCGACCATGGCGAACACTACTGTTGTCCTCAGCGATGAGCTGGGGCAGCGTTCGGCCAGCGTCAAGGAGGTGGCAGTCGTAGTGGACGACAGCGTCACTTTCACCGCCGGGCCGTCGGCAGCCTCCTCACTCTACTTTTCCCCCGCGACTGCATCGATCCTTTCGCCCGCGCCGGGCGCGCCCGTTGAGGTCGTTCCCGGCCAGCCAGTAACGTTCACTTTCACCTCCGCCGAACCGGGTTCTTACGGCGTGGATATTCTGGCGCAAGGCGCCCCGGCGCCTGCGAGCCTCAGCGCCGGCCCTGCGACCGACCCTCCGGTTCTTTATCTTGGCCTAGGGAAGGAGTTCGGGGTCACTTTCGGGGTAATCATGAACCCGCCCGGAGGCGGCGGTATGCTCTGATCCGGCGACCAAGTCTCTCCGCTTCGGACCCTTCACCCGAAGCTCCGGCCAGGGGGTTGTTGAACCTACCCACAGGCCGATTTCTCTTCAATTTGCGCCCACTCCCGATCCCCACTACAATGGCCGTGCAGCTTCCCCCAGGCTGAGTTCCCCGGCAGCGCGCTTCGGGTCCGTCCGGCGCCGTCCGCACCATCACTTCGCTTGCGATCGAGAGAACCATCATGAGCGATTCGGGCTCCCTGCTGGTCTTCAACGGCATCGACGGTTCCACCGGCGGCTACTACACCCCGCCCATGCCTGCCGCCGATTTCCGGCAGCTCCTGCTAGGCTCCGGACCGCGCACGCCGGACGACAAGGCGCACCTCGCCGATCTCCAGTTACGCCTCAGCCGCGATACGCAGGCCCACTTTGGCCCCGAGGAGGGCATAGACCCCAATAAGCTCTCCAATGCCGGCTGGGGCGTCGTCTTCGCGCCGGGCGCCGATCCGGCCCTTCAGGAGGCCCTCGCGCCCCTGCTCAAGCTGCGCAAGAGCCAGGCCGGCGACCGCTATAAAGAGTACGCAGGCGCGGATGCCCCGCAGCCCGGCGAGACCAAGAACGCCTTTCTCTCCCGCCACGGCGCGGGACCGGGCCCGGTCGTCCCTACGGCCATCCCCTACTACCTGCTCATCGTCGCCCCGCCTGACGCCATCCCCTTCCGCTTCCAGTACGAGCTCGACGTGGAGTACGCCGTCGGCCGCATCTGGTTCAATACGCCGGCCGAGTACGCCGCCTACGCCCAGACCGTCGCCGCCGCCGAAACCGGTTCGCTCGCCCTCGAACGCCGCGCCGCCATCTTCGCCACGGCCAACCCTAACGACGCCGCCACGCAGCTCAGCCACAACCTGCTGGCCACGCCCCTCGCCCAGTGGGCCAGGTCCCAGCCCAACTGGACCATTGACAAGTACCTCGGCGGCGACGCCAGCAAGGCGAAGCTCACCGAGATCCTCCACAGCGATGCGCCGGCGTTTCTCTTCACGGCCAGCCACGGCCTGGGCTACCCCAGCGGCCACCCCGCGCAGCTCGCCAACCAGGGCGCGCTTATCTGCCAGGACTGGCCGGGCCCCGCATCGAAAGAGCCATTCTCCGACAGCTTTTTCTTCTGCGGCGACGACCTGGCCGCCGACGCACGCGTCTTCGGGACCATCGCCATGCACTTCGCCTGCTTTGGCGCGGGCACGCCGCAGCGGAGCGACTTCTCGACCGACGGCCCTCCGCCGGCCCTTGCGCCCGCAGGCTTTCTCGCCCGGCTGCCGCAGCGGTTGATCGCCCACCCCCGCGGCGGCGCGCTCGCCGTCATCGGCCACGTGGAGCGCGCCTGGCAATATTCCTTTGACTGGGACCAGGCCGGCAGCCAGATCGCCGTCTTCACCAGCACCATCCGGCGGCTCATCGAGGGCCACCCCATCGGCTCGGCGCTCGAACCGCTCAACCATCGCTACAGCGAGCTCTCTGCCGACCTCTCGGGCATGTTGCAGGACGTGAAGCTCGGCGCCAACGTCGATCCCTACCTCGTCGCCGGCACCTGGACCGCGACCAACGACGCCCGCAATTACGCCGTGGTCGGCGACCCGGCGGTGCGTCTTGCACTGGCCGGCGATGGGCGCGGCGCCAGCCGTCCAGCCCTGGGGAACCGCGCACCGGAGATTCCCGCCACGGAGCTTCGCACCATGACCGTTACCATCGCGGAACCCGCCGCTCAGCCTTCCACCACATCCTCTGTGACCGCATCCAGTGCGATTGCGACCGCCGCGCCTCCGATGACGTTTCCCGCGGCGCCTCCCGCCCTCGCCGCCGACTACAGCATCTTCGGCGACGCCGCCTCCTCGCTCAAAGACGCGGTGCAGAATATCGGAGCCTGGCTGGCCAAAACCTTCGATACGGTCACCTGCGTCCGGGTGAGCACCTACACCAGCGACGACATGACCCAGGTGCAGATCCAGAACGGGGCCATCACCGGCGCCAGGCTGCGCGCGATGACCGTCGCCAGCCTCGACGGCAACACCCAGGTCTGCGTTCCCGAGACCGGCGGCCAGGTGGACGACGCCCTCTGGAAGATTCACTCCGACACCCTCGAAAAAGCTCTCATCAGCCGCACCGAGCTCCTGAAAGCCGCGGCCGCGGCCATGGCCAGCCTCATTCCCGGAGCCAAACTGCCGTGACCGCCGGTTTGACGGAAGCCGAAAGCCTCGCGGCCGTCCGCCTGCTCTCCGTCCAGATCGAATCCCTTGCCTGCGGCGCCGGCTGTCCGGCGCCCGGGGCTGCGAGCTATGCCCTGCCCCCGTTTCTCGATCCCCGCCAGGCCTTCGCGTCGCTGGCCACGGCGCTCGAATCTCTCTGTGCCCAGCTTCAGCCCGAGGCCCTCATCCGCACCGCGACCCCCGAGGGCGCCGTAGCCCAGACCGCACTGACATACACCGGCCGCGCCCTCACCGCCGTCCCGAAAAATCTTTCTCCCGCGCTGGCCCAGATTCATTTACTATCGCTCGCACACGCTTACGCCCTGCGCTCGGCCGCGGTCCGCGCTCTGTTCGCCGCCGCCGGAGCCGCCACCGCCATCGCGGCCACCGCCGCCAACCCGCTTTTGCTCCCCCACGCGGTCTGCACGGCACTGGCGCTCAAGGACGCGCTGGAGCGGCTGGCGGCAGCCGTCCAGGCCGCGATTTGAGCGCAATGAGGCTGCGCCCCAAGGAGCCCCCGCATCGATGACCAACTACGCGGATCTCGAAATCACCCTCCGCAAGCTGTCGGAGAACTCCTTCGCGGCCGCATTCCGCTACTTGAGCCCCAACGACGACGCCGAGCAGCGGTCGCTCACCGAGCCGGCGTTTTCACTCGACTTTGCGGCTCTGAACACAGCCGACTGCACCGCCTACGCGGCCGCGCTCACCACCGCGTTCTTCACCAGGACGCCCGGTCTTCTCGGCGAGTTCCGCCGCTTTCGCACCGCCGCCGATTCCGCCAGCCTCATCCTCCGCGTCCGCCTTACCATCGACCTCAGCGCCCCGGAGCTGCACGCCGTTCACTGGGAGACCCTCCTCGACCCCGACATGCCCGCCGGCCAGCCGCCTGCGCCGCTCTTCGTCAGCGAACACACGGTACTCTCACGCTTTCTCTCGAGCGGCGACTGGCGCCCCATCCATCGCCAGCCCAAAGGCTCGCTGCGCGCCCTCGTCGCCGTCGCCAACCCGGAGTCCACGGCGATCTACGGCCTCGCCCCGGTCGACGTCGCGGGCGAAGTGGCCGCCGCCAGACAGGCTCTGGCCGGCATCGACGTTACCGCGCTCGCCCCCGGCGGCTCCATCGCCCTGAGCGATCTCACCGCCGAGCTCCGCAAGGGCTACGACATCCTCTACCTCGTCTGCCACGGCAAACTTGTCGACGGCACGCCCTATCTCTTCCTCGAAGAAGGCCGCCCCGCCGATGGCGCCGCGCTGGTGCAGGCGATCCGGGAGCTCGACCGGCGGCCGCTTCTCATCCTGCTCGCCTCCTGCCAGAGCGCCGGCCAGTCCGGGGTGGGTCTTGCCGGCTTGGGTCCCCAGCTTGCCGAAGTGGGGATTGGCGCCGTGATCGCAATGCAGGGCAACGTCTTCATGGAGACCGCCCGTCCCTTCGTCGCCCGCTTCTTTTCGGAGCTGCTGGTCGACGGCCAAGTCGACCGCGCCATGTCGGTCGCGCGCGCCCAGGTCCGCAACCGGCCCGACTACTGGATGCCCGCGCTCTTTCTTCGGCTGCGCAACGGCTGCATCTGGTACGAGCCCGGCTTCGGCGGCGGCGACGCCTTTGACAAGTGGCCGGCTCTCTGCCAGGCCGTCCTCAAGGGCAGCTTTGTCCCCATCCTCGGCCCTGAGCTCGGCGAATCGTTCTTTGGCGGCAGCGACGAACTCGCTCTCGCCCTGGCCCAGGCCAACGGCTTTCCACTGGCGGACCAGGACCGCGCCGACCTCGCCAAGGTCACCCAGTTCATCAGCGTCAATCAGGACTCGAGCGTGGCCTGCGATAACGCCCAGGCCGAGCTGCGCAACCGGCTGGCCCGGCGCATCGGGGCCGACCCTTCGCTTTCTCTTTCGGACCTGTGCACGCAGGCGGCCACCCATTGCTCCGACGACCCCGCCAACCCGTACCGGATCCTCATCGACCTGCGCGCCCCCATCTACGTCAACGCCAGCTACGAGTCCATGCTCTTCGATTTCCTCAAGGCCAAGGGCCGCAACCCCGAGTCCGTCTTCATCCCCTGGCGCGGCGGCGGAATCCCCCAGAAACCCCAGCCCCGCACGCCCATTCCCGGCCCGGACGCGCCCTGGGTTTATCACGTCTTCGGTTGCTTCGATCATCCCGACGACATGGTACTGACCGAGGACGACTTCTTCGATTACCTGATCGTGACCTCGCGGCTGCAGCTCCAGCCCGACGTCCTCACCGGCAAGCTCAACCGCAGTTCCCTGCTCTTTCTCGGCTTCCGGCTCGACGACTGGCGCTTCCGGGTTCTGTTCCGGATGATCGCGACCTCCGACGGCGCCGCGGCGATGCAGCGGCTCACGCACATTGGCGTGCAGATCAACCCCAACGAGCACGAGGTCGCCGACGTCCGCCGCGCGCAGAAATACCTCGAGTCCTACTTTGTTTCCTGCGGCTTTTCGCCCAAGTTCTCCATCTTCTGGGGAACGCCCGCCGACTTTCTCAAGCAGCTGCAGGCGGAACTGAAGAAGATCGCGCCGGTCCCCGCGCCGGCTCCCGCGGGGGTCGCCGTTGGAGCCCGCTAGTTCGGCGCCGCACGCCAATCCTCCCGCCAATCCATTTGTCGGGCCGCAGCCCCTGCGCACCGGCCAGCCCATCTTCGCCCGCGAGACCGAGATCGAGCAGCTCTATTACATGCTGCTGGCCCAGCGCATCGTGCTCTTTTACTCGCCGTCGGGAGCCGGCAAAAGCTCGCTTCTTCAGGCCGGACTGATCCCCCGGCTTACGGACGACTTCGAGGTCTGGGCCCCGGTCCGTGTCAACCTCGAACCCGGGCAGAACAGTTCCGCCGCTTCCAACCGCTACGCCCGCAGCTGCACTCTGGCCTGGGAGTCCGCGCTCCCGGCCGCCGAACGCCGCCCCGATGCCGTGCTCTCGTCGATGCCGCTCGCCGAGTACGTTGCATCCCGTCCGCGCATCAACGATTCGGGCAATCTGGTCCTGCTCTTCGACCAGTTCGAGGAGATCCTCACCGTCGGCCCTCTCGAACTCGACGCCAGGCGGGTGTTCTTCGAGCAGCTCGGCGCACTTCTCCGCGAGACCCACATCTGGGCCGTGATCGCCTTGCGCGAGGACTACCTGGCCCCTCTCGACACCTACGCGGAGCTGGTCCCCACCCACCTCCGCAACCGCTTCCGGCTGGATCTCTTCACGCGCGAGGCTGCCGCGGAGGCCATCGCCAGGATCTCCGCCTCCGCCGGACGCCAGTTCACCCCCGAAGCCCTCCAAAAGCTGGTCGCCGACCTGGCCGAAGCCCGCGCGCAGCAGCCCGACGGCAGCTTCATCAACGAGCCTGGCCCTTACGTCGAGCCCCTCCAGCTGCAGGTGGCCGGCCGCAGCCTGTGGCAGCAGCTCCCCGCCGGCCAGGTCACGGTCGAGGAGGCCGACGTGGCGCGTTTCGGCGACGTGGGCGCCGCTCTCGCCGACTACTACGCAGCCGAAGTCGCCCGCGTCGCCGCCGGGGACGACCGCACCGAGCGCGCCATCCGCACCTGGTTCGATGCCCAGCTCATCGCTGCCGGCGCCATCCGCGGCCAGGTCGTCCGCGGCGAGGGCAAAACCGGCGGCCTGGCCAACGATCTGGTCGAAGCCCTTGTCCACACCCACCTGGTGCGCGGCGAGCAGCGCCTCGGGGCCACCTGGTACGAGCTCGCTCACGACCGCCTCATACGGCCCGTCCACGAAAACAACACCGCCTGGTTCAGCGACCACCTGAGCCCTTTGCAGAAGACGGCCGCGCTTTGGCGCGCCGATCCCCGCCAGGGGCTCCTGTTCGCAGGCAAAGACCTGATCGAAGCGAAGGGATGGGCGGAGAAGAACTCGGCCGATCTCGAGTCCTTCGAGCGCGACTTCCTCGACGCCTCGCAGGCCCACCAGGTCGAGATCGACGCCAAAAAGCGCACCGCCCGCACCTTCCGCATGATCTTCCTGGCGGTCGCCGCCTTAGCCGTACTCGCCATCGCCGCCTTTATCTGGGCCTTGATCGAGGAGAATTCGGCCAACCAGACCCTTGCGCAGTCGGTCACCGCCAATATTCCGGTCACTCTCACTCTCGAAAACGGCCAGGCGGTCGCCCTGGCCAATCTCGCCTACGCACTGCGCAAGGATCCCAACTCTCTTGAAGTGCGCGCATGGATCACCACGCTGCTCGCGCGCCGCTCCTGGTGGCTGCCCACGGCCAGCCTCAACTACGGCTCCAATTCCCCCACCGCCGCCGCACTCAGCCCCGATGGCCGCCTCTTCGCCACCGGATCCTCCGGGAGCTTCCAGCTCTGGAGCGTTGCCACCGGGCAAAAGAGCGGCGCCGCCTGCAGCTTTGGCTCAAAGGCTCCCGATCCTTACGTCCGCCGGCTCGTCTTCAGCCCCGACGCCAAGCGCCTCCTCGTGGTGCGAACGACCGTCCCCTCGACAGGAGAGGACTGGGACAGCAGCCAGACCCTCTTGCAGCTATGGGACGTCGATTCCCATCGCCTGATCGCCTCTCTGCCCGCGCTCCCGGCCGGCGGCCACGTCACCGTCACCACCTTCAGTCCAGACAGCAAGCTTGCCGCCGTCTCCGAAGATCTCCTCACATTCTCGAATGAGGGCAGCCAGATCGCCCACAAAGACACCAGCACGACCACGGTTTACAACGCCGCCACCGGCCAACCCGCGGTAAGGCCCATCGACGGGAACGCGCCGGTCAATTCGGCGGCCTTCAGCCCCGACGGTCTGCGCCTGGTCACCGGCGATGACGAGGGCGTGGCGCAAATCTGGGATGCCGCCAGCGGCCAGCCTCTTGGAAGGCCCATCCACAGCGCCAAAAATGAGCCGGTTCTCTCTGTGGAGTTCAGCCCCGACGGCCACTCCCTGCTTCTGGCCACCAGCAGCCACGCCTTTGTCGTTGACGCCGCTACCGGCCGTCCGCTGGGCACGCCCTTTGGAGATGTGGGCAACGCCATGACCGGCGCCAGCTACGGTCCCGACGGCGAGATGATCGTCACGGAACCCGGCGCCGAGGTCTTCTCCTGGAATCCGCCTTCCCCGAAGGCCGCCTCAGCGACTCGCCCGGCCGGCGCCGCCCAGGTCTTTTCTCTTCATATCGGCTCCCAAAGCTACATCGACACCAGTGTGATCGCCGACGCCTTCGCCGCTTCCGGCAACCCCATTGTCACCTTCTCCCAGCAGAACGGCATCCAGACCTGGAACGCTTCCACCGGCGCGCCCGCGGCCCAGGACCTCGCGGTCAACTTCTCCTCGTCCGGCGGCCCGAATAGCCTCCGGTCGGCCTTCGCTCCCGGGGGTCCGGTGGTCTACACCGGCCCTGACGGCGACCTGCTTCGCCTGTGGCAGCTCGTGCAGCCGGCCAGTCGGCTCCTCAACCCTTCCGGCTCCGCTCCTCTCGACATGTCCGCCACACCGTCCGGCGTCCGCATCGCTCTCCTGGTGAACGGCAAGATCGTTGTCACCGACCAGGCCGGCAATCCCATTGGCAAATCCATTCCGGCTCCGGGCTGGATCCTCTATACCGGACCCAATGGATCGTCCAGCGGCGCCGAGTTCAGCTACGACGGAACCAGCCTGAAAACCGCGATGCCCCTGCCAAACGGCAATGACTCCTACACCGTCTGGAACGTCTCCACCGGCGCGGCTGTCTGGCACAGTCCAGCCGGCGTCACGCAGTTCACCTTCAGCCCCTATGGCCCATCCTTCGTCGTCACCGTCTCCAACACCGTCCAGGCCTTCGACAGCGCCACCGGCGCGCCCCTGGCCGCCTTCCACCCGCCTGCCGGCGCCACCATCGGCAGCACCGTCTTCAATCCCTCCGGCCAGACGGCGATCACCCGCTATGACACCGCCTCCGTTGCGTACGACCAGTCCGTGATCTGGGATCTCCGCTCCGGAAAGACGGGCGGCCTCATCTCCGGAAAGGCCGAGTTTGTCCCGGGCGCAAACGCCGTGCTCAGCGATGTCGATAATTACTCGTCCAGCCGTTCCGATCTTTACCTTTATCCGCTCACATCCGACGGCCTCTCGGTCACCAAGGCCTCCCCATGGAAGCTTCCGGTCTACTTTCCTGCCGGCCTCTACAGACACCACCTCAGCGCCGACGGCAAGTTTCTGCTCACCGTGCCGACGACCGACACCGTGGTGCAGGTCCGCGACATGAAGACCGGCGCCGTCACCGGCTCATCGATGTACCCCCAGGGCGCCGTCGGCGATGCCCGCTTCAGCCCCGACGGCAAAATCATTCTCATCGAGACCGACCGCGGAAGCGGCAGCCAGACGGCACCGGGCGTGCAACTCTGGAGCGCCGCCACCCACAAGCCCATCGGCGACTGGATGCCCATGGGCGACGACAACGATGACTACGAGCTAACCGCCGGCGACCGTACCCTGCTCATCGCGTCCTTCGCCGGCAACTCCATCCACTCCTATCCGGTGCTTCTGGGGGGCGACAGCCGTTCGCTGGCGGCTCTGGCCGAGGCCGTCGCCGGCTACTGGCTCGACGCGCGCACCCAGTCCACCTTACCGACAGACGCCGGGGACCAGTACGATGCCATCGGCGACCTTCAAAAGCGGTACAAAATCCCCGCCAACGCCAACCTCCTTCAGACGATTCTCTCCGTGCTGGCGAGCGCCTCCACAAAGTGACCTCGCGGAGCCCGCTCGAGGATGGTCCTTTGTCCCCTGCCGGTCTGCTTCCGTGTGTGGCCCCGGCAGACGGCAGGCGAGCCCCGGGCTATCGGCTTGACGGCGCGATACGGACCTGAACCCGACCTCGCATTCGCAGCACCAAAATAAACGTCTGTCCATAGCCCTCCGGTTCGGGCCGCGTAAACTACTCGGAGCCGAATTTCCCATGGAGCCAACCCGATGAAATCGCGCGCCCTGTTGCCGCACGCAGCCAGCTCTCCTGTCCCTTCGTCCCTCCCCGGCTTCCTCATGACCAGCACGAATCGAATGAGTCACAAGCGGGCGCGCCAGCGGCGCCGGCTCCTTCTACCGGGCCTGCTGCTTCTGTCCTTGAGCGCGGCGGTGCAGGCGCACGCCCTCACGCCGCTGCACGACAACTGGCGGCTGCAATCGGCGTGCAAGATCCAGGCCGACGGCGCCACCATCTCCGCTCCAGGATTCTCGACCGATGATTGGATCAAGACCACCGTGCCCAGCACGGTGCTCGCCGCCCAGGTGGCCGCAGGATTGCTGCCCGACCCGTATTACGGCGACAACCTGCGCAAGCTGCCCGGGGTCAGCTACCCGATCGGCCATAACTTTGAGAATGAGCCGATGCCGGCCGACAGCCCCTATCACTGCGGCTGGTGGTACCGCACCCAGTTCACCGCACCCGCGCCCGACGGTCCCGGCGCTCACTACTGGCTGCACTTCGGGGGCATCAACTACCGCGCCGATATCTGGCTCAACGGCCAGAAGGTCGCCGACTCAACGACGGTCGCGGGCGCCTACCGCATCTACGACTTCGACGTAACCGGCATCCTCAAGCCGGGCGGCGAGAACGTGCTCGCCGTCGAAGCCTTCGCTCCCACCCAAAACGACCTGGGCATCAACTGGGTGGACTGGAATCCCTGCCCGCCCGATAAGGACATGGGCCTTTGGGGCGCCGTGGACCTGGAAGAGACCGGCCCGGTGTCCCTGCGCTCGCCCATGGCCGTCACGCACTTTGAAGACGACACCCTGCGCGTGGCCGACCTCACTCTGTACGCGGAGCTGCACAACTCCACCGGCAGCGCAGTCAAGGGCACGGCCACGGCAACGGCCGCCGGGGTCCGCGTCGAGCAGCCCGTGGAGCTGGGCCCGCACGAGGACCGCACCGTCGTGTTCACGCCCGAGCAGTTCCCGCAGCTCCGTATTCGCAACCCCGAGATCTGGTGGCCCTGGCAGATGGGCCAGCCCCACCTCGAACGGCTCACCATGAGCTTCGCCGCACCGGGACAGGCGGCCTCCGAGCAGACCGTCGACTTCGGCATTCGCGAGATCACCTCCGAGCTCACGGCGGACAACGGCGCCCGGCTCTTCCGCGTCAACGGGCGCCGCATCCTCATCCGCGGCGGGGGCTGGTCGCCCGACATGCTTCTGCGCGTGGACGACGCGCGCATGAAAGAGCAGATCCACCTGGTGCGCGACCTCGGCCTCAACGCGATACGGCTGGAGGGCAAGCTCGAGACCAACGAGTTCTTCCATCTCGCCGACCAGCAGGGCATCCTGGTGCTGGCCGGCTGGTGCTGCTGCGACCACTGGGAACGCTGGCAAAAGTGGACGCCGGACGACCTTCGCATCGCCACGGCCTCGCTGCGTTCGCAGCTTCTGCGCCTGCGTTCGCACCCCAGCCTGCTGGTCTGGCTCAACGGCAGCGACCACGCCCCGATCAAGGACGTGGAGCGCGCCTATCTCGACGTGGAGGCCGAGATCCACTGGCCCGACCCCATCATTGCTTCAGCCGCGGAGACGGACACGCCCGGCTCCGGCCCGACCGGCGTCAAGATGAGCGGCCCCTACGACTACGTGCCACCGAGTTACTGGTACGTCGATCACGAGCACGGCGGCGCCTTCCTCTTCAACACCGAAACCAGTCCCGGCCCCGACTTCCCTTCGCGTGCCAGCCGCGCGCTCTTCCTGCCCGACCCGGATGCCTGGCCGCCCTCGGCCGACTGGGACCTGCACAACGGCGGCGGCGGCTTCACCACGCTCAAAGACCTCTCGCAGTCGATGAACGCGGTCTACGCCGAGCCGCACTCCGCCGCCGACTTTGAGCGCATGGCTTCCACCATGGCCTACGACTCCGAGCGCGCCATGTTCGAGGCCTACACCAAGAACAAGTACGTCTCCACGGGCATCATCCAGTGGATGCTGAATAACGCCTGGCCCTCGATGATCTGGCATCTCTGGGACTACAACCTGGATACGGACGGCGGATATTACGGGGTCAAGAAGGCCTGCGAGCCGGTACACATCCAGTACTCGTACGACGACCGCTCCATCGTCGTGGTGAACAGCACCTACAAACCGGTGGAGGGACTGCACGCTACGGTTGACGTGCACGGCCTGGCATGGAACCAGCTTTACAGCGCGTCCGCAAACGTAAGCGCCCCTGCGGACAGCTCGCAGCGCGTCGTTGACATCCCCGACGCCCTGTACGCCAGCGGAGAGCGCATCTTCTTCATCGACCTGAAGCTCAGCGATGCCGAAGGCCGCATCGTCAGCCACAACTTCTACTGGGTGCCGGGCACGCTCACCAGCTTCAACTGGCCCGAGACCGAGTACACCTACACACCGGCTGAACGCTATGAGGACCTGAGCGCGCTCACCCATCTTCCACCGGCCACCGTGGGCGCCACGGCTGAGATCGCGGCCACGCCCCAGGGACGCGAGCTTCGGCTGCATCTCGAAAACCGCAGCGATGCGCTGGCCTTTCAGCTTCGCGCGGCCGTCCGTACTCCTTCGGGCGGGCTTGTCGCCCCTGTCCTCTGGTCCGACAACTGGGTCGAGCTCACGCCAGGCGAGTCCACAACGCTTACCGCTATGCTGCCGCAGGACGCCGGCGACCATCCGGTGGTGAAGCTGGAAGGCTGGAACGTCGCGCCGGTCACGCTCACGCCGTCCGGCGGCAGCAATTAATCCGGCGGTGCAAGCCTCCCGAGCGCATCGCTGCTCAGTTGGTAGCGCTGCCCTCAGATGCCAGCGGAAACCGCTCGCGCACCAGCCGCATTGCCTCCTCGGCGGTCGCAATCGCGCCCTCGAGCTGCGCATCTTCAACCGCGCGCAGAATCTCGCGAAAGGGTGCGCCGGGCGCATAGCCGGCGGCGATCAGCTCCCGGCCCGTGATCAGCCGCGGCGGACGCACCGCCTCCTCGGGCATCGACTGCCAGCGCTCGCGCACAAACTCCCAGTGATCCAGGTTGCCGCTTGCTGCGAGGCAATCCATGCGGTGCAAAGCCAGGTGCTCGTCAAAGTTCTCCAGCCGGAAGAACCGCTTCAGCGTGGAAGCCTTCATCCGCGCGGCGTCGGCAAAGCGCATGTGGTTCTCGATGAGCGCGAGAATCTGCCGGGTCTCGTCGTTGGAGAAGCGGAAGCGGCGGCAGATCGCCGCGCCGATGGCCACGCCCACCTCCACGTGCCCGTCGAAGCGGATGCGGTCCGGTGCGCGGCGGAACGTAGGCGGCTTGCCCACGTCGTGCAAGAGCGCACCCCAGGCCAGCGTCATCGAAGAGTCCGGCTCGATTTGTTCGAGCAGCAGCAGCGTGTGCACCCACACGTCGCCCTCGCGGTGGAACTGCGCCGGCTGCTCCACGCCCTTCATGCGCTCCACCTCGGGCAGCACCTGCGCCAGCAGGCCCGTCTCATCGAGCAGTTCGAAGGCCCGCCGCGCGCGGCCCTCGGTGAGCATCTTCGTCAGCTCGTCGCGCACCCGTTCGCGGCTCACCGCGTGGATGCGGCCGGCAAGCGCGCGGATGGCGCTGCGCGTGCCGGCTTCCAGCTCGAAACCAAACCGCGCCGCAAACCGCACCCCGCGCAGCATCCGCAGCCGGTCTTCCTCGAAGCGCAGCCCGGCGCGGCCGATGGCGCGAACGATGCCCGCGTCGAGGTCGGCCAGCCCGCCCACATAGTCGATGACGGCCGGGTGCCCCACCCTCGCCAAGCCTTTGTTCTTGTCGTCAGGGTGGGACCGGAGGTCGATCCCATCCACCAATCGTGCCGGATCGAGCAGCAGGCCGTTAATCGTGAAGTCCCGCCGCCGCACGTCTTCCTCGGCGCTCTTGGTGTACCGCACCGCATCGGGATGGCGGCCGTCCGAATACGCACCGTCGGACCGGAACGTCGCTACCTCGGTCACAAAGTGCGCCTCTTCGTCCTCAGGCGCGACGAGCACGACCCCAAAATGAGCGCCCACGGCGAAGGTCCGCTTGAATAGCCCCAGGACCACGTCGGGCGTTGCGCTTGTCGCCACATCGTAGTCGGCTGGCTCACGGCCCAGCAACAGGTCGCGCACGCAGCCTCCGGCGAGATACGCCTCATAGCCCGCCGCGCGCAAAGCCGCAACGATCCGCAGCGCTTCTTCGAACTGGGGCGATAAGGCCGGCATGGCTGCCTTCATTGTCGCCCGATTCATCGCTGCAAGGCCATTTAGCAGTCAGCGAAATGGCGCATAATTACGCTGGAGCGTCACATGAGCCGAACTCGAAAAGACTCCGCCGGGATGAAGGACACGGTCCTTGAAGTCGTGAAGAGAGACGATGGAAATTTTGACCTCTTCCTGAACCACAAGCTTGACCATAGTCAGACGCCGGAATCGTCAATCCCGGAGTGGCTCTGTGTGCGCTTCGGTTTCTGTGGCGACGAGTACGTTTCGATTCTGCGGGAAGTAGAACTCAACGGCCGGGCAACAATCATTCTCTGATTGGAATCGGTTCCTCGTTCACACATATTCACCCGCTAAACTGGAAGGATGACCGCCGGCCTGATTCTTGGCATCGAGACCTCCTGCGACGAGACCGCGGCGGCCGTGGTCCAGCGCGGCGCGCGCACGCTCTCGTCCGTCGTCGCCTCGCAGATTCCCACGCACGCCCCGTACGGGGGCGTGGTGCCGGAGCTGGCCAGCCGCGAGCACCTTCGCGCCATGGTTCCCGTGGTCCGCGCGGCGCTTCAGCAGGCCGGTGTCACGCTGGCCGATCTGGACGCCATCGCCGTCACCTCTGGACCCGGCCTGGCCGGCGCGCTGCTCGTCGGCATCACCTACGCCAAGGCGCTGGCCTTCGCGCAGAGCCTGCCGCTCATCGCTGTGAACCATCTCGAAGGCCACATCCACGCCGTGCTGCTCAACGAGCGCGAGTCTTCGCAGAATGGTCAGCAAATTGAGGCGAATGCCGACCCAAAAGACTCGCCGGACGCGCAGTCCCTCGCCCTGGTCGTCTCCGGAGGCCACACGCATCTCTATCTCGCCAAGCCCGCGCATGGTACCTGGACCTATACGCTCGTCGGCCGCACCCTCGACGACGCCGCCGGCGAGGCCTACGACAAAGTCGCCAAGCTCCTCGGCCTCGGCTATCCAGGCGGCCCGTGGATCGATGCGCTGGCCCTCCACGGCAACCCGCACGCCATCCCATTTTCGTTCTCACAGATCAAACCGAAGGTCCACCTGGGTGGTAAACCCCCGCGCACCAAGGCCGCCAAAACCGCCCCCATCGCCGCCCTCGATCCGCATTTTCTCTTCTCGTTTTCCGGCATCAAGACGGCCGTACTGCGCTATATGGAGCTTCACGGCCTGCGCGAGGAAGCGGCGGCACGCTTTCGCCGCATCGCCGGCGCGGGTGCCCCAGGTCCCGCTTCCGGGACCTGGGCTCGCAAGCCGCGGACCCGCGAAGAAGCTCTCGCCCTCTGCCCGCAGCCCACCCTCGACCTCATCGCCAGCTTCCAGCACGCCGTCGTCGGCGACCTGCTCAAGAAGACCTTCGCCGCCGCCGAGCGCCTGGGCGCCGCCCGCATCCTGGTCACCGGCGGAGTGGCCGCCAACCGCGAGCTCCGCGCCCGCTTCACGGCTGAGGCCGCCGCGCGCGGCCTGCGCGTCTCGTTCCCAACGCTCGCGCTCTCGACGGATAATGCGGCCATGATCGCCGCCGCCGCGTGGCCGCGCCTTCAATCCGGCGAGTTCGCGCCGGCCGATCTCACTGCCGACCCTTCGCTTGCCTTGGGCCGGTAAGGCAACAAGAATCAACACAGCCACGGCTTGATCCTTCCCGCAAATGCCACAAAAGGCTACACTGACTCCAGCAACCCCGGCGACAACTGAAGTCAGCCGGGCAGATGTGCGCCGATGCGAGGCCGCAGCCATGATCTCCGAGCTAAAAATTCGCAACTTCAAAAGCCTGGAGAGCGTCGATCTCAAACTCGGCCACTTCAACCTGCTGGTCGGCGCAAACGCCAGCGGAAAATCCAATTTTCTTGACGCGCTGCGATTTCTGCAAGGCCTTGGTAATGGCCTTACCATTGATGAGATTCTGAATGGAAAGCCGCCATCGTCGACGAGTTTGAAGTGGGACGGGATTCGCGGTGGGGCAGAATTTGTTTCGTATCGCACAAAAAGGGGACTTACGACATCGACAATTGAGCTTGAGGTGATTCTCAAGAGCGCTCGGGATCAAAACCTGAAATACGAGATGGAATTTAATCCATCTGAACGAATGTTTGTGAGTGAAAGGTTGACCGATGGGACGGAAATCCTACATGAAATGACAAGGGAGAAGCACAAACAGCAATCTTATGAAAATCTCGCAATACCGTATGTCAGCTCATCAATTGGCAACCTGTTTGCGAATCTTCATTTCTACGATTCGCTTCGAGCTAACGCCAACGCACAACACAATTCCTTGGAGAAAATCCCGGATGGAGAATCGCGCAAGCTGAAGGAACTATGTTGGGAGGTTCTCGATTTCTTCCGCGATATGCAGTTCCTTGACCCACTTCCCGCGACACTACGAAGTTATTCGTCAAAGGTACTGAGACTAGGCGAAAACGGCGAGGGTTTCGCAGCTCTCATCCACGAAATCGAGTCCAACGGCAGCAAGCCAGCGCTGCTCGAATGGCTAAAAGAGCTTCGACCCGATGAAGTAGACGATATCTACGCCCTCGAAGGCCTGAACAACGACTTCATGGTTGCAATCAAAGAGGGCAACAAGGAGTTCCGCGGTCCCGTCCTTTCCGAAGGCACTCTCCGCTTCATTGCCTTGGCCGCCGCTTTTTTCCAACCATCCATGCCGAAAGTTCTGGTCATCGAAGAGATCGAAAGAGGCCTGCATCCCAGCCGTTTGCGTCTCCTGCTCGAACTCATGCGCTCGCAATCCAGGCGCACCGGAACACAGGTCTTCGCCACCACGCACTCGCCCACCTTGCTTGCCTGGCTCACCGAAGAAGATCGCAAAACCACCTTCGTATGCACGCGCGACGCCGAATCGGGAGCCACCAGGATGCGCTCTCTGGCTGAAGTTCCAAGGCTCGAAGAACTGGTCAGAGAGCGGCACAGTCTCGATCAACTCTTCGAGCAAGGCTGGATCGAGTCCGTCCTCCATGAGTCATAACGTCCTGGTGATCCCGGAGAATCCGGCCTACAACGGCGCTATCTTGAAGCCGCTTTGCGAAAGGCTCTTCCAGGAATGCGGCCGGACCCAGGCCAGCGTGGAAGTGATGGCAAATCCGAAAGCGAACGGCTACGAGCACGCGAAGAGTCTTTTCCCACGCACCATCCTCGAACTTTACAGCCATAAGCATCTCGTCCTTTTCCTTCCGGACTCGGATGGCAAGGACCGGAGCGCGGAGTTTGCCCGGCTGGAAGCTGATTTCGAGCAAGGGGCCATGGCCGTCGCCAAGCCGGTCCGGCTGATCTGCTGCGCCGCCGTCCCTGAAGTAGAGGCGTGGCTGCTCGCGGGCCATCAGGATAAGTGGGAGAAAGATTGGCATTGGGGAACGATGCGCGCGGACCGTTCCATCAAGGAGAACTACTTCCATCCCTTTCTTAGAGCGCATGGCCAGGACAAATACAGATACCCGGATGAGGGCCGCAAGCAGTTAATGCTCGCGGCCCTTCGCAATTACGCAGCCATCAAGCGCCGCTGCCCGGAATTGCAGGAACTCGAAGACCGAGTCCGGGCGCACATCGGCAATCTTCCTTAGAACGGTCGCGGACACCCTGCCCACCGTCCCCCGCCAATGCGATGATGAAAACGCATGTCCGTCCTGAGCTCGGAATCCGTCGTCCTGCGCACCTGGCCCGTTCAGGAAGCCGACCTTATCGTCAGCTTCTTCACGCGCGACTACGGCCGGATGAAGGGCGTGGCCAAATCGGCGCTCAAGAGCCGCAAGCGCTTTGGCGGCGCACTCGAGCCCATGACCGTGGCCCGCGCCTGGTTCGCCGAGCGCCCGCGCCAGGAGCTGGTCCGCCTCGACCAGTTGGAGATCGTCCGCTCGCCGCTCTCCGCGCCCGTCGACCTTACGCGCATGGCTGTCCTCAGCTTTTACGCCGAGGTGCTCGACGAGGCCCTGCCCGAGCACGACCCCCAGGAGACCGTCTTCCGCCTCGTGCTCGCGGTCCTCGACCTGACCACGACGATCCAATCGGAGACCGACCGACCCCATTCCGCAGGACCCTGGATGCCGCTCACTTACTTCGCGCTCTGGATGACGCGCCTTCTCGGCCTGCTCCCCGACATCGCGCATTGCACCGTCTGCGGCGAAGCACTGCATCCAGCGGAGGCCTGGTTTCATGGCTATTCGGACGGCCTCTTCTGCGCCCTCCACCGCAACGGCAGCGCCAGCCCGCTCTCGCCTGACTCCTGGCATCTTGCTCAACGCATGATGAGGGCGCCGGTAGCGATCTTCTGCGGCGAACCCTGGCCCCGCCACCGCGCCCAGGACCTGCGCCGCTTCGCCATCCAGTCCATCGAGCGCCACCTCGAGCGCAGGCTGCGCACCGCAGAGGCGCTGGCGCGGCTGGGCGGATAGGAGCGTGAATACCTCGCTAAAAAGCTAAGGCTGCTAAAATCAGTCCTTAGTCCCAACGAGAGAGATTTGCCCGTGTCCGCAGCCCATCCGCTACCTCAAGTGAAGCCCTCCGCGCTCACCTTTCAGGATCTTCTCTTCCGCCTGCAGGGGTTCTGGGCGGCGCGCGGCTGCGTCCTCCAGCAGCCTTATGACGTCGAGGTCGGCGCCGGCACCATGGCGCCCGAAACCTTTCTGCGCGTCATCGGACCCAGGCCCTACAAAGTGGGCTACGCGCAGCCCTCGCGCCGCCCCGCTGACGGCCGCTACGGCGAAAACCCCAACCGGCTCTTCAAGCACACCCAGTTCCAGCTCATCCTCAAGCCCCCGCCGGTCAACGTGCAGGAGCTTTACCTCGAATCCCTCGAAGCCATCGGCATCGACCTCAGCCGCCACGACCTCAAGTTCGAAGAGGACAACTGGGAGTGGCCCGCCGGCGGCGCCTGGGGCGTGGGCTGGCAGGTGATGCTCGACGGCCTCGAGATCACCCAGTTCACCTACTTCCAGCAGTGCGGCGGCCTCGACCTCGACCCCATCTGCGCCGAACTGACGTACGGTCTTGAACGCATCGCCGCGTTTTTGCAAGATGTTGACTCCATCTACGACATCGTCTGGGCGCGCGATCCCGAAACCGGGGCACCGGTGACTTATGGCGACGTGCGCCTCGCCGAGGAGCTCCAGTTTTCGGTCTATAACTTCGAGTTTGCCGAGATCGACAAGCTCTGGACCCACTTCAACCTCTACGAAGAAGAGGCGCAAACGCTCTTGAGTCAGGCCGGCAAGTTGCTAGCCCGCGAAGACGCAACCGCCGCCGAAAAACGCCGCTTCCCGTTACTCGCGACTTACGAATTGGCGCTCAAGTGTTCGCACTTATTCAACCTCCTCGACGCCCGCGGCGCCATCAGCGTCACCGAGCGGGTCGGCGTCATCGGCCGCATTCGCAGCCTCGCTGTCGGCGTGGCCAAGGCGTATGCGGCGCAGCAGGTGGCTGGTTAGCAAGTTAGCAGGTTGGCGAGTCAGCGGGCCGATGCAGTTAGCCGCTTGTGGTTTTCTGATCACTGACCACTGACCACTGTTTTAGGGAAGCTGAGTTATGTCCGACTTTTTACTTGAAATCGGCCTCGAAGAAGTCCCGGCGCGCATGATCGCCGCCGCCGAAGCCGAGTTAGGCCGCCGCGTGAATGAGTTACTGGCGCGCGAGCGCCTACTCGCGCCTGAAGCAAAGCTGACCACTTACTCGACGCCGCGCCGATTGGCTGTGCTCGTCGAAGGCGTCCTCGCCGCGCAGGCCGATATGGAAGAGAAGCTTACCGGCCCCTCGTGGAAGGTGGCCTTCAAAGACGGCGCGCCCACCGCCGCGGCCGAAGCCTTCGCGAAGAAAGCCGGCGTGGCCGTTGCCGCTCTCGAAAAAGTGGAGACGCCCAAGGGCGAGTACGTTGGCGCGACGGTCAAGCGCAAGGGGCGCGCGGCAACGGAGTTGCTGGCCGCGGAGTTGCCTAAAGATGTGCTCGCCATTTACTGGGCCAAGAACATGTACTGGCGCGCCGGAAAACCAGAGCGCTTTGTCCGCCCCGTGCGCTGGGTGGTTGCATTGCTCGATTCCGCTGTGGTCCCGCTCGAAATCGCCGGCATCGCCGCCGGCGACACCAGCCGCGGCCATCGCATCCTCCACGGCGAAAAGCCCGTCGTGATCGATTCCCCGGCGAGCTACTCCAAAGCGCTGCTCGCTGCAAGCGTCGTCGCCGACGTCGCCCAGCGCCGCCACATCATCCGCAAAGCTCTCGACGCCGCCACGCGCACGGTTCCCGGCGCGCGCTGGCGCGAGGATGAGCCGCTGGTCGAGACGGTCGTTCATCTGACCGAATGGCCCTCGGTCATCCTGGGCGACTTCGAGCCTGAATATCTTGCGCTGCCCGAAGAAGTCCTGGTCACGGTGATGCGCGACCACCAGAAGTACTTCGCCGTCGAGGACAAATACGGCAAGCTCGCGCCGCACTTCCTGGCCGTGCTCAATACGCAGGCCGACGACGAGGGCGCGACCATCATCCGCCACGGCAACGCGCGCGTCCTGACCGCCCGCTTCAAAGACGCGCGCTTTTTCTGGGACTTTGATCAAAAGACGCCTCTATTCGAGCGCATCGAAAGCCTGAAGCATGTAACTTTCCACAAAGACCTTGGAAGCTACCACGATAAGACTGGATGGAATGGCACCGTTGCGCATAAGTTGCGTCAGCAACTCGAATCGAAAGGATTCAGTGACTGTAATTATGCCGCGGTTGAGTTGGCTGCCGGGCTTGCTAAGACCGATTTGACGACGGAACTCGTCAAGGAATTCACCGAGCTCCAGGGAATCATTGGCGGACTTTACGTCCGGGCACAGAATTTGCCTGGAAATCTAAAGCCAGAAACGGTGGATAGGGTCGCCCAGGCTATTTACGACCAGTACACACCCGCATCTGTCGATGACCCTATTCCATTAACCGTCGAAGGGCAACTCCTCGGAATTGCTGATCGCATCCAGACGATTATCGCAATGTTCAGCATTGGGAACGCGCCGACAGGATCGAAAGATCCCTTAGGACTTCGTCGAGCTGCGAATGCCATCGTCAAGATTCTCGCTGATTCGAGAGTGCCTTTGAACCTTGATGAGATTGTGGAGTCGGGAACCGGCAATCCCGATTGGGAAACTTACAAGGAGCCAGTCGCTGCCTTCCTCCGTGAGCGCCTCCACTTTTACCTCAAGGACGTCCGCAACCTCGCCTATGACGTCGTCAACGCCGTCCTTGCCGCCGATGCAAATGACGTCCGCGACGCCATCGCCCGCGCAGAGGCGTTGACGGCTGCACGAGGCTCCGAGGATTTCGTCGCCGTCTCCGCGGCCTTCAAGCGCATCAAGAACATCCTGCGCCAAGCCGAAGAAAAGGGCTATGCTCACGGAAATTGGGCCGACGTCCAAGCCGCTGAAGCGAAGGACCTGAGGAGTGCGATCCACTCGCTCGCGGACCGGGTGGCAAAGCTTCGCGAGCAGCGCAAATACGCCGAGGCCCTCGCGCTGATCGCCACGCTGCGACCGAAGGTGGACGCCTTCTTCGACAAAATCATGGTGCTCGATCCCGACCCGGAAGTCCGCGGCGCGAACCTCGACCTCATCCGCGGAGTGCTCAGCAACTTTTCCGGCATCGCCGACTTCAGCGAGATTGTCACTGCCTGAAGTCTCTCCCTGAAATCCCTTACTGTCCGTCGAGAAACGCCCGCACCTGCGGGTCGAGCGTAGCGGCCTCGCAGCCCACGGCAAGGTGCCCGCAGTCGCCCTGGAGCAGGATGACCCTGGCCCCGATCAGGCGCGCAAAATCGAGGGCCGGCTCCGGATTCACCATGTGGTCCTGCGCGGAAGAAACCACCAGCACCCGCGCCCGCACCCGCTTTGCCGCCTCTTCCAGGCTCCCGCCATGCGCCACGTCCAGGTGCCTGATCGCCTCAAGCTGCGCCAGCCAGTCGTTGGCATCGAAGGGCAGGATGCCCCTGGCCAGCCACTTCGCGTAGTCCTTGTTGAACGCCTCCCGCGAATGGGTGCGCACAAAGTTCGCGGGCGTGGTCAGGTTCAGTTGCCAGATCAGCTCGGCCACGGGAACGGGCGGAGGCTGCGTGTAGCGGCCATGCTTCCACGCGGGATCGGACTCCACCGCATCCATGTCCGCGCGAATGAGCAGCAGGTCGCGGCTGTTGGGCCGCGGAGCACCGACAATGGGAATCGCCTCGTCCATGAAACCCGGGTAATCGACCATCCATTCAAAGGTCTGGATGCCGCCCATCGAGATCCCCATCACCGCGTGCAGATGGGCGAGATGCAGAGCCTCTGTGGCCAGGCGATACTCGGCGTTCACCATGTCCTGAATCGTGAAGACAGGGAAATCGGGCCCGGACTGCGTCCCCGAGTTCGACGGCGAAGACGAGACGCCGTCGCCCAGCGCGTCGACGGCAATGACGAAGTATTTTGCGGGATCGACCAGGCTATGTGGGCCGACGGATTCAGCCAGGTCCGCGCTCCTGCCGCTGAACCAGGTCGGAAAGAGCACGGCGTTGGAGCGCTCGGCGTTGAGCTGGCCCCACGTCCGGTAACCCAGCCGGCAGTTGTCGATTTGCCTTCCGCTCATAAGCCTGCAGACGCCGAGATCGGCGAACTGCTGGCTGCCGGGCGCGGCGGAAGGCTGCGCCGGGCACGGGGCGGGCGCGGCCGCAGCGAGGCAGGAGAGAAGAGACGCGATCCCAAGCAGGCCTGGTTTTTTCATGGCAACGAGTGTACACGTCGGCGCCGGGGACAGACCGCGACTGCATCGGTGCCTGCGGGCCCGACGTCTAATATCAAGAGAGATGTCCGACACGCTCTATCTAAGCCTTTGGTACCCGAACCTGCGCCTGGAGGCGCTCCCCGGCAAGCTGACCGCGGTGCTGGGCGCCTTTGCCGCGCACGGGGGCGAGCCGCGCGTCTACGCGGCCACGGTATGGCCGGTAAGCTGGAGCGAGTCGCCGGTGTTCCAGCGGGTCTGGGGCCGCGCCGGCTCGGGCGCAGACCGTGGCCTCGAGCCCCGCCTGGCTGTCGAAGAAGCCACCGAGCTTTTCCATGACGACTACGCCTACGAGTTCCAGATCGGCTGGAGGCTGTGGGAACTCGAAGCCGCCGCCGGCCTCGATCCCCGCTGGGTCCGCGAGCCGCGCCTGGTCCGCGTCACCGGCTACGGCCCGCTCTTTGACGGGGCCGCCTACGAACAGGAGGGCCATATCCACATCGACTTCGGGCCGGACGCCCCGTTTCTCGAGGAGGAAGCGGAACTGGACACCGTGGGCGCGCGCCACGTGGAAGAAAATGTGCGCCAACTCGTGGGACTGGCCGCGGCTGTCGAGAAGGATTCGGGCGCCACGGCGCGCCTCTTGTGGAGCGAGCTGGGCGAGAGCCTGGCGCAGCGGCTGGCCGCGCGGCTCGGAGTGCAGAACTGACCATGCGCTTCACCATCGAACGATTGCGGACCCTGGTGCTGCTGGCCGGCGTTCTGCTGGTGGCGGCGCTGGCCGTGTTTCTCACCATTGGAAGATGGAAGAGCCTGCTGGGGATGAAGGATATTCCCAAGCGCCTCGGCCTCAACATCGAGCAGGAGGCCAACGGCTTTGTGCGCGCGGAGTTTCATGCCGGCCACGCGGTCTTCAGGATTGAGGCCTCGAAGGCCGACCAGTTCAGAGACGGCAAGGTTCTGCTCCACCACGTCATGATCGAGATGTACGGTCAGGACGGCAAGCCCACGGACCGCATTGAAGGCAACGAATTCGAGTACAACCAGCAAACCGGCATTGCCAAGGCGGAAGGCAAGGCCGAGATTACGATCATGCGGCCCACTGAGCCGCTCGCCGGGGTTCCACCAGCGGCGGCGGCGAAGGCCGACAAGGGCAAGCCGCGCACGGGGCCGCTGGCGCAGGCCGCGCGCTCAGCGGAAGAGAGCGCCATCCACGTGGAAACCAGCGGCCTCACCTTTGACAAGACGACCGGCGTGGCTTCCACCAGCCAGAACGTCGCATTTTCGATGGCGAAGGGCAGCGGCAGCGCCATGGGCGCCAGTTACAACTCGCAGGGAGGCGAGTTGGTGCTGGACCACGCCGTGGAGCTGACTACGGCGCGGGGGGGGCAGCCGGTGGTGATCCACGCAGCCCACGCCGAGTTTGGTCGCAACGACCAGCTCTGCACCCTGCTCCACGCGACCGCCACCTACCGGCAGGGCCAGGCGACGGCGGAGCAAGCCAGGATCCTGTTTCGCCGCGACGGCACGGCCCAGCAGGTGGACGCGGAGAGGGGATTGACGGTGGCGACGGCGGCCGGAAGCCATCTGTCGGCGCCGACCGGAACCATCGCGTTCGACGCACACAACCAGCCGCGCCACGGCGACCTTGAAGGCGGGGTGACGATCGACTCGGTGACCGCGAACCGCCAGCTGCACGGAACCGGACCGTCGGCCGTCCTGCACTTCTCGCCGCAGGGAGATCTTGAGCGCGTCCAGATGAACCACGGCGTCGAGCTCGAGAGCGAGTCTGCCAGCGGCGCCTCGGGCGCACAAACCGCACAGATGCGTGTAACGCGGACGTGGCGCTCGCCCCTCGCCGACGTGGCCTTCCGGAAGGACGGCGCCGGGCAGGTTGAGCCGGCAACGATCTACGGCTCAGGCGGCGTGGTGGTGACGACCGAGACGCGCCGCGGCAGCGCCGCACCGGTGCCCTCGCGCCTGACGGCCGACGAGATCACGGGCGAGTTTGGGCCCGGCTCAGAGCTCACCGCGATGACCGGCACGGGCCATGCAAGCATCGAACAGACGACCGCCAAGGGCGCCCGTCAGACGATGACCGGCGACCGGCTGGAGGCGCTCTTTGAGCCGCCCCAGCGCAGCACAACCAGGGGGGCTTCGTCCACCGCCGCGGAGATTCAGTCGGCCACTCTCGAAGGAGACGTGGTGCTCGCGCAGCAGCCGGCCCCAAAACCGGGTGCGCCGCCGCAGGCGGAACTGCGCGCCACGGCCGGCCGCGCCGAATACGAGGGCGGCGGCGAGTGGGTGCACCTCTCCGAGGCTCCGCACGTCGAGGATGGGGACTTCGCGCTGGCAGCCACCAAGATCGATATTTCGCAGCAATCGGGCGATGCCTTTGCCCGCGGCGCGGTGCGAGCGACCTGGAGTGAGAGCGCGGCCGCCGCCGGCCAAGGCCGGGAGGGATCAGGGAACCGCACCACGAATGACAAGACCTTCAATCTGGGCGGCCAGGGCCCCGCGCACGCCATCGCGGACGAGGCGCAGTTTAACCAGGCGAGCGGCGAGGCTACCTTCCGCGGGCACGCGCGGCTCTGGCAGCAGGCCAACTCCATCGCCGGCCCGCTGATCGTGCTGAACCGCCAGCGGCGAACGCTGGTCTCGGACAGCACCAATCCGGCCGAGCCTGTACGGGCGGTACTCCTCAGCGCCGGCCCCGCTCCGGCCCTCACCGAGCCGGAGATCGAAACGGTCCACGCCACGCAAAAACCGGCCCACCGCCCGTCGCGCACGCCCACAGTCATTCGCGTGCGCGGCGGCGAGTTCACCTACTCCGATTCAGAGCGCAGGGCTGTCATGGCCGGCGGCGCGCTGGGGCCGGTCATCGCAGAAACAGGCGACGCAACCTGCACGGCAAACGAAGTCACCCTGATCCTGGCGCCCGAGGGCAAGCAGCACGAGTCGGAACGCGGGCAGGGCCAGGTGGAGCGCATGACCGCCAGCGGCGACGTGGTGATCCGCTCGCAGGGCCGGCGCGGAGCGGGCGCGCAGCTAGTCTATACGGGCGCGACCGGCGAGTACGTTCTAACCGGCACGCCCTCGGCGCCGCCGCGACTCACCGATCCCGCGCGCGGCACCGTGACCGGAGCGGCTTTGATTTTCAACAGCCGCAATGATAGCGTCAGTATCGAAGGCGGCGGACGCGAGACCTCAACCGACACCACTGTGCCCAAGATAGGCGTGCAAGAAAGCCAACAACGTAAATGGAGACGCTGAGCGCCGAGGGAATCGGCAAAAGCTATAAGAGAAGGCAGGTCGTGCGCGGCGTCGACCTGAAGATCTCCCGGGGCGAGGTGGTGGGGCTGCTGGGCCCCAACGGCGCCGGCAAAACCACCAGCTTTTACATCATCGTGGGCCTGGTGCCACCGGAGAGCGGCCGGGTGATGGTGGACCAGACCGACATTACTCACCTGCCCATGTACCTGCGGGCCCGCAACTTCGGCATCAGCTACCTGCCCCAGGAGCCCTCGGTCTTTCGCAAGCTCACCGTCGAAGAAAACATCATGGCCGTGCTGGAGGCGCAGCCGCTGAACAGCCGCGAGCGCCGGGCGCGCACGGAGCGTTTGATCACACAGCTCAACCTGGGCCACATCCGCGCCACGCGCGGTTATGCGCTCTCCGGCGGCGAGCGCCGGCGGGTCGAGATCGCGCGCGCCCTCTGCATCCACCCCAACTTCATCCTTCTCGACGAGCCCTTCAGCGGCATCGATCCCATTGCCGTCCTGGAGCTTCAGAAGATCATCTTCGACCTGAAAGCCAGCGGTATTGGTATTCTGATAACGGATCACAATGTGCGCGAAACGCTGAGCGTCACCGACCGCGCGTACATCATCGCCGAGGGCCGCATCTTCCGCACCGGCACGCCGCGCGAGCTGGGCAACGACGTGGAGGTGCGCCGCGTGTACTTGGGGGAGGGTTTCTCGCTGGGCTGAGGCCCGCGCACTTTGCGCAAAGCGGATGACGGAATGTTGGAACGCGTCAATCGCGCGGGTAGGAGCGGCGAGGCTGCCGATTTCAGACAGAAACTCCGGAGGCGGCGGTTGCCCATTCCGGGACGCCTGGTCTGATTCATGTTCTTTTTCCCTTTAAGCTTTTTCTCACACGATTACACTCTCATTGAGTCCAAAACGGGGAACGATTCCCATTTATGGCGCTGCTGCAACCAAAACTGAACCTGAAAGTGGCGCAACGCCAGGTCCTCACGCCGGGCCTGATGCAGATGGTGAGCGTTCTTGCGCTCAACAAGGTTGAGCTCAAGGAGATGATCGATGCCGAGATGGTGGAAAATCCCGTCCTGGAAGAGATCGACGAGTCGGTGCCGACGCTTGATGAGGTTGCCGGACGCGAAGAACTCCTCGAGCGGGGAGCAGAGGAAGCCGCTGCTCCGCCCAAAGATGTCTTCAGCGAGATCGACTTCGGATCGTACTTCCAGGAGTATCTTGACCCCGGCTACCGCACACAGCCGGAGTACGAAGAGAGCGAGAGACCTTCGTTCGAGAACTTTCTCTCTCAGCCAACGACTCTTTCCGATCACCTGGCGTGGCAGCTGGGAGCTCTGAGTCTCGATCCGCACTTATACGAGGCCGCGGAGTTTGTGATTGGAAACCTCGACGACGACGGCTACCTGGCCGCGACCGACGACGAGCTGGTGGACGGCTTCACACAGTTCCTGATGAGCGCGCCGGGGAATGGAACGGCGCCGGCCGATCGCACCGCCACGCTCGACCTGATCCGCGGCGCCATCGATCTTGTGCAGCACCTCGATCCATCCGGGGTGGCGGCGCGGGACCTGCGCGAGTGTCTCGCCCTGCAGATCGCCGCGCAGCAGCAGGAGTTCGGCAGCGTCTACGCCAGGCGCGAGTTAGAGGAGGAAGACGACCTTCACGGCAGCTTCCGCGCGGAGGCCGAGGCGCATCTCGAAGAACGACGCCGCGCCATGGAGGTAGCCGCGCTCATCGTCGACCGTCATCTGCACCTGCTGCAGAAGCGCGACGTGAAAGACCTGGCCCGCGCCGCGCAGATTACCCCGGAGGCAGCCCACGCCGGCATCGAGTTCATCCGCACCCTCGACCCACGGCCGGGGCGACTCTACAATCGCGAACAGACGCGGCTGATCGAGCCGGACGTGGTCTTCCTCAAGAGCGGCGGCGAGTGGACGGTCTCCATGAACGAGGAGGACCTGCCCAGCCTCCGGCTCAGCCAGCGCTACCGCCGCATGCTGGTCGCCCAGAACACCGATAAAGAGGTCAAGGACTACGTCAAGGAGCGCTTTCGCTCGGCCATGCAGCTCATGCGCAACATTGCGCAGCGCAAGAGCACCATTCTGCGCACCTGCGAGGTGATTGTGCGCCGTCAGCAGGACTTCCTCGAACATGGCCTCGAGGCCCTGCGGCCCATGATGATCAAGGAAGTCGCCGAAGAGATCGGCGTTCATCCTTCCACCGTGAGCCGGGCCGTGGCCAACAAGTACGCGCACACGCCGCAGGGGGTCCTGGAGCTGCGTTTCTTCTTCTCCGAGGCCTCAAACGGCCCCGAGGGCGCGGACACGCCGCTGCTGGTTCTCAAACGGAAGGTCCGCAAGCTCATCGAAGACGAAGACCCGCGCCGTCCTCTCACTGACGACCAACTCGCGGCCATGCTGCAGGCGCAGGGCATTCAGCTCACGCGCCGCACCGTAGCCAAGTATCGCGAGGACATGAACATCCCCTCCACGCACCAGCGGCGCAGACGCGACTGAGGCGGAAGGCTTCCGGCAGCGCAGTTTTCGCCGTGCGGCTGGGCTGCACTTGCCCACGATACGCCTGAGTCGTTAAAGTGGCCCCACGCGGCATTTTTCGCCGGCGCGGGTGAGTGTGTCCACATTCCGCGCCGATCTGGCCGCAATAAAGGACTGCGTATGTCTTCATTGCCGGCTTCACCCGTTGCCCAGCAGGATATCGACTCGACGCTCCGCGAAAACCGGGTGTTCCCGCCGCCATCCGAGTTCAGCGACAGAGCCCACATTCAAAGCCTGGAACAGTACGAGGCGCTTTACAAGAAGTCGGTTGAAGATCCGGAGGGCTTTTGGGCGGGCGTAGCCGGCGATCTGCATTGGTTCAAGCCATGGGACAAGGTGCTGGACTGGAACCTGCCCTGGGCTCAGTGGTTCGTCGGCGGCAAGCTCAATCTCTGTTACAACTGCGTTGACCGTCACGCCCTCGGCGCGCGGCGCGACAAGACGGCCATCCTGTGGGAAGGCGAGCCGGGCGAGATCCGCCGCCTCAGCTACGCCGAACTTCATATCGAGGTCCAGAAATTCGCCAACGCGCTCAAGTCGCTGGGAATCGGGAAGGGCGACCGCGTGGCCATTTACATGGGCATGACGCCGGAGCTGGCCATCGCCCTGCTGGCCTGCGCGCGCATCGGCGCCGTGCACTCGGTGATCTTCGGCGGCTTCGCGGCCAACGCCATCGCCGACCGCGTCAACGACTCCTCCTGCGTAGCCATCATTACCCAGGACTCGAGCTACCGGCGCGGCAACCAGATCCAGCTCAAGCGCACGGTGGACGAAGCGATGCCCGCCTGTCCCACGGTCCGCCATGTGGTGGTCTTCCGCCGCACCGGTTCGCCCGTCAACATGGTCGCGGGCCGCGACCACTGGTGGCACGACGTCGTGGCCGCTGCCGCGCCCGGCTGCCCCGCCGAGGAGCAGGACTCCGAGGACCCGCTCTACATCCTTTACACCTCCGGCACCACAGGAAAGCCCAAAGGCCTGGTCCATACAACGGGCGGCTACTCGGTCCAGACCTACCTCACGTCGAAGTACGTCTTCGACCTGCGCGACGACGACATCTACTGGTGCACGGCCGACATCGGCTGGGTCACCGGCCACTCCTACATCGTCTATGGCCCGCTGCAGAACGGCGCCACCGTGTTGATTTACGAAGGCGCACCCAACTACCCCGATTTCTCGCGCTTCTGGAAGATCGTCGACGACCACCGCGTGACCGTCTTTTACACCGCGCCGACGGCCATCCGCGCCTTCATCAAGTGGGGCGACGAGCACGTGGAGAAACACAAGCTCGATTCGCTGCGGCTGCTCGGCACCGTGGGCGAGCCCATCAATCCTGAAGCCTGGATGTGGTACCGCGAGAAGATCGGCCACAACCGCTGCCCGATCGTGGACACCTGGTGGCAGACGGAGACGGGCGCCATCATGATCACGCCGATTCCGGGGGCGGTCCCCGCCAAGCCGGGCTCGGCGACGCGTCCTTTTTTCGGCATTCAGCCCGAAGTGGTCACGCGGCCCGACGCCGAAGGCCGCTTTGACCGCGTGCCCGCGGGCCACGGCGGCCTGCTTGTCATTCGCAAGCCCTGGCCCTCGATGGCGCGCACCGTCTATGGCGACCCCGAGCGCTACAAGAAGACCTACTGGAGCGACGTGCCCGGCTGCTACTTCACCGGCGACGGCGCCCGCCAGGACGCGGACGGCTACTTCTGGCTGATGGGCCGGGTAGATGACGTGATCAACGTGAGCGGCCATCGCCTCGGCACTATGGAGGTCGAGTCGGCGCTGGTGGCGCACCCCAAGGTTGCCGAAGCCGCCGTCGTCGGCCGCCCCGACGATCTCAAGGGCCAGGCCATCGCCGCCTTCGTCACCCTCGAAAGCGGCAACCAGCCCAGCGACACTCTGAAAGACGAGCTGCGCAAGTGGGTTGCAAAAGAGATTGGCTCGCTGGCCCGGCCCGATGACATCCGCTTCACCGAAGCCCTGCCCAAGACCCGCAGCGGCAAGATCATGCGCCGCCTCTTGCGCGATCTGGCCACCCACGGCGAGATCAAGGGCGACACGACAACGCTGGAAGACTTCACCGTCATCGCAAAATTGCGAGAGGCGGAGGAGGGATAAAGGATTCTCCCCGTCCCAGCAACCCAAATTGGCGCTGCATTTGAGCGGCTATCTCCGTCTGTGATGCGGGTTCGGCGGCATAAGGCTAATTCCCTGTTTGGATGCTTGGCCGTAGACCGCTGCAACGGTTCTGCCGAGTTTCAGACCAATAACCGGCGTAGGGGTGTCCTCCTCCGCGAGTTTTTCCAGCCGATCTATATCCTCCTCGGTCCACGCCTTGCCAGTGTTCCGAATGTATTTCGGCAATTTGGACATCGCTAGCCTCCTCTTATTTTCCCCAGAAACGGGGATCATGCACCATCTGGCTCAAGCTCATCCCGGTTGCTTCTCGCACCGTCTCAAGGTGGGCGTCGATGCGCCAATCTGGCAGAAAATTTCTGCCGTATGTCTCGCGCAGCGTACCAACGGTAGTGTTGCCGTGTTTCTCGCTGATCCGACCATCTTCATCGATATGGCGTCCATCCAGTCCATTGCTCACGATATGTGCTCCTATTCTGTGTATGGATTGGGGAAGGCGAAAACAAGCACCAACGGTGCCGTCGCAAGAAAGGCGGAGCCCAATATAATCGCCAAACTTAACGCGATTATATCCAGCAGTCTACAAGTGAGATCGCCAATCGTCAAGATTACTATAAGATATCTTTAGTCAGAATTACTCATACTTTTCCTAATAATCGTAAAAAATACGCCTTATGTTCGATTTGAGGTCGCCCGTCGTCTCGATTAGCGCGATCCGATTGACGTATTTACCCGCACAGGCTATTTTCAAATTCGTGCGGCTCACCGATAAAAATAAGACCCAAATCGACTGCGGGTCTGCGCAAACCGACCGTATCCTTGACAAATTGGCACGTGAGGTGTTGGACCGTTGCCTGGCGGAAGAGAGCCGCTTCCGCGCAGGAGTGCAGGCCGGGCTGGACGCAGCCGACCGCGGCGACTTCGTTCCCACATCGGAAGTGTGGGCAAGAGTAGAGCACGCGCTGAAAGCCTGAGGCTCCTTCGCGTAGCTTCCTGCGCACAATCGAATCCACGGAGGCCCTTCGCGATGGCCGCAAGCGAAACCCTGATCCCGGTCGAAGAATATCTGAAGACCGTCACCGAACCGGACTGCGAGTACATAGCCGGAGTGATCGAATTGCGCACTCCGGCTGAACTGGATCACCCAGTTGGCAAGCTGCATTGCTGGGGTGGTTTGCGGGCCGAGGCGCCGAATGGGGTCTGCGCGTCCTTCCGTCGCTCCGCGTAAGAGTCGCCGCGGACCGCTTCCGCGTCCCCGACGTCACTCTTCTCAGCCGCAGCGCCCGCGCGAGCAGATCATCGCGCATCCGCCCCTTGCCGTCTTCGAGATTCTCTCGCCGGAAGATGCGATGACCCGCATGTTGGAGAAGCTCGCCGACTACGAGCGGACAGGCATCGAGGCCATCTGGATCATCGAACCCCAAAGGCCGGTCTACTACCGCTATCGCGGCGGCCAGCTCACGCCCGGCACGGCTTTCGATCTGCCCGGGAGCGAGTTCAGCATGCCTTTTGCCGAGATCGCTGCGCTCGCGGACTGATCCTCAGAACCGGTACACCACCCCCACGTTCGCCCGCGTGTTCCAGGTCAGATGGGGTGAGTAAGCCAGCGACGAGGTATTATTCGCAACCGAGAACGAAGCGCCGATCCGGTCGCCGGAGATACGCACGGCGATGTGCCGGCTGGCTGCAATCTGCAACCCGCCGCCAATGCCCCCGGCAAATGACCAATCGGGAGTCTCGCTTTCGCCGCCCGTGTGCTCGGCGCCGATCAGGCCGCGGAAGAATCCATCCACGGGACCGTAGATGTTGGCGCGGAAGTCGGGTCCGATGAGCAGGGAATCGATGACCGGCTTGCCGGGATTGCCCTGGCTCGTCCCCCACCTGTACTCGTCGCCGACGGCGGTCAGGGCGAAGTGCTTGCCCCAGTCGCGGCTTACAGCCACCTGAACGCCCTGCAGCCCGTAGCGGGACTGATTCACCTGGTTCAGCGTGCTGTAGGCGTAGCCAACCATGACTTCGTACTTGAGCATGGGCACGGGGGCGGGCGGGGGAGTCTGAGACTCCGGAGCTACCTGGCTTGCGGCCGCAAGCGGCATCAGCGCAGCCGCGCCCACGGCCAAAATCGCAACGAACAACGTACTCTTCAAATGGAAACTCTCCTCAAATCCATGCATTGGCGCCCTTCGGGCAACCCAGGCCCGGCTGCTGAGCGCCCGCATCACCTGTTTTCGATACCCTCATAGACTATCGTTTCCCCCCCACTTCCATGAAGAGGGCGGCGCATCGGTCTTGCCGGTTTTGCCGGTACTGTCAGTCACTCAGACGCCGCGCGGGCGCGGAGGAGAGCACTCGATCTCACCCCGGGCCGGCCACCGGCTCACGCCCGGTCCAGATACCAGGGAATGTTGATCACGATGATCCGGCGGTTGCCGCGCATGAGCAGGATCACCTTGAGCAGGTCGGCGCGCCGGTTGTGCAACAGGCCCTCCCACCAGTGGCGCACCACCAGCTCCGGAACCAGCACGCAGATCTTCTGGAACTCCGTCTCCCGCTCCACGCTCAGCACGTACTCCACCACCGGCTGCAGAATGTAGCGGAACGGCGACTTGAGCATGACCAGCCGCGGCACCGCCTTGCCGGCCGCTCGGAGCGGCGCGGCAATGTCGGTATCCCACTGCTCGCAGAAGGAGTCCGTGTCCCCCACGGTCAGCACATGCACGCAGCGGATGTCGTTCGACATGGACAGCGCGAAGGCCAGGGCCTTTTCCGAGATGCGGCTCCAGCGGTCGATGGGCAGCACCACGACGGGCTCTGTGATGGTGGTGGCCACCATGGGCCGGTCCAGATCGATCTCGCGCGCTACGTGCGCGTAGTGCCGCTTGACGGCGCGCATGGTCACGATCATCAGAACCACGAGCAGCGCCGTGATCCAGGCGCCCTCGGCGAACTTGGTCACCAGCACCACCAGCGTGGTGATGCCGGTGGCCACGGCGCCCAGGCCGTTCACCGCCGCGCGCATTGGCCTTCCCCCCTTGCGCAGCCAGTGCATCACCATGCCCGCCTGCGAAAGCGTAAATGCGAGGAATGCGCCAATGGCGTACAGCGGAATCAGCCGGTCCGTCACCCCGCCAAAGACAATCAGCAGCAGGGCGGTGAGCGCTACCAGGACATAGATTCCCCACGAGTAGAGCAGCCGCCGGCCGCGCAGCAGAAATACGCGCGGCATATAGTCTTTGAGAGCGATGGCGCGCGTGAGCCGGGGAAAATCGGCGAACGCTGTGTTGGCAGAGAGGGCCAGCACCAGCAACACGGAGCCGATGGTGGCGTAGTAGAACCACCCCCGCCCCATCACTGCGCGCGTCAGCATCGAGAGCACGCTCTCGTAGCCGGCGCCGTTGGGATCGGTTGCGCCGACACCGTAGGCGCGGCAGAGGAGGGCGATGCCGATCAGCAGGATCGCGAGCAGCACGATGATGATGGTCAGCGCAGTCTTGGCGTTCTTGCGCCGGTCGTCGCGAAAGGCCATCACGCCGTTGCTCACGGCTTCCACGCCGGTCATGGCCGTGCAGCCCGACGAAAACACCTTGAGCAGCAGCCACCAGCTCACCGCCATTGTGGTCACGGGCAGCGGATGCAGGGGCGTCACCGGGTGGGGATGGCCGCCCGTCGAAAACGCGCGCCAGGATCCCACCCCGATCACGACCAGCAGCGTGCACGTGAACGTGTAGGTGGGAATCATGAAGATCACGCCGGTGTCGTGCACGCCGCGCATGTTGACCAGCGTAAGAATCGCCAGCACGGCCAGGCAGAGTTCCAGAGTATGGGGCTGCAATGCGGGCACGGCGGAGATGAGCGCGCCCACCCCGGCCGAAATGCCCACCGACGCCGTGAGCACATAGTCGATCATGAGCGCCGCGGCGGCCAGCAGTCCCGCGCCCGTGCCCAGGTTCTCGGTGGCCACGGTGAAGGAACCGCCGCCCTGGGGATAGGCCTCGATGGTCTGGCGGTAGCTGAAGTAGACGATTGCGAGCAGGCAGATGATGGCGGCGCTGACGGGCACGATGTAGCGCACGCCCATCAGTCCCAGCGGGATCAGCAGGGTCAGCGCCGCCTCGGGCCCGTAGGCGGCCGAGCTCAGGGCGTCCAGGCCAAAGATGGGGATGCCGGCGAGCGGTCCGATCTGCTCGGCGCGCTCCTCGCTCGTGGCCAGCGGACGCCCGAAGAGCAGGTTCAGAATGCGGGTTGAAATATTCATCGGGCGTTCACGGCTGCCGGTAAGCCGCTCCGGGGAAGGCCGCCGATGGCATTGTCTCATGAGGCGACGAAGACAGGGTTCCGGGGTCAGGGATCAGGGGTCGGCGATCGGCATCGGGGGAAGCGGTTGAGCGGGCGACGCTGCCCGGTCTGCGCTCCGTTCATCGTGCGCTCTATTTTGCAGCGGGCGTGGGTTTGGATGTGTGCAGCCCGTGATCGATCGCTGCAAGCAGCGCGCCATCCGAATCTTCTGAAGAGTCCCAGAACATCATACCGGCCAGCTTGTGCTCGAGCACGTACTGGCACTTCGCCGCCAGCGACTCGGGATCCTCGTAGGAGACAAAGATGTGCTGCGCCGCGCTGTACAGATACGGAACCGAAGAGGCCGCATCCCAGTATCGCGTAAAGCCGTGGTCGAGCATGTCGTGTACGATCGCGCCGTAGGGAACGTCAGGATCGGGAGCGGGCTTGCCGGGCTGGAACAGCCCATGGTTCACGTCCGCCACACTGGCCCAGGCGTGGCCGTAGAACGGAACTCCCAGTACCAGCTTTTGCGGCGGCACGCCGGCCCGCTCGAAAGCAAGTACCTCCTTATTCGCGGACTCGTGCTTCGGGTCCTGCGGCGACACAAACAGCGGAGCGTGGTTTCCGGTGATCCGGTCGGTCCCGGGCTCGTAGAGATCGTAGGCCATCAGGTTGACGGTGTCCACATACTGCGCTGCCTTTGCCATCTCGGTGTCGTCCAGATACTCTTCCGAGGGTTCGGCCGCGATGGTCAGATAGAGCCTCCGGTGCGTCCTCGCGGACTCGGCGTCGAACTGTGTGCGCAGCGCCTTGAGCAGCAGGGTGAAGTTTTGCTTGTCCTCTTTGCGGTAGGCGTGTCCTGCGCCCGGCTGGCCCGGGTACTCCCAATCCACATCGAGACCGCCGAGACCGTAGCGATCGATAAACTCTACCGCGCTCGCGGCGAACCTTTGGCGGCTCGCGGCTGTGAGCGCGGCCTCGGAGAATCCCCCCGACCACGACCACCCGCCGACGGAAACAAGCACCGTGAGCGCGGGATTCCGGCGCCGCAGCGCCGTCAACGCGGCGAGGTTCTGCGCATCCACGGGCAGTCCGAGAACCATGCGGCCGTTCCTGATCCGGGCGAAGGCGTAGTTGATGCGCGTCAGCGCGGATGGGTCAATTTCGCCGGGCGAGATCGCGGCGCCATCCGGAAATACGTAACCCACCACGATGGGCTGCGCGTGCGCGGCCGCGGGAATGACCAGCATCCCTGCGAGCACAAAGCCGAGGATGCATCGAGCGAGGCTCACGGAACCAGCGTACCAAGAATGCGCGGGGAGCGGGCTCAACGCGCCTCAACCGCGCTGGCTGCCGGCAGAGTGAACAGGAACCGGCTTCCCTTGCCCGGCGTGCTCTCGGCCCAGATGCGTCCGCCGTGCTGTTCGACGATGCTGCGGCAGAGGGCCAGCCCCAGGCCGGTTCCACCCAGCGCCCGGGTGTCGGAGGCGTCTCCCTGCTGGAAGCGATCGAAGATCCGCTCCAGCTTATCGGCGGTAATGCCGCGTCCCTGGTCCTCGACGACGAAGCACATCTGCTCGAGCTCATCCCCATCGGGGCTCGCCAAATCATTGCCGGTCCGCTGCGCCGCCAGCCGGATGGTCGTATTCGGCGGCGAAAACTTGATCGCATTCCCCACCAGCTCGTTCAGCACCTGCAGCACGCGCTCTTCATCGGCGAATACGGGGCCCGTCGCCGCGTCAACCTTGAGGACGATGCGCGCCCGCTCGGCCGCGTCGCGGGCAATGTCGACGGTGCGCCGCAACAGGTCCACCGCTTCCACCGGCTGGCGGTGCAGCGGAAGTCTCCCCTTCTCCACCCTTTCAAAGTCGACGATGTTGTTGACCAGCCGCACCAGCCGGTCGCAGCTCCCAATCGCCATATCGACCATCTGCCGCTGCTTCTCCGGGCGCTTGTCCAGGGCGCCGGAAGAGATGAGCCCCAGCGAGGCGCGCAGGGAGGTGAGCGGGGTGCGCAGCTCGTGGCTCACCGTGGAGATAAACTCATCCTTCATCCGCTCCAGCCGCCGGCGCTCCGACACATCCTGGAACGCCACCACCATGCCCGCAATCCGTCCCTCCTCCATCAGCGGGTTGGCGCTGTATTCCACTGGAATGGCCATCCCATCCCGCCGCCAGAAGACCTCATCGCTCATCCGGATCGGTTCGCAGCGCCGCAGCGCCTGCAGGATCGGGCTGGTGATCTTGGAATAGGGCGTCCCGTCGGCGTGGCTGTGCAGGATGGCCTCATGCAGATCGCGGCCCATCAACTGCTCCGGCGTATAGCCCAGGGCGTGGGCGCCGGCATGGTTGATAAAGGTCAGTCTGCCCTCGAGATCGATCCCGCAGATCCCGTCGCCGGCCGACTCCAGGATCATCTCGCGCTGGCGTGTGGCCAGGTGCAGAGCCTCTTCGGCTTCGTGCTGCTCCGTCATATCCATGCCGTGATGCACGACGAACGGCCGCTCGCCTGGCAGCACCACGCGCCGGCTGCGGAAGGCGATGCGCCGGTAGATTCCGTCGCTGCGCCGGACCGGCAGCATCCCCTGCCACTCATCCTTGGTCTCCAGCGTGCGCAGGCAATCCTGGAATCCGGCGGCAGCGACCGAGTCCATCAGCTCTGTCACCGGGCGCCCGATGAGGACATCTGCCGGGTAGCCCAGCGTCTCGGCCGTAAATGCATTCAGCGAGGTCAACCGCCCTTCCATCGAACTGGTAAACACGAAGCCCAGGCTGCTCTCGACCACCTCGCTGTAGCGCTGCTCGCTCGAGAACAGGGCCAACTCCGTCTGCCGCTGCTCGGTGACGTCCTGCCCGCTCACGATCAGGTATTGAATCTCGCCGTTTGGTCCCTGCAACGGCCGCAGCGTCCAGCTCACCCGCCGCTTGGCGCTCTCGGAATCCGGTTCGCCGGCGATCCGCCACCAGGTCTCATGGGGGCCCGAGACCTGGCCCCCGGCCGCCTCCCGCAGTTTGCCGGCGGCCCAGGCCCGCTCGTCGGTGTCGATCACTTCTTCCACAAACGGCCGGCCCACCGCGTCGGCCAGGCTCAGCCCTGTCAGTTGCGCGCAGGGATCATTCAGCCGCACCATCCGGCCGGCGGTATCCAGCACCGCTACCAGGGCGGGAATCGAGTCCAGCGTGGCCGCCACAAAGCAGCGCTCCATGGCCAGCGCGCGCTCGGCCCTCTGCCGCGCCCGCTGCGCCGCCTCCTGCGACCGGATGCGGCTATAGAGCTCGAGCCGCGTCACCACCTGCCGGCCCAGAACTTCGAGCAGCGTCAAATGTTCCTGTTTGAACTGATTGGGCTCGTGCGACAACACCGCCAGCGTGCCCACCAGCTGCTGCGCGCCCGTGATCAGGGGCGTTCCCGCGTACGAGCGGCACGGCTTGGCGCCGTTGAGCGGCACACCGTCCGGGGGAAACCGCGGGTCCTGCCCCGCGTCCACGATCAGCAGCGGCTCCCCGCGCTCCAGCATCCACTGGCAGGCCGTCGATGCCCGCGGCTGGTCCGCCGCTTTGAATCCAAAGTGCGATTTGAACCACAGACGGTTGAAATCCATCCACCCCAGATAGGCGTAGTCGGCGCCGGACAATACGGCGGCCAGCTCGGTCAGCTCGTCGAGCGCAAGATCCCCGTTCCGGTCGAAGACACTGAACTCCGAGCCGAAAAATCGCTCCTGGCTGTCCCCGAGCCGTGGACCCTGAATCGCACTCATCTGGGCACTCACTCATGGTCAGTATCGGGTATTCGGGGCAGATTGACTCTGACACAAACCGGGCAGATTGGCGCCTCTTTGCCTACCGCTCCCGTACCCGGGTTTTCCTGAACGAAAGATTCACGACTGTGTTACCTGGGAGACGTGACGAAGTAGATTCCACCTCCGCGAATACGGTATTGACCGCATCGCAGATGCGCTCCGATTCAGTTGATCCCTATATGGCTCCCAATCCCGTCAGTGGCCCGGCAATCTGCAGCAGGAGCCTGCCTCCGCCGGCTCGTTGGCGCTCGCTTCCAGCTCCACTTTCCAGCTTCCGTCCGGCTGCTTTCCCCACACTGTAATGTAGCGCCCGCTGGTGTTCACCGGATCCCCGTTTGCGTCCTTGCTGTGGCCCTCGTAGTGACCCCAAGTATAGCCCGTTTCGCCCGACGGCCCCATCCAGGCGCCGGTCGGCGTCCAGGTAAGCTGGTAGGCCTTCGCGGTCCAGTTTGCGCTTTGGGCGATGGCGACCTTTCCCACGACGGGTGCAACCCCGTTGCCCAGCACCACCCCGTCGGGCGCAAACCACGAGGCGAAGCCCGTCCCGCCCTGCGCGGCCACGGCCTTCTCAAACTCCGCTTCGAGCCGGTAGAGCAGAGCTGTTCCCGGCGAAGCCGTTGCATCGGTCAGCGGATTCGGCGCCGCGGGCTGCTGCGCTCCCGGCATGGGCAACTGCCCCAGAGCCGCCGCGCCCATGGACGCAGCCACAACCGTCTCGAAAACGATCCGCCTCCACATCCCCTCCACATCCCCCTCCCGGCAACGCGCAAATGGCCTATGCGCCCATCCTACAACCGTGGGATGCCCCCAAAACCGGAAGGAAATGTCTCGAATGCGAGGCCAAAACCTCTGCCGCGAAACCGCTCAATCGTTCCCGTGGGCGAGTTCGGCCACATTCACTCGCTTCCGCGCGTACCAGGCCATCCATTCGTGCAGATAGCGGGCGGCCAGAAAACTGAACGCCGTCACCACCAGCAGCAAAAGCAGAAAATACTGCGCCAGATAGATGCGCATCGTCTCATACCACGAGATCGCCCCCACGTGGTAGGCCGGATCGTTGACCGCGTACGACTCGAACCGCCCGTTGCGCAGCAGGCTCACCGGCCCGGTCATATCCGTGGACTGCGACCGCGCGGCCAGCGCCTGTGCAAACGCCCCTTCGTCCCGATCTTCTTTGAGAGCCACCATCACCAGCGACCGGTCGGGGGACGCCGGCGACCGTATCTCTTCAACCAGCGCCTGCGGCTCGGGCCCGGCCAGCGGCGATGCGGGCGCAGGCTGCGGGTTCCCCATCAGGTTCTCGCCCCAGCGCCAGGCGGCCTCTTCGAGGGACGCGATCTGCGTTCTCAGCCCTCGCTGCGGCTTGATGTGAACTCCGCTGGCGTCGAGCGTCACCGGAAGGGCTGCACTCATGGCCGAAAAGGCCGGCTGACTGGCGACCGAGCCAAGAATCAGATAGTCGCGCCCCTGGTTGATCACGGTCCCGGGGTCGGCCACGGTCACGCGCAGCCCCGGATAGCCCGTCTCTTCGCCAAAGTGGCTCATGAGCTGGAGATAAAGGGCGATCTCTCCGGCCAGGGGGACGGACGGAAGAATCACCACGGTCTGCGCCAGGTCGGCCCGCTGGGTGAATGGGAACCCGGCATTCGCAAACAGCTCCAGGTTCGGCATGCGCGTCCAGAGTCCCAGTCCGCGCAGGTTCAGGGTCGAGTCGCAGAGCACCGCTCCCGAAAGCCCGGAGTTCTGCATCGGGTCCCGGTTGGCGGGGACGAAATCGAAGTTGAACAGGACCGTGTTGCCGAAGGGCCGCAGGTCGGCGACGGGCGTCAGGATCATGCGCTGGCCGGTGACTTCCCCGGTCCCGGGCGGCAGAGGGGTCTCGTTCACCAGGCTGCCATTGACCACTGTGCGCAGCGCCGAGCCCGCCGCCACGGCTTGCGCATCGTAGCGGTATTGGACGAGCAGATTCACATTCTGCTCCTCGCCGTAGAAGAGGTCGGGCGGGACGTGAAAGTAAACCCGCACCGGGCTCGATCCATCGGTCTCAAGCAGCGAGGGGTTCTGGCAGCTCGCCACGGCGTTGGTCTGGCCCGCCTGCATCCACAAGGGTGCATCGTCCTTGATGCGCGCGGGCGGGAGCGTGACCGGCGCCAGCTCCGCCGTGCTGCCGGTGAGCGCCGGCGCCGCGGTGCGATCGGGCCCCGCGGCCTTGCCGGTGAGCGCCAGCGTCTGCGCCGCGCTGACCAGTTGATCGTCAGTCCCTCCGGCTACGACCAGCACGCTTCCGTAGGGGTCGTTTGGATTGGGCCGCAGCGCCACGATCGGCCCGTTCCCCGCGGGAACTCCCAGCGCCGCCGGCAACTGCGCGCGGTCATCCGCGATCACCACGGCATTCCCGGCCGGAACCGCGCCCAGAGAAACCGTGAACAGCGGCGGCCGCGTACTCGCCTCCACGCCCAGCCACGCAGCCACGATCCCGGCGGCTTTCAGCGTGTCCCGGCTCGGTGGCCTCAGGAACACGAATGGGATGCTGGTCGGCGTCTCCAGGTCGCTATCGAAGATCGGCAGCGGCAGCTTGCTCAAATCGTCCTGGAGCCGCAGGCGGTCGCCGCTCACCATCAGCGCAGAGTTCGAATAAATCCGGCAGAGCACATGCGCGCGCGCCTCCGCCTCGCTCTGCATCACGCCGCTGCCGGTGAATTCGAAGGTGAGCGTATTGCTGCGCACCAGCAGCAACTCGGGAATCGGAATCACCGCGGTTGCCAGCCCGCCCGTCTCTTGATCCTGTCCCGGAGTCAGTGTGGTCACCGCCATGCCGTTGAGCGTGACCCGCAGCGAGGTCGAATGCGGATCAAGGCCGGGATCGATGGCATAGACGAGCTTCAGCGAAGCCTGCCGCGGCACCAGCGCATGGGAGATCGTAAAGTGCAGTGAGTAGTAGGAATGCGGCCCGTGCATGCCGATCTCGCTCTGTTCGTCCAGATCCTTGAAGCTGATCGTCTCGGTCGCCGTATTGCTGACTGCACCGACCGCGCCCTGTGTTGCTGCGGCGTCCTTTTCCAGACCACCGGCGGCCCACGCCCGCCCACACAGCCCCAGCGCGCAGCCCAGCAGGAGCAGCGCCGCCGTCGACCTGGCCGGCGCCACAGCCTCAGTGGCGCGGCGCTCCGGGAAGATGCTTCTCAGAATCTGGTAGAGCCCCTGACCGGAAAGCACGATCACGCGGCCCAGGCTCACCAGCGGCCGGTCGATCTCCTTTGCCTCCGCGGGGCTGATCCAGGCGTCCGCTCGCGAATAGAGAGCCCGCGCCAGCGTCTCCTGTTCCAGAATTCCCGGCGCCACAAATGCCAGCCGAGCCGCCTTGCCCCTCACACCCACCACGCGGGCATCCACCTGATCGTCGCCGCACACCTCCGGGAACGACATCCGGAAGCTTTGCCCCAGCGCCAGGTGCGCGTCCAGCATGACGGAGACCGACGCCCCGCCCACCGACATGTCCTCGGTCTCGCCGTCCACGGTCTGCCCATCGGGCATCAGCAGCCGTATTTTAATATGCGCCTCGATGCGCACCGACTCGCGCCGCTGCTTCTGCTCGTGCGCCACGGCCGCCGCCACGCCCAGGATGACGATATTGAACAGCACCCACACCAGGTTCATGTACGCCGCACCGGGATGGCCCGGATCGGCCATCATCCGGTAAGGAACGGCCAGGATTCCCAGGAAATTCGCAAACAGGATCCAGCGCGTCGGCGCCGAGATCTTCCTGTCGAACTTGGTCTCCTCCAGCGTGTTTCCCTTGGCCGTAACGTTGAACTTGCCCAGCTTGGGATTGACCAGCGCCAGCAGCGTCGGCAGCAGGATGTACGGCGCCAGCACCGTCTCGTAGATCTCGTTCCAGAACGAGTGCCGGTGCCAGCTCTGAATTCGCGAGTTGGTCAGGCTGGCCAGCACCAGGTGCGGAAGCGCGTAAGCCACAATGGCCACCCAGTAGCCGGGGATGATCGTGTATCCGAGCAGCAGGTAGACCAGCGGGGCCAGCAGAAACACCAGCCGCGGCACCGCGTAGAGGAAGTGGATCATGGCGTTGAAATAGCACAGCCGCTGGGGCAGCTTCAGGCCGCGCCCGAAGAGGGGATTGTCGGTGCGCAGGATCTGGATCATTCCGCGGGCCCAGCGGATGCGCTGCCCCACATGGGCCGCCAGCGTCTCGGTGGCCAGGCCGGCGGCCTGGGGAATGTTGATGTAGGCCGTGTTGTACCCGCGCCGCTGCAGCCGCAGCGACGTGTGGGCGTCCTCGGTGACCGTCTCCGTCGCGATCCCGCCCACTTCGTCCAGCGCCGACCGGCGGATCAGCGCGCAGGAACCGCAGAAAAAGGTGGCGTTCCAGAAGTCGTTCCCGTCCTGCACGATCCCGTAAAACAGCTCGCCCTCGTTGGGGATGGTCTTGTAGCGCAGCAGGTTGCGCTCGAACGGGTCGGGCGAGTAGAAATGATGCGGCGTCTGCAGCATTCCCAGCTTCTTATCCGCCAGCATCCAGCCCATCGTCATCTGCAGAAAGCTGCGGGTCGGCACGTGGTCGCAGTCGAAGATGGCCACGAACGGCGAATGCATCGTCTCCAGGGCGTGATTGATGTTGCCGGCTTTGGCGTGCGAGTGAACCTCGCGGACCACGTACCCCACGCCCGCCTCGGCGCAGAAGTTCCTGAACTCTTCCCGGGTCCCGTCGTCCAGGATGTACACATGCAGCTTCTCGGGTGGGTAGTCGATGTTCATCGCCGCCAGGGCCGTGTACCGCACCAGCGACAGCGGCTCGTTATAGGTGGGAATGAGCACGTCCACGTCCGGCCACTGCCTCTCGTCGCCGGGCATCGGCGCGGGCTTCCGCTCCAGCGGCCACGCCGTCTGCATGTAGCCGAGCAGCATGATGGTGACCGTGTATACCTCGGAGGCGATCAGCAGCAGCATGAAGGCGGCGTCGATGCTCACGTGCCGGTGCGATTCATCGGTGAAGAAGACCAGCAACTCGCGAACGCGCCACCATCCGTACCGGAAGGTCGCCGTAGTCGAGATCAGCATCAGCGCCAGCGTCGTGACGCGGCCGCGCCACAGCCGGTTGGCGGCGATGCCCAGCCCAATGGCCAGGGCCCCGAGTATGGCCTGCTTTTGCCAGCTCAGGTAGAGACTGATGAGCTGAAAGAAGAGAAACGCGCCCACGCACGTTACCAGCACGCGAAAGAGCCGCGCGGCCACAGCAGGTCTGTCAGGATAGGTCGTCATGAGCACAAGGCGTTTGCAGCGATTTCGCTACCGGGGGGAGCGCGCGTTTGCCCGGCCCGAGGTACTGCTCGGCTGTGCTAATGTACTATGCGCGAATGACCACGATCAATAACTACTTCGTGTAGGGGAGCGATCCGGTCCGGGGCGGCTGACCGCCCCGTAACTCATGCCCTTTCTGTTTCTTCCGCGCGAGCCGTTACTGCGGCTGCACGAGGCGGGGCTCATAACTGCCATTATTCCCGGACGCGCCCGGCGTTACTTTCACGGTAATCGGCTCCTGCAGCCGGAAATCGACGCGCGACTCCGACGGGATCACGGCCTCTTTGCCGCGCGTCACCGCGTTCACGCCCGCGCCGGCTCCGCCGCCGGCCAGCGCCCCGATCGCCGCGCCTTTGCCGCCGCCGGCCAGAGCTCCCACAAGCGCTCCAAACAGCGCCCCGCCGCCCGTCTTCTCAGCGGTGTTCTTGCCGCGGCCTCCGGCGCCATCGGTCCGATAAGGATCGGTCGTTACGCCGATCTTCCGCCCGCGCACTGTCATCTGCGTAAGCTCGACAGAGAGAAATGCCTGCCCGCTGAAGTGGCCGGCCTTTTTGGCGTCCACCACCTCGCCGAGCACCGGAGTACCGCGCGGAATCGCCACCACCTCGTGCTCGAAGACGTCAGTGGCTACCGACGCGTGAAAGGTGTCGTTCGCCTCGGCCGTTTTGCTGTTCAGCTCCTCGGTGAGCGTGACGGGGATCAACGTGCCCGCCGGAATCGTCACCCTGCGAATCACCGGCTTGGGCGGCGCCGGGGGTGGCGCGGCTGGAGCCACCGGGGGCGCTGCGGCCGGAGCGGGCGCAGCCGCGGCTGTCTGAGCGGATGGGGTCACCGGAGCCAGGTTGGCGCCGTCGCCGGACGGAGCCACATCGGCCTGCTGCGGCTGCGAAGCAGCTTCGAATTGCGAAGCCGCCTCTGAATGCTGGTGATGACGGGCCTCGTGCCGGTTCTCATCCTTCCGCTCGGGTGCCGGTTCGGGCGCGGGAGCCGGAGGAGCCACCGACGCCTGCTCCGCGGGCTGCACCGTCAGGTTGTTCACCACCGTCTTCACGCCGCTCACCGAGCCGGCATCGTCACCTGCCAGAGCGCGAGACGCGTCATTGGCCGCAGTGCCGCTCAAGGTGGCCACGCCGTTTTGGACGCTCACCTGGATGCTCTGCCCGTTCAGCGCCTGCTCGTCCTGAATCTTCGTCTGGATGGCGCCGGTAAGCTGCTGGTCGGTCGGCGCCGCCGCCTGCTTCACCTGCTGCCTGCACCCGGCCACCAGCCCCAGCGCTAACACGGCAGCCGCTCCAGCCGTCAGCCACGCCTTGCGCCGGGCGCCCAGGCGCCGCGCCTTCAAAATATCAACCCTTTGCACTTCCATTGGGGGAATCTCCTTCGTCTGCACCGGGGCCCCCGGAAAGCGGCCTTCACGTCTCGCTTTCCGAGGTGAGGAACCACCCCGAATCGCATCACTATCTCACTTGGACGCGAAAAACGCGGCCTTCGTCTCAACCGAAAGCCATCCCTCGCTCCGTTAGATGCATCGGGCATCCTTGGGAGTGCGCCTTGCGCGCAATCCCGGATCCGATTGGTGTCAGGCGCCCCGTCCCCGGCCGCGACCCCGCCCTTATTCCTCGCGCAACAGCATCTGCGGGTCCACATGCAGCGCCCGCTGCGCCGGAATCCAGGTCGCCACCAGACCCAGAAGCAGCATCGTCAGCACCACGCCCACCAGCACCAGCGGATCGCGCGGATTGGCCTGGTAGACGAGATAAGCCAGCACCCGCGTGGCAAGAATGCCCAGCAGCAATCCCGCCGATGAGCCGAAGACGAGCAGCTTCAGCGGCCGTCCCAGCGCCGCCGCCAGGACTTCCTTGCGTCGCGCGCCCAGCGCTATCCGAATGCCCAGTTCCCGCAGCCTCTTACTCACCGAGTACGCCGCCATGCCAAAGATGCCGGTAATCGCCAGCATCGCCGCCATCAAGCCCAGCGCGCCCAGCGCCACCGAAGCCACACGCGAAGGAAACAGCGCAATGCTCATCGTGTCGGACCACGCGTGGATTGCGACGGGCAGCGCTTCATCCAGATTCCGGAGCTTTGCCCGGATCGCGGCCGCCAGCAGCTGCGGATCGCGCCCCATTCCGTTGCTTGCCCGCACTACCAGGCAGGTTGCGCTGGAGGGCGATTGCAGCAGAGGCAGAAATATCGCCGGCTTCTGGTCTTCGGTCAGTTGCCAGTACTTTCCGTTTTCGACAACTCCCACCACCTGCAGGCGCGGCCCAACCTCTGGCTTGAAATGCCTGCCGATTGCGTTGTTGACAGAGCCGAAGAGCCTGCGCGCAAACTCTTCGTTGACAATGGCCACCGGAATCGAACCTTTGCCGTCCTGTCCGGTGAACGCCCTGCCCCGCAGCAGCGCCGTCTCCGCAGCGTCGAAGTACGCGGGAGAAATCTTGTAGACCATGCTGTCGAATGCGGACTTCGATGAGATGAGCTCTGTCGTCTGGTCGGTAAAAACGCTCTCCGTCGGCCCGCTCCCGCCCAGCGGGATTTGATCGATCGACCCAACCGACTTCACACCGGGGATCGTTTCTACCGCCTCGATCATGCGTCTCTGCATCGTGGGCACATGGTCGCTCGCGTATCCCGCCATATTCAGATCGGTATACACCAGCATCGCATTCTTCGGGTCGAAGCCGAAGTTGCTGTGCATCGACTGCACCAGCCCACGCACGGCCACCAGCGAAGACGTCACCAGCACCGCGCAGATGGCGATCTGCGTCACCAGCAACACGTCCCGGGCCGTGAACCGCCGTGCCGTATGGCCCGCAATCACCCCGCTCGACCCCGCCTTCACCACCTCGTAAGGATTCGTTCGCAGGATCTGCCTCACCGGCACCGCGCCAAACAGGAACGCGCTCACCAGCGCCAGCACCAACGCTGCCCAATAAACACGGGCGTCGGGATATACCGGCACGCTGATGGGAAAGGTGGGAATCGGATGCCACACGCTCAGCTCGCGCAACAGCGCCACGCTGCCCGCCAGCCCCAATGCGCCTCCGGCCAGCGAGATCAACACTGCCTCGGTAAACACCGCGCGCAGCAACCGTCTGCGGCTCGATCCCAGCGCCAGCCGCAAGGCCACCTCGCGCGAGCGGTCCGCGGCCCGCGCCGCAAACAGGCTGCCCAGATTGGCGCATGCCGCCAGCAGAATCAACCCTGCCAGGGCCATGAGCGCGGCGATGAATCCCCGCACCGCGGGCCCCAGCAGGTCGCCCGCAAGCGCCGGGCGCGCCAGCGTAAAGGTCATGTGCGCATCGGTCTTGGGGTAGGTCGTGTCCAGCCATGCCCCCACGCGGTTCAGGTCGCCGATCGCCTGCGCCGGCGTGACGCCCGCCTTCAGATGCCCCAAAGTCATGATGAACTCCTGCTCGTCTCGCACATTGAGGACGCTCCGGCCGGCCAACTGCTCGTCGTTCACCACCGGCGCCCAGAAGTCGGGAAAGAAGAACAGCAACGTACCCTGGAACGACGGCGGAGCCACGCCGAGAATCGTGAAAGGATGCTTGTTCACATCGACCACCCGCCCCACCACCCCGCGATCGTCCTGGAAATGGCTGTGCCAGTAGCCGTAGCTGATCACCAGGTACGGAGCGCTGTTCGGCCCGTGCTCGTCGGCGTCGTGAAAAAATCGCCCCAGATAAGGGTGAATCCCCAGCGTGTCGAAGTAGTTTCCGCTCACCTCGTAGCCCATCACCTCGGCCGGATTCTTTCCCGTATCCAGCCCCACGGAGACAATGTTGTAGAGAGCGATCGAGTCGAAGCTGCGGTTGCGGGCGCGCAGGTCGAGAAAGTCAGGATACGACTCATCCTCGGCCCTGTCCGGCCCATGCTCCAGAACATAGAGACTCTGCGGGTGGGGCACGTTCAGCGGGCGCAGAATCAGCGCATTCAGCAGCCCGAAGACCACCGCGTTCGCCCCGATGGCCAGCGCCAGCGTGAAAACCGCCGCCACAGTGAATCCCGGCGACTTGCGCAGTACCCGCACGCTGAAACGCACATCCTCGACGACCGTCCCCAGGAAATTCCCGCCCAGCGCCTCGTGAATCTGTTCCTTATACTTCACGCGCCCGCCAAACTCGATCCGTGCCCGCCGCTCCGCCTCCGCGCGCGTCAGCCCCGACCGTTCCAGGTCGTCGGCTCGCAACGCAATGTGCGAGCGCAGCTCTTCGTCCACGCCCTCGGCCTGCCCGCCGCGGCTGAACCACCGCGCCGCTAGAGAACCAAACCACGCCGCCACGCTCATATCTCCTCCGCTCGCGCTCCCAGCGCGGACGCCATCGCCTCAGCAATCCGGTTCCACCCATCCGTCTCTTCGCGCAGCCGCCTGCGCCCCGCCGCCGTCAGCTCGTAGAACTTCGCCTTCCGGTTGTTCTCCGATGTCCCCCAAGCCGCCCTCAGCAGCCCCTGCCGCACCAGCCGGAACAGCGCCGGATACAACGCCCCCTGCTCGATCAGGAGCGCCTGCCCGGAGATCTGCCCGATCCGGAGCAGCACCCCGTAGCCGTGCAGCGGCCCCAGCGAAACCGCCTTCAAAATCAGCAGATCCAAAGTCCCCGGCAGCAACTGCGCCTGCGTTGTCATCCTTCCCCCTAACTTGCTTAGGAGATTACCGCCCTTCTCCTAACCTGTCAAGGAGAATCACGCTTGAGAATCGGACCGACCTGGCGCGTAGTGACTTGGCCCGAAGGGAACAGGCTTCAGTTCGTACATCCAATCCTGCAATTACAGAGGGTGGGGGCTTTGGGCAGTGGAGGGCAAATCGAAGAACCAGGATGTTTTGTAAAAAGGCTCGACATCAGTCGTGCCGAAAACACCACAAAAAGAAGCATGGGCTTTCGTCAGCCCCTGAAGGCTGTTCCCGGAGCAGTCTTCGGACTTGCGCTGACAGGCACTTGTCGCCATTCACGGCTGTCATCCTTGAGGCAGATCCTTCCCTTTCCCTTTCACTCCGTTCAAGATCAGGGTCAGGATGACAACGCGTTGGAGGGGTGCGAATGCTGGTGAGTTCGCGATTGCTGGCGGGTGGTCGGCGATGCCTCCCGGAGTGTGTCCTGTATCGCGGTCAGCGGATGTTGCCGGCCTTCGCCGCCGGGTGAGCGGCAGGTTAATCTGCCTGCCAGAGAACCTCGAATAACGGTTTCTGCTTCAGGAGAGGGTAACTCGCAGAGAGTGACGATCACGGTGTAAGAGCCCTCACGCGGCCCTCCCGCTCAGGGATCAACGACCCGCTCATCGGTGCTCATACCCGCCTCAGTGCGACACATCTCCGCGTGGCGCGGTCCCTCGGTAACCCTGCCAGACGTACTCCAGGGCTTCAGGGAGGGTCTGGAGGCGCACGGCGCGGTCAACGTGGCCGGCGTTTTCAGCAAAGACAAATTGATAGTGATAGTGCTTTGCGGCCAGCACGCGGGCCATGCGCTCGTTGGCCAGCACCCAGTCGTGCATGCCATCGTGCATGGGATTGGGGTTGAGCAGGTCGCGGTCGCCTACCTCCATCCAGATGCGGATTGGTTTGCGCGGGCTCCCGGGGATGAGGCGCTCGTGGAACTCCCATGCGCCGTGAGGAGTGGCCGGGTTGTAAGGCCACTGCTGGTTGACGAAGGTTCCTGAATAGGAAAGAACGCGGTGGTAAAGGTCGGGGCGGTACCAGGCCATTTCGAGGGCTGCCGCGCCGCCGGAGCTGCCGCCGGTGGTGGCGCGGCCGTCGGGGTTATGGGTGAGACGGACGCGGGCGTGGGCTTCGACGCGCGGCAGGACCTCGGTCTCGACAAACCGGGCGTAGCGGCCAGACATGGTATCGTACTCGAGGCCGCGCTCGCTGCCCTGCGCGTCCTGCCCGCCGTTGGCGATGGAGATGCCGATCATGACCGGGATGCGGTGCTCGGCGATGAGGGAGTCGAGGGCGGCGAAGAGCGCCCAGTCGGGGCCGTCGGCGCCGACGATAAAGGGCGCCGGCGTCCCGGGCTTGTAGGCGGCCGGGACGTAGACGGCGACCTCGCGCGTCCATGGAGCGGGGCGGCTGTTGGTGACGATCATCTTCGCCGGATCGTTGGGGTCGGCTGTACCGCGGACGTCAGGGACGCGGGCGATGCCCGGATAGACCTTGCTTTCGGCCGAAGTCATGGTGAAGACGGTGACGCTGCCGTGGGCGAACTGCGGGACTTCGCCCCTGGGATGGGGCTGGGCGGCGAAGGCGGCGAGTTGCGGCGCAGGCGGGTGTGCGGGGCCAAGGATGAAGTTGCCATCGGCCGTGGGCGGCGGAAGCTGGCCGTCGGGGAGTTCAGTGGCCTTGACGTAGCCGGTCGTGTGGGGATCGCGCGTCGGCGGGGTGGGACGTGGGTTTTGCGCGATCGGAGCCTGCGCGCCCGGCGAATGCTGGACAAGCAGCAGGACGGTGAGAAGCAAGATTGCGGAACGGGGTTGCACGCGTCCTCCGTAGGCACAAATCGAGATGGCGAAATTGTAGCGGGTTAGTGGCGGGGTGATGGAGAGGACTTGCATAAGTTTTGTCAACATGGGTGCGCACGATTCCGGCCATGAGTCGTTATTCCTCAACCTGTGGATTCGTATTCCGTAACCGGCAGAAATCCGGCTCATCGCGCCTGACTCGATCCAAAGGGCCGCTCTGGTCTTGAGTTCCGCCGCCTCGGACGATGCGCTGGCCGCAATCTCCGGCGGTTTGCCGTATCTGGCTGCCGACGATTTCGGTTTGCGCAACCGTTCTTCAAATCAATGCCTTCGACGATTAGCACTTGTCGGCGCCGCGACCGGACCAGAGTGAGGACTCCAGCAGGTATCCATCGCTCATAAGCCGAACCTGCAAATCGACGCAGCAGAATGAATCGCCGCAGGGGCGATCAATGAAAGCGCAGCGCCATTCGCTCATTGAGCGAGGAATTGTCTCGCGAGCCCGGCGGGTGTCCAGAAACGGAAGCAAGCCCTCTGAAGAGCGGAGACCGCGCTGCCATCAACAGCGTAACGCTCGAACTGTTCGGCCAGTGTCCGAAAACATTCGTGCAGGTTCCCCGGAAAGATAAAGTTAGACAGCCCTCAACGGCGGCGCGCCCGAGCGGTCCGCAACGCCGGCCCTTGAAAAGAGCTTCCTTCGCGGTCCTCACGCGTATCTGCACCCATCGCACAACATCTCTCAACCCCTTGCCGCAGGCGAATCGGCACGCAATGGCAGAATCCGCCGAAAATTCCCTCTTGACGGCTCCCCGGCTTTGTATGCTACAGTCAGTAACACTATGGCGAGTAACACACACACCGCCCACGACCCCGCCGAACTGGGCGAGCTTGAGCGCGGCATTCTTTCCATCGTCTGGCGCCTGGGCGCACTCACGGCCGAGCAGGTCCGCGAACAGGTTCTCGAGGATCTGGGCCGGTCCCTCAAGGACTCCACCATCCGCACCGTCCTGCGCCGCCTTGAAGAGAAAGGCTACGTCGCGCACACGATTGAAAACCGCACTTTCTTCTACCGTCCCGCCGAGAGCCGCCAGAGCGTCGCGGGCCGCGCCGCCAAGCGCATCGTCGACTGGTTCTGCGAGGGCTCCGTCGAGGCCCTCCTCGTCGGCATGGTCGATTCCAAAGTGCTGGATCGGGCCGAGCTCCAGCGCCTCGCCGAGCGCATCGCCGCAGCGCAGCAGTCAGAAGACGCGCTCTCGTCCAGGACCGGGGCCCCCTCAGCGGCCTCTCATCACTCGGGCCGAACTTCCTCAAAACGGAGGTAAGACGATGAACGCCGCTATACTTCCGGTTCTCGTTGAAGCGGCCGCTCGCTCGTTCGGCGCCGCCATCGTCGTCTGGACCTTGCTGCGCCTGTTGCGCGCCCGCAATGTTCCCGCACAAAAGGTGGCGTGGACCGTTGTGCTGTTCGCAGCCTTCGCCATGCCCTTCGCCATGCGCTTGAACTGGCTGCCCGCTTCCGTCGCCCTGCGCGTTCCAGCCTTCCGGTGGAACCGCGCGATGCGACTCACGGCCGAGACTGCACCGGCAGTGCCTGCGGCGCAAACCACCGCTGCCCGTACGCGGGCGACCACGACGCATGGCCCTGAACCCCTGTTCGTCATCACGCAGACCCACAACGGCGCCACAGATCCCGTGGGCACGGTTCGCGAGCCCGCCTCACCGGCGGGGACCGGCCTTGATTTCGAAGCTACCGCCCAACCCGCAGCCGCCGGGCGAGTCACTGCTTCCGCGCCCCGGCCGCCGGCAGTTCGGCCCCGGAGTCTGCGCCCCCTCACCATCGCCTGGCTGGTCTATCTCGCCATCACCGGAACGCTGCTTCTGCGTCTTGTCCTCGGCCTGGTCTCCTCCATGCGGCTCTGGCTCTCATCCCGGCCGGTCTCGATTCTCTTCGATCCGGGCGAGATGTCGCGCGCCCGTTTCCGCTTCACCCCGCGGGTTGCCTCGCCCGTCAACGTCGGCTCCAGCATCGTTTTGCCCGCCGACTACACTGAGTGGGACTGGACCAAGCTTAGGGTGGTCCTCGCCCACGAGCGCGCCCATGTCCGCCAGGGCGACTTCTATTTCCAGCTCCTCGCCTCTCTCTACGCGGCACTCTTCTGGTTCAGTCCGCTTGGCTGGTGGCTCAAGCACCGTCTCTCCGAACTCGGCGAGGCGATGAGCGACCGCGCCGGCCTGCGCGAGGCCGCCAGCCGCGCCTCCTACGCCGAACTGCTGCTCGAGTTCGCTTCCCTCCCCCATCCTGCCTCCACAGGAGTCGCCATGGCCCGCACCGGTAATCTCGCCCCACGCATCGAACGCCTCCTCGATGAATCGATCTTCCATCAGGCCTTCGCCACCGGCCGGCGCCGCGCGCTGCTCATCGTTCTCGTCGTTCCCGTCGCCCTGTTCGCTTCGACCGCGCTGGTCCGTGTCCAGGCCGCCGCCCAGGCCCCCCCGCAGGCCGTTCCCGGGCAACAGACCGCACCCGATCAGACGATTGCGCAACAGACCCAGCCCCCAGCCCAGCCCCCAGCCCAGCCCCCAGCCCAGGCGCAGCCCGACACCGGCGTTTCAACCCCACCCGACGGGCCCATCACTGATCAGATGTCACCTGCGCCGCCCGCATCCGCTCCCGAACCCGGCGCGGCGCCCGTCCCCGCGGTGCCTGGCCCCGCGTCAATCGCGCTTCCCGCTGCACCGCAATCGCTCGGCGCCGTGCCCGCACCCCCTGCAGTGGTAGCCGTGCCGCCCGCTTACGTCGGCCCGGGCGCCGTGCCAATGCCTCCGATGCCGCCCGTGCAGGTACAGGTTCCGCCCATCCCGCCCATGCCCGACTTCAACGCAGAGCTGAACGCCAATCTCGACGCGATGCGTAACCGGATCTACTTCAGCATCCCCTACATCGACGTGAACAACGGCCAGCCGTGGGCCATCGTCAACGGATCGAGCGGGTCCCAGGCGCAATCCTCCTTTTACGGCCACTTCGACGGCGGCTCGCGCGAGGCCTTCGAGAGGGCCCGCGAGACCGCCCACGGCCCCTTCCTCTGGTTCGAGCGCGACGGCAAATCCTACATCGTCGAAGACCCCACCATCGTCAACGAGATTGCGGCCATGGAGAAGCCCATGGATGATCTGCGCAGCCAGATGCGCGCGCTTGGCGACCAGCAGCGCGAGTCCGGCCGCCAGTTGCGGGAATTGATGCGCCAGCAGCATCTGGCGGCCATCTCCAAGCCCGACCTTTCCCGGCAAATGGCCGCGCTGAACGCCGCTGTCGACAGCCTCAAGGCCAGCCAGGGCACCACCGTCACCCAGCGGCAGCTCATGGAGGTGCAAAGCCGCCTAGCTGCCCTGCAGGGGCAGTTAGCGCGCGCTGAGTCCGGCCTCTACGCCAATGCCTGGAGCAGCGCCATGGAGAAATACAGCGAGCAGGAAGGCAAGCTGGGCGCCCAAGAGGGCAAGCTGGGCGCGTCGATGGCCCGCATGGCCGCCGCCAACAGCAGCAAGATCGACGCCATCATCGACCAGTCCTTGCGCGACGGCAAGGCTGCCCCGCTACAAAATCCGGTTCAAAAGGAGGGAAGACGATGAATGCAGCCGCGTTTGCCATCGTGCTGGAAGCCGGTCTCCGCTCGCTGCTGGCGGCGTTGGTCATCTGGGCCGCGCTCCGCCTGCTGCGTGTGCGCAATGTCCCTGCGCAGAAGGCTGCGTGGACCTTCGTCCTGCTCGCCGCCTTTGCCATGCCGTTCGCGATGCGCTGGCATTGGCTGCCCGCCATCGAAACCATCCCGTTGCCGGCGCCCGTCTTCGCCCGCGCATCCGGCCTCTTCCCGGCGCTATCCGCCTCCGTCGCCGCGCCCTCGGCGAAGCCAGCCATACCCGGATCAACCGGCCTCTTGACGTCTTCCATCCCCGGGACGAGTGCCGCGAACACGCGTACTCCCAGCTCCACTCCGAGAAGCGCGCCCACGAAGAGCGCTGCTCCCGCCCCGAATGCGGGCCTCCCGGCCATGACCGTCCCACCGCCTCCGGCCGCGCGCAGCCGCGCCTCCGCCCTACCGTTATCAACCCCGGCAAGCCGTCCGTGGCCCATACGCCCCCTGGAGCTCGCGTGGTTCTTCTATCTTGCGATTGCCGCGGCGCTGCTCCTGCGTCTGATCGCCGGTCTCGTCTCCGCTCTTCGCCTTTGGTTTGCTGCCAAGCCGGTCCCCAGCGTGAGCCCGGTCCTCGATCTGAGCGAATTTTTTGCCCGCCGCGTCAGCGTACGTTGCAGCTCCCGCGTCTCTTCGCCGGTCAACATCGGCTCCGGCATCGTCCTGCCCTCGGACTTCCGCTCCTGGGATCCTGAAAAACTCCGCATCGTCCTCGCCCACGAGTGTTCCCATGTTCGTCAGCGCGATTTCTACCTGCAACTGTTCGCCTCGGTCTACTCCGCGCTCTTCTGGTTCAGCCCGCTCGGCTGGTGGCTCAAGCGCAAACTCTCCGAACTGGGGGAGGCCATCGGCGACCGCGCCGGCCTCGAAGAAGCCCCCAGCCGCTCCTCATACGCCCAGCTTCTACTCGAATTCGCATCCCTTCCCCGTCCCACACGCACAGGAGTCGCCATGGCCCGCAATGGAAATCTCGCACCCCGTATCGAACGTCTTTTGAACGAGTCCACTTTCATCGAGGCTTTCGCGGCCGGCCAACGGCACTTTTTGCTGGCTACACTGGTTGTCCCGGTGGCATTGTTTGCCTCCACGGCGCTTGTCCGCGTGCAAGCTGCCGCGCGGCCCGATCCGGCGCCGTGGGCCGCTGCCAACTCGCACTCACCCGGCACGGAAAATCCGCAGACCCCGGCCGCGGCTCCGTCACCGGCTCCCGCGCCCGCTCCCGCGGCGCACCCAGCGGCCCCGCGGCTGGCCCTCGGCGAAGGCAGCGCGCCCGTCGCAGCGATTCTTTTCGCGCCCTCCCGTCTTCCGTCTGCCATTCCCGCAGACCCGCCTGCGACG
>Ga0335072_10000746_pt1 | contig 58510 bp, 50 predicted proteins | sample Lox_Sample_21_FD_206725 | JGI IMG/M metagenome (GOLD analysis project Ga0335072, IMG submission 206725) | Soil microbial communities from Loxahatchee National Wildlife Refuge, Florida, United States - Lox_Sample_2.1 | ecosystem: Environmental > Terrestrial > Soil > Wetlands | place: USA...
GCGGTATCGGGCATCGTCCTGCTCGGGTTCGAGCTCATCGTGACCCCGATCCTGGCCGCCGTCCCGATCCCCTACTTCCTTGACGGCCAGCGCCTCGACTTTGGCGTCGCCATGGACCAGCTCCGGCCCGTGTGGCTGGCGGCGTCATCGGACGTTGGAGGCCTCGGGAACGTGGTCTTCGGCGGCCAGGGGACGGCGCGCGTTCCGCCGATGCCGACCTGGGCGATGATCTCGGTGATCGTCGGGTGGATCGTCGGCTGGTCGTTGATCGGGGCGTGGCGGATGATGACGCGCGACGCCTGAGTAGGTCCGGTCCAGGGAAGAGCGCTGCCATCGGCATTCCCGTCGCCTCGTCGCGCCGGGAACGCCGCCCGGCACTTCCTGGACCACGCTCAGCCGGGTTGCGGTACCTTGCTGCTTACTCGTTGCCGCCTTGCCACAGGAGGTTGGGCCCGTGCGAATCGGTGTGCTTGGTGCCGCACGCATCGCGCCTGCCGCGCTGATGAAGCCGGCCGGTGCCGTCGATGACGTGGAGGTGGCCGCGGTCGCGGCCAGGGACCGCGGCCGGGCGCAGGCTTTCGCCCGGCGGCGCGGCATCCCGGTGGTGCACGACTCGTATGCGGACCTGATCGCCGACCCGGCTCTGGACGCGGTGTACATCCCGCTGCCCAACGGCCTGCACGCGCGGTGGACGCTGGCCGCGCTCGCGGAAGGCAAGCACGTGCTGTGCGAGAAGCCGCTGACCTCCAACGCGGCCCAGGCACGCGAGGTAGCGGCCGCCGCCGAGGGCAGTGGCCTGGTGGTCATGGAGGCATTCCACTACCGCTACCACCCGCTGGCCCAGCGGATGGCGGAGATCGCGCGGGGACACGAGCTCGGCCGCATTGAGCGGGTCGAGACGTCCATGTGCTTGCCGCTCCCCCGGTTCTCCGATATCCGCTACAACTTCAGCCTGGCTGGCGGCGCGCTGATGGACGCCGGCTGCTACGCGGTGCACGCCCTGCGCCTGCTCACCCCGGGAGAGCCGAAGGTCACCGCGGCCCGCGCGCTGACGATGCGGCGGGACCCGCGCATCGACCGGGCGATGACCGCGCAGTTCAGCCTGCCGGGCGGAGGCACCGGCGAGATCCGTGCGTCCTTGTGGTCCTCGGCCCTGCTTGGCCTGCGCGCCCGGGTCACCGGCGAGCACGGCACGCTGTCCGTCACCAACTACGTGGCCCCGCAGTTCTGGTCACGCTTCATCGTGACCGTCGAGGGCCGGCGGCGGCGCGAGCGGTTCGGCGGCGAGGCCACCTACGTCCGCCAGTTGCGGGCCTTCGCCGCGGCGGTGCGGGGCGAGCCCGCCAACCTCACCCCGCCAGCGGACTCGGTCATCACCATGTCCCTGATCGACGACATCTACACGGCGGCCGGCCTTCCCCTGCGGCCCTGAGGCGCGGCTGGGCGGCAACCCTCCGACCCCGCCATCCCTGAGTGAGTTGCGTTTTCCAACTGACCATAGGTAGCATGACTCCATCGGTCAGTTGGAAAACCATACTCACTGCTTCGTGAGAGGGGAACCCCCATGACAAAGCTCGCAGAATCCACAGTCCTGGTCACCGGCGCCAACGGAGGGCTGGGGACAGAGTTCGTCCGCCAGGCCCTCGCGCGGGGTGCCCGCCGTGTCTACGCCACCGCGCGCAAGCCGCAGGAGTGGGATGACGCGCGCGTCGTGCCGCTGACCCTTGACGTCACCGACGTCACGTCGGTCAACGCTGCCGCGGCGACCGCGGGCGACACGACCATCGTGATCAACAACGCCGGGGGATCGGCTGCTCGCACGCTGCTCACCGCGCCCCTTGACGAGGTACGCGCGCTGTATGAGACGAACGTTTTCGGCCCCCTCGCCGTCGCCCAGGCCTTCGCCCCGGTCCTGGCCGGGAACGGCGGCGGTGCCCTTGTCGACATCCACTCGGCGCTGAGCTGGCTGGCCGTGCCGGGCGCCTACTCCTCAACCAAGGCCGCCCTGTGGTCGGTCACCAATTCGCTGCGGCTCGAGCTCGCCGCCCAGGGTACCCAGGTCGTGGGCGCGCACCTCGGCTACACGGACACCCCGCTGATCGCCCATCTCGACGTGGACAAGGAGGATCCCCGCGACATCGTCGCGGCGATCTACGACGGACTTGAGGCGGGCGAGGTAGAGGTCCTCGCCGACGACACCAGCCGCCACGTCAAGCAGCAGCTGTCCAAGCCTCTCTCGGCGCTGTACCCGCAGCTGGCCGCCGCCCAGTGAAACCAGGCCGGCCGCTGAGGCGAACCTCAGCGGCCGGCGTTCTGGCCGCCGTCGATGAACAGGATCTCCCCGGTGACGAACGGTGCCGATTCCAGGTAGAGGATGCCGTCGACGATGTCGCTGACCTGCCCAATTCGGCCGAGGGGCGGCAGCAGGCCCTGGTAGCTGTCCGGGGACTGCAACCCGGTCTGGGTGACGCCAGGCGCCACCGCGTTGACCCGGATGCCGCGGGAGGCGTACTCGATGGCCAGCGACTTGGCCGCGGCGGCAAGGCCGCCCTTGGTGAGGGCGCCAAGGACCGACGGGCTGCGGGAGTCGGGGCGCTCGGCGACCATGGCGGAAATGTTGACCACGTGGCCCTGGCCGCGGTGCAGCATGTCGGCGATGGCCCGCTGGGTCAGCCAGAAGAAGCCGGCCAGGTTGACCCGGGTGATGAGGTCGTAGTCATCGGCGGTGTAGTCAGTGAACGGCTTGGAGATGAACACGCCGGCGTTGTTGACCAGGGTGTCGACCCGGCCGAAATGCTCGATCGCCGTGCTCATGACCAGGTCAGCCGTTGCGGGCTTCGAGATGTCACCCGCCACGGTGACGATGTCCGGCTGGCTGGCAGGCTCAATCGACAGGTCGTTGACCACGACGGCCCAGCCGCGCTGGCGGTACGCCTCCACCAGGCCGGCGCCGATGCCCCGGGAGCCGCCCGTGATGATGGCGACCTGCTGCTGCGTTCGGCTCATTGAGATCGTCACCTGCTCGGGTGGGGTGCCGGGTCGCTCGGGTGCGGTGTCAGCGGCGTGGTCTGCGTTGTCGCCCATCGGTGCAGCGGCAGCGCCTGGAGGATCGCCTGCAGCTGGGCCTCGTCGTCGGCCCGCCACAGGCTCAGCGTGGGCGAGGGGCCCGGCCCGGCGGCCGGCGCCCAGAGCCGGGCCAGGTAGCCCTGCCTAGCCAGCTCGCTGGCTGACTCGGCCTCACGGTGCCTGGCCTCGGCGACCTCTTCGGCCGGGGTCCCGGCCGGGATGGCCGGGCTAAAGCTGACGAGGAACTCGAGGGGAGCCTTGCCGTCGCTGAGGCGGAGCTTGGCTGCCGCGCCGGGACCCGGGTCGTCCGGGTGCGGGGGCAGCTCGGTGATCTCGTCGGTCCGCCAGACCCGCAACGGCATCGACGCGAGGACCCGCTCAAGCTCGGCGCCATCGGCGGCCGCGAACAGGCCGAGGGACCGCCACTCCCCCGGAGCGAGCGGCGGGCGCCACAAGCGCAGCACGTGCCCCTGGGCGGCGAGCTCGCGCGTGTTGGCAGCCTCGCGGGCACGGACGTCGTCCACTCGCTCATCGCGCGTGCCTTCGGGGACGTGGGTGGTCATAGTGACGAGGTACTCCACGCGTGCTCTCCTTGGGATGACTGCCTGCCCTCCCTTGTACCCCGGCGCGGACAACACGACGCTCTAGCCCGCGGTCACCGCCTCGGATTATCGAGGGAGCGGCGGGAGCTAGCCGGCCGGGTGTCGCGGCTGGACGGTGAAGCCGAGCTTCCCGAGCACCCGCACCGCGCCCGACTTGCCTCCCTCGAAGTCAGCGGGAGCAAGGCGCTGGCCGGTGGCGAGCTCGTAAGCCGTGCCCAGGATGGCCTTGGGCGGGTATCGGCGCTCGCCGGAGATCAGGTCGTACGTCGTCGTGGGACCGAAGCCGTGCTTGGAGAAGAACTCCCCGGGGGCCATCCGGTCGTACTCCTCGATAGCGCGAAGCACCTCGGCTCTGCTGACGCGGGTCCAGTCCACTGCCATGTGTCCTCCTTGTCCTGAGGCCGATTGTCGCACCAGCGGCCATCGTGAGGCCCCTGGCTTCAGGCTGGCTTGACGGTTGTACCTACTAGTATGTACAGTCCTGCCGTGGACACGAGAGACCGGCTCATCGAGAGCACCCGCGAGCTGCTGTGGGAGCGCGGGTATGTGGGCACCAGCCCGAAGGCGATCCAGGAGCGATCGGGTGCCGGCCAGGGGTCTATGTACCATCACTTCCACGGCAAGCAGGACCTGGCCCGCGCGGCCATCGAGCGGGACGCGGCCGACCTGGTTTCCTGGCTGGATGCCGACCTGGGCGGGCCAGGCAGCGTAGCCGAGCGCGTCACCAGGTACATGCGCCGCCAGCGGCCGGCGCTGCGTGGCTGCCCGGTCGGCAGGCTCACCATGGACCCCGACGTGATGAGCGATCCTGATCTGCGCCAGCCGGTCGTTGAGGCTTTCGCGGTGGCGCGCGGCCGCCTCGCGCGGGCCCTTGAGGAGGGCCGCGCGGACGGCGAGCTCGACCCGTCGGTTGATCCGGTGGCTGTCGCGACCGCGCTGGTGGCGGTGCTGCAAGGCGGATACGTGCTCGCCCGCGCGTCCGGCTCGGCCGACACCTACGCGCAAGCCGTCGATGGAGTACTTGGACTGCTCGCCTGCCAAACCCGGACCACGGAGGACACATGACAACCATTGGCAGAACGGCGCTGCTAACTCAGCCTCTGGCCGCCGCGCCTGACCGGGTTGAGGCCTATCGCGTGGAGCTCCCGCCGGGCCAGGCGGCCGGCCCGCACCGCCATCCCGGCCCGGTCACTGGCTACGTGGAAAGCGGCCTGATCGCCTTCGAGCTGGACGGCCATCCGGCGCGTGAGCTCCGCGCCGGCGACGTCTTCTTCGAGCCGGGCGGGGCGGCCGTCCGCCGCTTTGACAACACTTCGGGCTCGCAGCCCGCGATCTTCATCGCCTTCTACCTGCTCAGCGGCGACCAGCCGCTGATCCAGCCAATCCAGTGAGGAGACGCCCGCACGGAGTGGGGCAGTACCTGGAGCGGAATCAGTAAGGGTGACGGCGGCGGCACCACGCCGCAGGCGGACAGTAAAAACAAGGGGGACGCGTTATGCGGATCGCTGTCATGGCTACCGGGGCCGTGGGAGGCTACTTCGGCGGCCGGCTCGCTCAGGCCGGCCACGAGGTGGCGTTCGTGGCCAGGGGACGGCAACTTGAGGCCTTGCGCACCTACGGGCTGCGCGTGCAGAGCCCGCTCGGGGACATGCACCTGCCGAGGGTGGAGGTCAGCGACGACCCGGCGACCGTTGGCCCCGTTGACCTCGTCCTGTTCAGCGTGAAGCTGTGGGACACGGCAGCGGCGGCCGAAGCCGTCAGGCCGCTGCTCGGGGAAGACACCGCGGTGGTCTCATTCCAAAATGGCGTGGTAAAGGACGATATCCTGCGCCAGGCTCTGGGCGCCGAGCACGTCATCGGCGGCGCGTGCTACATAGCCGCCACCATCGGCGAGCCTGGTTTCATCCATCATTCGGGGACTCTCCAGAAGCTGCTGTTCGGCGAGTACGACGGCTCGATGTCACCGCGGGTGCAGCAGTTCCGCGATGCCTGCACGGAAAGCGGCATCGATGCCGAGGTCAGCGACCGTATCGAGCAGGCAATCTGGGAGAAGTTCGCCTTCCTCGTCGGCCTCTCCGGTGTCACCTGCCTGGCGCGCTCGCCCATCGGCCCGATCCGCGAGGATCCCCGCGCGCGCGCCTTCCTGCATGACGTGATCGAGGAGGTGGTGCAGGTCGGCCGCGCTCAGGGGGCGCCGCTGGCCGCGGATTACGCCGATGAGCGGGTCGCGTTCATCGACCGGCTGCCCGCCAGCAGCACCTCGTCGATGCTCCGCGACCTCGAGCAGGGCAACCGCATCGAAGTGGGCTGGCTCAGCGGTGACGTGGTCGAGCGCGGCACCCGGCTGAACGTGCCGACCCCGTGCAACCGGGCGATCGTCGACATCCTGTCCATCTACAGCGAGGGACGCAAGGAGTGATCCCGCGGGAGCGGCCGGATTGACCTGACTTGACTGTGCCTCCCGAGGCATTGGCACGTTCTTGTACCGCATTGTCCGCCACGCGCTCCTGATGGGGCATAGGGTCGGCGTTTCCCTGTTGGCCAGCCCGGAAAGAACGGGACAAGACGCGCGCGACCTGATCTGTCTCGCGATTCGGGGGGAACGCAATCATGTCGAGGATGCAAACCGCAATAAGGGGCCTCATCGTGGGCACGATCGTGGTGGCCTGCGGGACCGCCTGCGCGATGCTCAGCCCGTCAACTGCTCCCAAGGGCCTGCAGCAGCAGATCTCGCAGGGGGCCAAGGCCGACGCCCGGGGCCGTTCTCAGGCCGGGGCGGCCCCGGCCGGAAGCGCGGGCCGAGCTAACGCGAGCGCCGCGAGCCGGGGGAAGGCCGCCGCCCAGGTTTCCGGCAAGGACATCACCGCGGTCGGCGACTCGGTCATGCTGGCCTCGTCGATGTCGCTCCAGCAGGCATTCCCCGGCATTTACGTCGACGCCGCGGTCAGCCGCCACGCATTCGTCGGCCTGGACATCCTCAGGCGGCTAGCCGCCGACGGCGAGCTGCGCCCGGTGGTGGTCGTCGGCCTCGGCACCAACGGCGGGGTAACGACCGATCAGGTCCACCAGCTCATGTCGATCGTCGGAAGCAAGCGCGAGGTCATCCTGGTGAACACGTTCGTGCCGCTGTCGTACGAGCAGAGCACCAACAGCGCCCTCGCCACGGCGGCCCGCACCTACCCGAACGTGGTCCTGGCCAACTGGAACAAGACGATCAGCGACCGCACCAACCTGCTGTGGCCGGACGAGATCCACCCGCATTACCCGGCCGGGACCCGGGTGTACGCGGCGATGATCAAGGCAGCGGTAGCCCAGGCCGCGCAGACCGCCCCGGCCGGGGGCTAGCGGCGATCGCGGTGGTGGCGCAGGACGCCCCGCACGCCCGCGGCGCTGGCGATGGCCACGAGCACCACGAACACCAGCATGACGTTGCGGGCGGCCAGGTACTCGGTGGCGACGCCGAGCGCGATCACCGGGACGGTCAGGCCGATGTAGGCGCCAAGGAAGAAGCCGGCCAGCACCTCGGCGCGGGATTCGGGCGGCGCGGTGCTGGCCGCGGCCACGAGGGAGCCACGGAAGACCAGGCCGCCGCCGGCGCCGCTGACGATCCCGCCGATCACGAACACGGGCAGGCTCGGCAGCCACATCCCGGCGGTGAGCAGCGCTAGCCCGGCGAAAAGCACGGGCACTGACAGCTTCAGCGTGGTGGCGGTGCTTCCCGTGCCCAGCGCGATCTGCGCGATCGCCCCGGCGGCGAAGGCCGAGAAGGCGACGGCGCCGGCGACCGCGTACGAGGACTCGTGCATGGTGCCAGCCAGGAAGCCGGGCATCAGTGAGTTGAAGACGCCGTAGACCGCGAAGGCCGCGGCCGCGGCCCCGGTGGCGGCGTAGAAGGTGCCGCGGGCGTCCGCGGGTATCGCTACCCGCTGCGGCCGCCAGGCGGGCCGCGGGTCCGGCCGACTCGCCGTCTCCGGGGCGAAGGCGATCAGCAGCGCTAGCACCACGAGCACCCCGCCGAAGATCAGGTAGGGGACGATCAGCGGGGACGGCACGAACTGAGCGAGCAGCCCGGCGGCGAGCGGGCCGATCCCGATCCCGCCGAGATTCGACGCCGTGGCCACCACCTGGGGCCGTCGACCGGTCGGCGAGCCGCCGGCGCCCAGGTGCAACTCGGCCAGGTACGCGGTCGCGGTTCCGGTAGTCAATCCGATCGACACCCCGGAAACGACCCGGGCGACGATCAGGCCCGCCAGGCTGGGGAAGACGATGAACAGCACCGCGCTCGCCACGTTGACGGCGAGCGCCGGCACCAGCATCCGGCGCCGTCCCACCCAGTCGGAGACGTGCCCGCCGAGGAACAGGCTGCCGATCACGCCGACCGCGTAGACCGCGTACACCACCGTGATCATCAGCGTGGAGAAGTGGTCGCGCTGCCGGTAGATGACGTACAGCGGGGTCGGGACCGCGGAGAACGCGAGGTTGACGCAGAAGGCGACGGCCACGACCCAGAAGGCCGCCGCGTGGTGGCGCTGATGCCTAGTCCGCCGCGGGAGACCCCCCGCCGTGAGGCCCGGTAGGGCTACCTTCGGTTCCGTCGGTGCAGTCATTTCGTCACATCCATCGCTTGCTCTCGCAGGCCTCTGCTCTCGCAGGGCTCACCCTCAGGATGAACGGCGGTATTTATCATGTCCAACGAAAGATTATGATCACACTCATGCAGGGCAGGAATTAATCGTGGAATTGCGGCACCTTGAGCACTTCGTCGCCGTGGCCGAGGAGCGGAACTTCACCCGGGCCGCACGGCGCCTCCACCTTGTCCAGTCGGCCCTGTCGGTGTCCATCCGCTCGCTGGAGCGCGAGCTCGGCACGCAGCTGTTCGAGCGGACCACCCGCGAGGTCAGGCTGACCGACGCCGGCCGCATCCTGCTGCCAGAGGCGCGCCGGACGCTCGACGCGGCCGCCGGCGCCCAGGCGGCGGTCCTCGGCGCGCAGGAAGGACTGCGCGGGACGCTACGGCTGGGCGTGATGCAGATCATCAGCGTGATCGACGTCGGCTCGCTGATCGCCCGGTTCCACCGCGAGCGACCCCTGGTGGACATCCAGCCCAAGACCTCGCCTGGCGGCTCGGCCGGGCTGATCTCCGATGTCCGCCGGGGTGCCCTCGATGCCGCCTTCGTCTCCGTCAGCTGGCCCGACCAGCCGGGGGTGACGGCGACGGCACTGTCTTCTCAGCCCGTTCTCCTTGGCTGCCCGCCCGATCACCCGCTGGCCCGGCGGGCCGTCGTCCCGGTCAGCGAGCTAGCCGACGAGCCGTTCGTCGACTTCACGCTCGGCTGGGGCACCCGCACTGCCGCCGACCAGTTGTTCGCCAAGGCCGGGGTCGAGCGGTCGATCGGCATCGAGGTGCCGGACGGCTCGGTCCACGCGGCGCTGGTCAGGGCCGGGCTCGGGCTGGCCATCCTGCCTAAGTCGATGATCGCGGACGCGGGCCTGGCCGGAGTGCCGCTGCGGCCCACGGTCGACTTCACCGTGGCCTTCATCGTCGCCGCCGACCGGCCGCTGTCCCCCGTCTCCCGGGCATTTGCCGACCTTGTCAGGACCACGCACCAGCCCTAGGCGCCGCACCAGCCCTAGATACACCGGGCGGAGCAGGTCCAGGATGTATCTTCACCTGTTGTGATCACCACTACTCCGGGGCCTGGCCTGGCTAGGTACGGTGCCGCGTGGGCATACCTAGCGGCATTCGTCGTTTCTAACATCATTTATGTTTGCCTGCCACCGAGTAGTCGCCTGGCCCTGCAATCGTGGGCCAGCACCAATGTCGCCAACCTCACCCACGATCCGGTCGGCTGCCTGGTGGTGTCCGCGTTCATCCCGTCGGGATCTTCGATCGCCTGGCCTGCGCTGATCGCCGTGGCCCTGTTCGGTGCCAGCCGGGTCCTCGGAAGCTGGCGGACGGCCCTCGTCTGCGCGGCCGGGCACGTTTTAGGGACACTTGTCAGCGAGGGAATCGTCGCTTACCGGATATCCCAGGGCCTGCTTCCGCAATCGGATTCCCGCATTATCGACGTCGGGCCGTCGTATGTGGTGGTATCGGCGCTTGCCGTGGCGATCCTTTATGGCGGCTGGCTTGTCCGTATCCTGGAAGCGGTCACCCTGGCGCTGATGATCTTCATCGGCGGCATATTCAGCGGCCTGAGCACCCTCCAGGTGGCCGCGATCGGCCACACGACCGCGATCGCCGTCGGGGCAAGCCTGGGCGGCTTCCTGGCCTGGCGGCTGCGCCACCGCTGCCGGGTCAGCCCCGGTAGGCCTCAAGCAGGCGAAGCCAAACTTCGCTGATGGACGGGAAGCAGGGCACGACGTGCCAGAGACGATCGACAGGCACCTGGCCGGCGACGGCGACGGTGGCCGAGTGGATCAGTTCCTCGACGCCGGGGCCGACCATGGTGACGCCGATCAGGCAGCCGCCGTCCTCGTCCACGACCATGCGGGCCCGGCCGGTGTAGCCATCGGCGTACAGCCCCGCCCCCGCGACCTTCTCCCCCATGTCCACGTCAACGACCTTGACGCGGCGCCCGGCCTTCTTGGCCTGCTCGGCGGTCAGGCCCACCGCCCCGGCCTGCGGATCACTGAAGAACACCTGCGGCACGGCCCAGTGGTCGGCGGTGACCGCATGCGGGCCCCACGGCGTGGTGTCCACCTGCTGCCCGGCGGCCCGTGCGGCGATCACCGCACCGGCGATGCGGGCCTGGTACTTGCCCTGGTGGGTGAGCAGGGCGTGACGGTTGACGTCGCCGAGGGCGTACAGCCATCGCTCGCCGACGGCCTTGACCGCGCAGCTGTCGTCCACGTCCAGCCAGGAGCCTGCCTCCAGTCCGACGGTCTCCAGGCCGATGTCGTCGGTCAGCGGCTTGCGGCCGGTGGCGAACAGCACCTCGTCGGCCTCTAGCTCGCTTCCGTCCTTCATGGTCAGGGTGACAGGACCGCTGCCGTCCAGGCGCCGCAGCGCGGTAACCGTGGCGCCCACCCGCACGTCAATCCCGGCTTCGGCGTAGGCGCGCGCGATCATCTCCCCGACGAAGGGCTCCATCCTCGGCAGCACCCCGTGCCCGCCCGCGAGCAGCGTCACCTTGGAGCCGAGCCCATTCCACGCGGTGGCCATCTCCACGCCCACACCGCCGCCGCCAACGATGGCGAGCCGGCCCGGCACGGCGTGGGCGTCGGTGGCCTCCCGGTTGGTCCAGGGTCGCGCCTCATCCAAGCCGGGCAGCGGGGGAAAGGACGTGCGACTGCCGGTGCAGATCACCACCGCCTGGCGGGCGCTCAGCGTGATCGTCCCGCCGTCCGGGGTTTCCACCGCCACCCGGCACGGGCCCGCCAGCCGGCCGTGCCCGCGGATCAGGTCGGCTCCGATGCCCTTCATGTAGTCGACCTGGTCGTCGTCCTTCCAGTCGGTCACCCAGTGGTCCCGGCGGGCGAAGACGGCCCGAGGGTCCACCGGCCCGGTGACCGCCTGCCTGGCCCCGTTGGCCCTGCGGGCATCGGCGACCGCCACGACCGGCCGCAGCATCGCCTTGCTCGGAACGCAGGCCCAGTACGAGCACACGCCTCCGACCAGCTCGTGCTCGACGGCCGCCACGCTGAGCCCGGCCGCGCGGGTGCGCTCGGAGACCGTCTGCCCGATCGGGCCGCTCCCGATCACGATCACGTCGTAGGCCTTGTCGGCCGCAGGTGCGCTCATCGTCTGCTGCTCTCCTCATGTCGCGGGAAGAAGGCGATTCGCCGCCCGTCACCCAACAGTCCCAGCCTCTAGCGCTTTACCCGCCAAGGCGGAACTTATTATTAGGACACCCGTTCCCATGCAGGCGCCCGCTCACCCCGTCGTGAGGTCCAGCGCCGCGATCAGGGCGGCCAGGTCGCGGCGGCGTGAGCTGGCGGGCCAGACGGCCCAGGTGCGCCGGATAATCGGGTTGCCGATAAGCGGCTGCCAGGTCACCGTCTCAGGCAGCGGGTGCGCCCAGCCGGGCGGCGCGAGGGCAAAGGCACGCCCGGCGCTGGCCGACGCTATCTTCACCTCGGCAAGCAGCGAGTAGTCCCGGGTGCGAGGCTGGTCATCGAGCGTAATCCCGTGCGCCCGCATGGTCGCGGTGACCTGGTCGTACCAGGCCGGGGATTCCGCGCGGGGGAAGCCAAGCCAGTCCAGGCCGGCCAGCTGCTGCAGCCGCAGGCCCGCGGGTCCGGCGAGCTCGGCCGCGGCGTCGGCCGCCAGGACCACGCCCAGGGCCTCCTCGACCGCGAGGACCCCGTCAAAGCGAGGATCGGCCGGGCACTCCCTGACCAGCGCGACATCAAGCTGTCCCGCCGCGAGGGCAGTGAACTGCGCGGCGCTCGAGGAGTGACTGACGTCCACCTGGGTGAGCGGAAACGCGGCGCTCATCTCGCCGATCGCTCGCGGCAGCAGGTCGCCAGGAAATTCGAGTGGGACTCCCACCCGCAGGGCTCCCTGACTGGCGTCACCGCCCGCGACCGCCGCGACCACCTGGTCATGGCGGGCGACAAGGTCCCTGCCCTCTCGCAGCAAGATCCCGCCGGCCTGCGTGACAGCCACCCCGGTGCTGCTGCGGGCCAGCAGCTGCACGCCGAGCTGGCGTTCCAGGGACTGAATGGTCTGCGACAGCGCCGACTGGCTCAGGTGAAGCCGGCGTGCGGCGGCCGACTGGCTGCCTTCCTCGGCCACCGCGATGAAGGCCCGAAGCTCACGAATCTCCATTGTTGGCACCAGCACTCCCGGTGGTCGAAGGCCCAGCCGCCGCGCCTGACGCTAGCAACTGGGCCTTCTGCCGTTCCGTTCGGGTAAGGGGCGCGGTTCAGGCAGTGCAGGCGGCCCCGTTCAGGGTAAAGGCGGTGGGGGCCGCGTCGCTGCTTGTCCAGGTGCCCTGGAACCCGACCGTGACGCTCCCGCCCGGGGCGATGGAGCCGTTGTAGCTGGCGTTGGTGAGGGTGGCATTCTCGCCGCTCTGGGAGAAGCCGCCGTTGAAGTTGCTTGTGATCTTCTGGTCACCAGGGAAGGTGAACGCTAGCGACCACGAGCTGATGGCCGAGGCGCCCGTGTTGCCGATGACGACCTGGTCCACGAACCCGCCGGCCCACTGGCTCTGGTTCGTGAAGGTCACCTGGCAGCTGCCGCCGCCACCACCGGAGGACGAGCTGACGGTCCAGCCGAACGTCGCCGACCCGGACGCGCCGGTGCCGTCGGTGGCGGTCACGGTGACCGAGTAGCTGCCCGCGGTCGTGGGCGTGCCGCTGATCAGGCCGGAGGAGGAGCTGATCGACTCACCCGGCGGCAGCCCGCTGGCCGAGTAGGCCAGCGTCTGGCCTGCAGCGGAGTCCGATGCGTGGACCTGGACCGACGTGGCCGTGCCCGCCGTGGACGTCTGGCTTCCCGGGCTGGTCACGGTCACGGTGTTGCCGGTCGTGGTGGCGGCGTTGAGGCCCATGAACGCGATCGCGTCGGCTTCCATCCCCTCGCCCTCGATGGGGAGCACGTGGCCCGCGCCCGCGATGCTGATGCCCTCGACCGGGGGCATGGTGCCGCTGCCGCCGTAGGTGGTCTGCGTCCATCCCGACTGCGGGGTGCTGGTGCTCGTCGGGGTCGAGCTCACGCCGAGCACGTTCGTCCACTGCAAGATCTCCTGGCCGAAGTTGTTATAGTTGAGCGTCGTGTCCGCGGTGCCGTGCCACACCTCCATCCGCGGACGCGGACCGCTGTAACCGGGATCGGCGTCGCCCCGCACCAGGTCGCCCCACTGCGGCCCGGTCATGCTGACCTGGCCGTCGGCGCAGGCGGAGTTCCACCCGTCAACCGTGCCGGTGTAGAAGCAGTGGTAGGGCACGCCCATGAACGCGACGCCGGCCTTGAACACGTCCGGATAGTCGGCCAGCATGACGTTGGTCATCATCGCGCCCGAGGACGCACCGGTGATGTAGACCTGGCTCGGATTGCCGCCGTAGTGCTGCTCGGTGTAGCTGATCATCGACATGAGCCCGACGGGGTCGCTGCCACCGTTCCTGGTCAGCGCCTGGCTGGAGGAGACGTCCCAGCACTGGCCGCTCCGGTTCGCGTCCGGGTAGATGACGATGAAGCCGTACTGGTCGGCCAGCGAGGCGAACGCCGTGCTTGAGTAGAAGCCAGGCCCGGTGCCCGTGCACTGATGCAGCGCCATCAAGATGGGCGGGTTGGGCCGGACATCGCTCGGCACGTAGATGTACATGAGGTTGTTGGACGGGTCGGCACCGAAGTTCGTCACCTGCACGAGCGATGCGGCCTTCGCCTGGGTCGCGCCGAGGAACATGGACGCGGTAAGAAAGCCTGCCACCGCGAGCACCGCGGTCCCGGTAGCCAGCAGCCTGCGCAGCCAACGTTTCATGTCTGGCCCCTTTCATTTTCGAAACATTTCGACATCCGAAACGTTTCGGACGCTCGAAAGTTTCCGAACATTTTCCTTTTCATTGCACTACCACCGAGGGCAATGCACAAGGCGAGAGACTGCACCGTCGGCGAGCCTGGGGTTTTAGCGCCCCTGCGAAATGAAAGTTTCCGGCCGGTACTTCGAAACCTATCGGCTGCATATCACCGTAACCTCAGATGCATCACAGGCAATTAGAGCTAACACCCATCCCGCGAGCGGTCGCGCGGCGCCCCTCATGAGGCCGACCGGCCCATTACCCTCAATTGCGCTCGAGCCTCATTTCCTGGCAATACCAAAAGCCATGCACGGCCTTGTTGCCAGGGAAGCCCTGCCCGGCGAATAAGGGATGCATATTCCGCGGGGCGAGCGGTCCGTGAGCAAGAGGTGACGGCGAGACGAGGCTCGCCGACCGGGGCACCGGACGACGCCCGCCACCCGTCCGTGCGGCGCGGATCGCGCGATGAGCAGCCCGTCCGCAGCCATCCAGATGCAACAGGTGTTTCAGGCTAAGCGCACGTCCCGCTTATGTGAAACACCTATTACAACATTTACAAAATGTTACGGGCAGCACGAGGCTCTTGACACTCGCCGTGCCGCCATTTTACGCTCCTTTCACCTCGCAAACGACCGCCCCTCGCCAACAAGAAGGGGGACCGGTCAAAACCGAAAGGTCGAAGTAGCATGGGTGGATTCGATTACGGGGCCTTCCTTCTCCTGGGTGTCGATTCGCTGATCGCCTGCATCGTCACGGGACCGATGTTCATCAGGCAGCGCACTGGCGGGCACAGTGAGCTCAGGTCACCGGACGAGCGCAAGCACGCTGGACAGTGGAAGTGGTGGGCGATCGGGGCCGTGTCGGCGCTGGCATTGCCGTACGGGCTTTCTTACGGACTCGGAGACGGAATCGGGTTCCTGATCGGCACTTCGCTCCACTTCTCGATATCAGACTCGCTCAGCAGCTGGCTTGAGACCACGCTGCTTGTCGCGCTCGGCCTCTACTGGATCGGGATCTACTTCGTCGCCAGCAGGATGCAGGCGTCGGAGCAGCTGCAAAAATGGTCGTGGCGGGGGATCTGGGTCCTGCCGGTCGCCCTGAGCATCGACAACCTGACCTTCGGCGCGGTTACCGGCGTGCCGGCAAACGCCTCGGTCTGGGCCTCAGCGGGCCTGCAGGCGCTGGCGAGCGCCGGACTTGGCCTGGTCGGCCTCGCGGCCGGGATCGGCCTGGCGATCCTGATTCCGGCGCTGCGCACCCGGATGCACCGCACGTTCGGGATCGTGGGCGTCGGCGTGATCGCCACGGCGGGCCTGCTGCTCGTTACCGGCTGGTAGGCCGATCGCGCGCGTACCTGGCGGCTGAGGCCGTCGGCCCCGCGCCTGGCCCGGCCCTCGCCATCACCTGGCGAGGGCCGGGCCGTTAGCCTCCGGTGGAATCCCATCGGTGGCCGCGGGGGTCGGCGTAGAACCGCTGGAGCTCGGTGGCGTCGGCCGGGCTGATCATGCCCGCTTCCCGCGCGCTGGCCAGCAGCTGCGGGTAGCTGGTGATCGCGCGGACCGGCCAGGGGGCAAGCAGGGACCGCATCTCGGGGAAGTTCCAGTTAGCGATGGACTGCACGCCCGCCACCCGCAGGAGGGTCTCGGCCCGCAATGCCTGAATGGCCCGGGCGGCGCTGGCGCCGCTGGCCACGACGTCCTCAATGATGACCGCCCGGGTCCCTGAGCGGGGTGCGCACTCGACGAGCGGACCGCCGCCCTCGCGTGACTCGGCCCGCACGTAGGCGAGCGGAAGGTCCAGGCGCTCGGCGATCGTCTTCGCCCAGGGAATCCCGGCGTGGGCGACGGCGACGATGTAGTCGGCGTCAGCGAACGATGAGCGGACGGCGTCCGTGAGGGCGTGATCGACCAGGCGGCGGAGGGCCGGGAACGCGTTGAGGCAGCGGCAGTTGCAGCCGCAGGGAGCCAGGATCCCTGACTTCCACCGGTGCCACTGATCCCTGGGCATCCGGAGATCGGCGGTGAAGGCCCCGGACGCGACAAGCGCCGCGGCGACCGGCCGGCCATGCCGCTCGCTCGTGATGACGTCGGGCGCCTCTCCCCCGGTCGCCGGCGGTGCGGGCATTCCTGCGGGTGGGCTAGGCCGGCGTGCGGGCCGCCGGGCTAACCCGCAGTCGCTCGCTCAGCTCGGCCCGGACGATCGCGTGGCTTGGAGCGTAGCGAGTCATCCGCCAGTAGCCGTCCCTGCGGCTGTTGCGGTGCAGGTCACCGATGAACGCGCCGGACATCCGGCGCAGGAACCGCGGCAGCTCGCCGTGATTGGCCGGGTCGAGGAGGAACTTGCAGGCACGGACGTTCCACGCGAAATCGCCGGCTTCCACGATCCCGGCCAGGTCACTGAGCGTCCTTACGGCGGCGTGGTTGAGCGCGTCCTCCTGGGTTGGGTCAAAGCCGGCACCCGCACTCCCGGGAAAGGAGGCGATATAGAGGAAGGTCCGGCCCGCCAGCGGAAGTCCCTCACTCGCGCGCATCAGGCAGCGCTGGTGGGCTCCGGTCACCCGCACGTCATCAACAACCAGCAGGTGCGTGCCGCGAACCTGAGCTGGCTCGAACCGGCGGAACGACAGGGCATTGGCCGCCATGTGCACGTCCCTGGCTTCGGCGGAGAGCGTGCCGTAGTCCCCCGCCGACGTCCGGACCCGGTCCACCTTGAGCAGCGGGACCGCGGAAAGCCCGCGGGTGGCCCTGGCCGCGTTGAGCAGCGGCTGCAAGCGGCGGGCAAGCGTCGTGGCGGCCGTCGGCACATAGGCGTAGGGAGAGGAGGTCATCAGCAGCCTCGGTGCCTGGACCAGCTCCGGGTGGCGCTCTTCCAGGGCCACCGCCAGCGCCCGCGCGAAGGCCTCGGCCGCGGCGACCGACCCGTACTTATACCGGCTGTAGCGGGCCGAGCTGAACGGCGAGCGACTGCCCTCAGCCACCGTGGCCGCCGGGCCAAGGGAGCACAACGCGAACTCGCGGGTCAGGTTGAGGAGCGTCAAGCCAGGGACCTCTCGCTTTTGACCAACTGCCGTCCCTCCCGGGCCTTACAAATTAAGCCAGGCAATTTCAACTGTCAACAGCCTCACCTGGAACACCTGCCTTCACCTGGGCCACGGCACCCGAGGCCCGCGAGCCGCGTCTCCCGCTACCGACCCGATGACCTGCTGGTTGTAATATGTGCTGCTGAATGCACGGTCTCTTTCGCCCAGAACTGGAGTAGCACCCACATGGACGCGGATGGTTCCGCTTCGGGCTGGCTGCTGCTGCTGAGCCAGCTTCCCAAGACGCCGTCCAGTGCCCGGGTGGCGCTGTGGCGCCGGCTGCGAGCCGCCGGCGCGACCACCATGGTGAACAGCGCATGGGTGCTGACGAATACGGAATCCCACGCCGAGCTCTTCGAGCAATTGCGTGACGGGATCCTCCGGCAGGGTGGCACCGCCTTCGTGCTGGCCTTCCAGGCCACGTCGCCGGACGTCACTGAGGCCATCGTGCAGCGCTTCCGGGCCGACCGCACCCAGGAGTACGACGAGTTCACCGAGCGCTGCAGCGCGCTCCTCGATGAGATCACCCGGGAGGGCAAGGCGGGCAAGCACACGTTCGCCGAGCTTGAGGAGGACGAGCAAGACCTGGAGAAGCTGGCCCGGTGGCTGGCCAAAATCCAGGAGCGGGACTTCTTCCCTGATGAAAGCGGGCAGCGCTCATCGACGCTGCTGGCGCGCTGCCGCAGCGCCGTGGAGGCGTTTTCTCAGGCGGTCTACACCGCCGAGGGATTGCAGGACAACGGCGACCGCACCGGCAGCTCTACTGGTGAGAACGGTTAAGTACGTGGATTCGAGCCAGCCCGCGTGGACGGAGAATGACCGGCCGGGGTCGGAAGGCGCGAACGCCTCATCGGTGATCACGGCGCGGTAGAGCGGCAGGTTCGTTTCGATTCCGGCCACCTCGAATTCGTGCAGTGCGCGGCGTGCCCGTGCCACCGCCTCCACCCGGGAGGATCCGGTCACTATCAGCTTCGCCAGCAGCGTGCCGAAGGCCGGATCCACCACTGACCCCCGCTCGGTGCCGGAGTCCAGCCGCACGCCAGGGCCGGCGGGCGGCCGCCAGGCGCGTACCCGCCCCCGGGACGGCGCGAAGCCGCGGCCCGGGTCCTCGGCGTAGATCCGGAATTGCATGGCGTGCCCGCGGGCCGGCCGGTCGACGTAGCCAAGGGCCTCACCAGCGGCGAGCCTGAAGGTCTCCCTGACCAGGTCAAGCCCGGTAATCTCCTCGCTGGCGGGGTGCGCGACCGACAGCCTCGCGTTCGCTTCGAGGAACGCGAGCGTGCCGTCAGGCCCGAGGAGGAACTCGCAGGTCGCCGCCCCCTCGCAACCCACCGCCCTGAGCATCGCCGTAGACGCCGACCGCAGCCGCCCTTCCAGGCCGGCAGGCAGGAATGGCGCCGGGGCCTCCTCCACGACCTTCTGGTGGCGCCGTTGCAGCGAGCAGTCCCGGGTGGATACGACGACCACGGTCCCCTCCCTGTCGGCCAGGCACTGGGTCTCTAGGTGCCGGGCGAGGTCGATGTAGCGCTCGGCGAAGCACGCCGCTGGCCCGCCCGCGACGGCCGACGCGCGTACCGCCCGTGCGTAAGCGCTGGGGATCTCCCCAGCCGACCAGGCGACGGCTACCCCCTTACCGCCCCCGCCAGCGGCCGGCTTGATCACTATCGGCAGCCCGTTCTCGCGGGCGAAGGCGGCCACCTCACTGAGGCTGGACGCGGGCGCGGTCATCGCGGGCAAGACCGGCACACGAGCCTGCCGTGCCGCCTCCCGGGCCGAGAGCTTGTCACCCACCAGCCGCAGCGCGCCCGGCGGCGGCCCGATCCAGGCCAGCCCGGCATCCAGCACCGCCTGGGCGAAGTCGGCGCTTTCCGCCAGCGGCCCGTAGCCCGGATGCAGCGCGTCCGCGCCGCGGTCCGCTGCCGCCCGCAGCAGGGCCGCGGCGTCCAGGTATGTCTGGGCCAGCGTCGCACCGGGCAGTGGCACGGCCTCATCCGCTGCCCGCACGTGCAAGGCGCCCCGGTCCTGCCGCGAGTAGACCGCCACGCTGGCCAGGCCCGCGTCGCGGCAGGCCCGGACGACCCGGACCGCGATCTCGCCGCGGCTGGCGATCAGCATTTTGCGCACGTGGCCCTCTCCCGCTGCCGGCCTCCCGGTACGCTGATTGCGCGCCGGAAGGAATCATGGGCATGGACTCGTCGAATGACCCGGATGATGAGATCGGGATCGATCCGCTCCCGATGCCACGGATCCCGATGCCCTCCATTGTGCCCGCGATTACGGGCCGGCTGCGGCGCGAGCTGCTCGTGGAAGGCAACCGGCGCCCGACGCGGCAAGGCTGGCTCGCAGGCGTTATCGCGGCGGTCATCCTCATCGGGGCGCTGAAGCTGACCGGCGTCATATGGACGACCCAGCCGCCGGCCTGGGTGCCCGCGCTCGGCCCTCACGTGACGGTGACCGGGCCCGACCAGGTAGCGCCCGGCCAGGGCTCGCCCGGCGCGGTGCTGGCCGGGGCGCTGGCCGCGCTGTCTTCGCAGGACCCCGGGGCGGCGTGCAAGTACCTCTACCAGGCCGGCCCGCGCTGCACAGCCCAGTTCAGCCAGGCCCCGCGCAATCAACTGCCCTACGCCGTGTCCGTCAAGGTTAGCTACGTGGCGATCGACGGGACGCAAGCCCTCGTCGGGTTCACCGGCAAGATCTGCTCTCCAGGAAATACGCCCGAATGCGTCACGAATACCGACCCGGCCGCCATCTTCTCTGGAGGGGACACCTTCACGACGCTGTGGACGCAAACGACTGGCCCGACCTACGGCAATAGCGGGTACTCACTGCAGCCGTGCTCGAAGACCGGCGGGAAGTGGTATCTCGGCACGGGCGCGTCGACCGATTCCAGCTACGCTAGCCGCGTTAACGCCCCGTCCCGGCAGAATGGCACGCAGCGCTCCCGTGCTGGGGTTTCAGCCGGACTGGCTGATCTCGGCTAGGCACCACCGGCCCAGCGGTGACGGCGTGACCGTCGCACTGGATGCCGGCCCGCGTTCGCCGGGCAGGAGGCCTTCCGTCGTCGCCGCGATTACCCGGCCTTCCGGGCTGGTGAGCGCGACGGGGCGGCCGGCCGCCAGCAATGCGGGCAGCACCTCGCCCTCCAGGCGCGACACCAGCACGTCGGCGGCGGCCACGCCCAGGAAGCTGCCGCCCGCGCGCACTGGTACCGACAGCGTGATCGTGTACTCGCCGGTGCAGAAGTAGTCGACATAGGGACCCGTGGCCTGAGCGGTCCCCAGCTGGTCGGCCGCCGCGTACCAGGCGGCGGTCGTGTAGTCGAAGAAGTCCGGCGCGGCGGGGTCGAGGTTGACCCGCAACTGCTCTGGACTTCCCGCCGGGGTGATCCACCACCATTCCAGCCAGCGGGGCGCGTCAGTGAGCAGGTCAGGCGCGAGGATAACCCCGGCGCCTGAGGCCAGGTCCCGGTGGCGGTCGAGCAGATCGAAGATCGCGGGACGAAGCTGGCCAAGGTCGTCTCGCTCAAGTGAGCCTGGGGTCGCGGCAGCCAGCTCAGCCAGCTGGCCGCCCAGGCGCTCAAGCACCTGGAAGAGCCGCTCCAGGGACTGTCCTACCTCACCCAGGGTGGATCGGCCGTGGGCCTGCGGCACCGGCGAGGCGACATGGCCGCGGGACCGTCGTGATGCCGCAGTGAGCGGGCCGGCGACCGGCAGGGCCGACGGGCCGACCTCGGCCGGGGGCAGCCGATAGGCCCGCAGCCGCAATTCGGCCAGCCGAGCGGTCTCGGCCCCCACTTGCTGACGGGCAACCTCAGCCGCCTCGACGGCATCGCGAGCGGCGATCGCGGCCAGCAGGCGCGCCCGCGTCGCGACCGCGGCCCGATGGTCATCGTCGCTGGCCTGCAGCCAGAGCAGGTCACCCACCTCGGCCGACAGCCTGACCTCCTCCGCCAGCAGGCGGGGCGACTGGGCCGCGGCCGCGATCGCCACGGCGAACTGCTGCGCGGCCCGGCGGCGGTCGCTGGCGCCGCGGGCCATCCGCAGCCGGTCGAGCTGTCCCTCCAGGTCGGCGAGCTCAGAAGGAAGGGCGCGACTCGCCGCGAGCTGCGCCGTCATCGCCGCGATCGCGCCCCGGTGATCGCCAAGGTCGCGCAGCTGCGCAACGCTGAGCTCGCGCAGCCGCCGGCCTAGGGCGCTGTCGAGGTCGGCCGCGGTCACGAACGTCCCGCCACCGCGCCCGCGCCTGGTGGTGACCAGGCCCTGCTCCCTGAGCACGGCAAGCGCCTCGCGCAGGGTGACCGTCGAGACGCCGAGCTGCTCGGCTAGCTTGGCTTCCGGTGGCAGCCGCTCTCCGTCGAGCAGGATGCCGAGCTGTATCGCCTCGCGCAGTCGCTGCGCCACCTGGCCCGCGAGGCTGCTCACCGCGCCCGCGACCAGCCCGCCTGCCGTGGTCCTCCGCGATAGCACCGCACGGGCGGCCGCGGTCGTGAGGCCGACGGGCCCAGAGCTCACAGTGATCCCCCGCGTTCACGATTGAACCTTGACGTAAACATATAAATCCAGATTTTATAGCCCTACCAATCGCGCCGCGAGTGCCATGGCACCAAGGCGGCGCGCTGAGCAGGAGCTAACGGAGGACTGATGGGAGAGACCACGCCGCAGACGGCGGGTCCCGTCGTCGACGACGATGACGACGCCCGGCTGCGGAGCCTCGGCTACAACCCGCAACTGAACCGTGTGCTGGGACTGTTCGCGAACTTCTCGGTCGCGTTCACGTACCTGTCGCCCATGGTCGGCATCTACTCGCTATTCGTCCTGGGCCTCGGCTCAGGTGGCCCGGCCTACGTGTGGCTTACCTGGCTGCCCGTCGCCGGCATGCTGCTGGTGGCCCTGGTCTTCGGCGAGCTGGCCAGCCACTACCCGATCGCCGGGGCGCTTTACCAGTACAGCAAGTACAACGTCGGCCGCCGCTATGGCTGGTTCGTGGGCTGGTTCTACGGCATCGCGCTCCTCGTGACGGTGGCGAGCGTGGACACCGGCGTCGTCAGCTACGTGACGGCGCTGCTTGGCAACTGGTTCGGGTGGAACCTCGACCCCACCAACCACGTGGTCATCCTGGTCATCACGATCATCTTGCTGGCCATCCAGTCGATCCTGAACATGACCGGGGCCAAGGTCATGGGCCGGGTCGCCCAGTTCGGCGTGTACGTCGAGATCATCGGGACCATCGGCATCGCGCTGATCTTGTGGATCCACGGCTTCCATCACGGGTTCGGGTACCTGTTCAGCACGCAGGACGTGCAGCACGCGGCACACAACCCGCTGGGGCTCAACTTCGGAGGCAGCTACCTCGGGGCAATGGTGATCGCCGTTCTGGCCCCGGTGTACATCTTTTATGGCTTCGAGTCGGCCGGGGATATCTCCGAGGAGACGAAGGACGCTGGCCGGCAGGTGCCGCGAGCCATGCGGCACGCGCTGATCTGGGGCGGTGTCGCCTCGTTCATCCTGACCGCAGCGCTGCTCCTGGCCATGCCCGCCTCGAACCCGCTGAACACGATCGTCACCAAGGGCGGCGGGATCGCGGCCATCCTCGGCCAGCTGCCAAGCGGGCTACAGGACTTCCTGCTGCTGCTGATCATCTTCGCGTTCTTCTCCTGCGGGACCTCGGTCCAGGGCGCGGGCAGCCGGCTGATGTTCTCCTACGCGCGGGACGGCGCACTGCCACGGGCTGGGTGGATCTCCAAGGTGCACAGCCGGTTCAAGACCCCGGTCAACGCGCTCATCGCGGGCGCGGTGGTGACGGCGCTGTTCATCCTGCTGGAGTTCGCCTCTCCCTCGCACAACATCAAGATCGGCTTCATCACCTACCCGGCGAACACGAACGTCCTGGTCTCGCTGGTCTCCTTCGGTGTCTCAGGCATCTACCTGTCGTTCCTGCTGACCGTGGTCGGGGTGATCATCGCCCGGGTCCGCGGCTGGGTCCCGGCCGGGAAGTTCAAGCTCGGCCGGTGGGCGTGGCCGGTGACGATCGTCGCCGGGGTCTACCTGCTGGCGATGCTGGTCAACGTGGTTGCCCCGACCGGGCCGTCCAGCCCGCGTGCCTACTTCAACATCGACTGGATCACGCTGCTTGTCATGTTCGTGGTCGCGATCGTCGGGGTCGTCCTCTTCCTCCTCGCCCACAACGGGAAGGCGATCGACGCCCACATGCGCGATGACCTTGAGGAGGCTGTCACCAGGCACGCCGTGGCCGGCTCCCCCGCGCAGGAGAGCTAGCCCTGGCAACCGCGGACGCCGGCGTGACCTCTGCCTACGCCGGCGTCCGCGCTAGGCGCTGGCCAGGGCGCCGAACACGAGCCGCGGGGTCCATCCGAGGCCTGCATGCCCGCTGCCCGGCCCGCCGGGGTCAAGCGATACGACGCCGTAGCCCGCCATGTCGACATCCAGCCGCGGATCAGCGCCACGCTGGAGGTAGTAACTCGCGAACGTGTACCAGAAGGCGAGGTCGACGCCCTCCTCGCGGAACACGCTGCTGACCTCTTCCAGGTAGCGGACCTGCTCGCCCTCGTCACGGACGTAGTCACCATCCAGGCGCGGCGGGTCGGCGGTGTCATCGACGATGGTCCAGCCGGTGCCGCCCTTGGCCGCGGCCCCGGCGTAGGGGCAGCACCCGAACTCGGTGACCGCCACCGGCTTTCCGTGGCTGGACAACTTCCTGACCTCATCACGGAAGGTCGCCGCGTTGCCGGCGTCGCGGTAAGCATCGCTGGCGACGATGTCGAACGGCGACCAGTCAACGTGCTCCCACAGGCCGGAGGCGTAGCTGATCGGCCCGGCGAACCGGGGGCGTACCGCCTCGGCTGTGTCGGCCAGGAAGCCGTTGAGCCGGGCGGTCAGGGAACCGAACGCCTCACGCATCTCCGGGCCTGGTGCCTGCACCCCGGCGATCCGGTCGGCGAAGCTGGCACCGGGCAGGAAGCCGACCCCGAACAGGCTCAGCTCGCACCCGGTCACGAGGACCACCCGAGCGCCAGACCGGCGCAGGTGCTCAGCCCGGTCGGCGCACTCGGCGAGAAGCGGTGCCATCTGGGCGGTCGTCAGGTCAATCGGGAACGGCGAGAACCAGACCTCCATGCCCTCGGCCGCGGCGGCCTCGGCCGCCACCGACAGCCGCTCCGGCCGGCCACCGGAGACTCGGACGGCGCTGCAGCCAAGCTCGCGGGCGATGACCCGCATCTCCCCGGCCACGATGTCCGGGGAGAACTGCGGCCTGCTGCCCCGCGGGTCGGTGTAGAAGCCGGTGTCGTAGTTTATGCCCTTGCCACGCACTGAGGTCGTTCCTTCCTGTAGTCGTGGCCTCGCTGGCCCTTGCCGTCAGCCCGCCGCTGAGTCAGCGGCCATTTCCCGCCTGATCATGGCGTCCATCGGGACCGTGGCCACGCCGCTGATCATCACCGCGAGGCCAATCGCGCCCAGCGTGAAGACGGTGCCCAGCCAGGCCATCGTCGCCACCGGCAGCGTGCCGGCGCCGATCAGCCGGGCGGCGCACTCAGCCAGCAGCGCCGTGCCCCAGATGGCGCTGAACCGCAGTTCCAGCCGGCGAAAGCGCCGCGAGTGCCGCGCGAGCCGGTCCCAGGCGGCCACCCGATCGGATGCGTCCCTGGTGAGGTAGGCCTTCAGGCCGACGCTCAGCAGCGGGCGCCCGGCGGCGGCCGAGCCAAGTATCGCGAATGCGATCACGCTGCTGACGACCGAGTCCTTGGCGATCATGAGCCGCGGGTCCCCGGTCAGGAAGCTGACCGCGATCCCGGCGATGTTCACCGCGAGCATCAGCCAGGCCAGCGGGTTCGGCGTGCCGCCGACCAGGCTCCAGGCCGACCGGACCGCCGGGCCGATGCTGGCGACCGCCAGCGACAGCCACAGGCTGGCACCGAGCCCATCGCGCAGCAGGAGATAGCTCCCGAGCGGGATGGCGACGTCAATGGCCAGCGTCCGCAGCGGGCTGAGCGGATGGGTGGTCGTCTTAGGCGGGGCTGTCATCTGCGTGGCACTCATGACGCTAACTTATGTCCGACCTAGTTTTATGTCAAGCATAAATTTGTGTCAGACCTAACTTTCTCGTACGCTGGGGCCATGGCCACAGGACTGCGGGAGCAGCGCAAGCGCGAGACACGTCAGCGCATCTCCGACGTCGCCACCATGCTCTTCATCGCGCATGGCTTCGAGCAGGTCACGATCTCCCAGGTAGCGGAGGGCGCTGGTGTCGCCAAGATGACGGTCACCAACTACTTCCCGCGCAAGGAGGACTTGCTCTTCGACCGGGCCGAGGGCATCGAGCGGCAGCTAGCCGACGTGATCACCCGGCGGGCGGCGGGCGAGAGCTGGCTGGCGGCCATCCGGCGCGACTACATGGACATGGTCGCCCGCGCCGACGTCACGCTTGGCCTGTCAACCGCGCAGTTCGCCGTCATGGTGACCAGCAGCCCCGCGCTGGTGGGCCGCGGGCTGGAGATGCAGGCCAATCGCGAGCAGGCCCTCGGTGACGCGATGGCCGCCGAGACCGGGACCGACACCCCGCTGCAGCGGCTCATTGCCGCCCAGCTGGCCGCCGTTCACCGCGTGCTGTACGCGGAGGCCAGCCGCCGCAGCCAGGCCGGCGAGTCACGGGAGGCGATCTGCGCGGTGCTGGCGGCCGAGGCGGAAAGGGCCTTCGACCTGCTGGAGCCCATCCTCGGCGGCTACGGCATCAGGGCGCAGGCTCAACCCGCGGCCACTTCAGCGACCGGCCTCAGGTAGCAGGCCCGCCAGGATCCTCATCATCGCGCGCTCGAACAGGTCATCCTGAAACCGGGCAACGCCTTGGGACGCCGCCTCGGCGAGAGCGGCCGCCAGGTATGGATGCTGGCCCGCGGCCACGATTCGTGACAGGTAGGCCGTGAGCTCGCCCTGCCACTGAGCTGAATCCTGCCCGGCGCGCCGCTGCTCGATCTCGGTCTGCGCGGCCAGCCTGACCGCACCGGAGAACAGGCCGATCGTGTCCAGCTTGGCCGGGCCGGACAGGTCCACGTCCGCCAGCACCGCCAGGCACTGCTCAATGAATGCGATGGCGCTGGGTCCCGGGATCGGGGCGGCGGGGACGTCGAGGAGCCATGGGTGCCGCAGGTACACGGCGCGCCCCTCCCGCGCGATCGCGAGCAGGCGGGCAGCCGACCCGCCCGAGCCTGCCCCGCCGTAGGCCAGCTCACCCCGGACCTGATCGGCCATCAGCTCCACGAGCTCGGCCCGGTTGACGACATACCGGTACAGCGAGGCGGGCCCGGTCCCGATTGCCGTCGCGACGGAGCGCATGGTCACCGCACCCAGGCCGGCCGCATCGGCCAGCGCCACGCCGACCCCGGCGATCTCGGCCCGGCTGTGCTCAGGAGCAGGCCCGCGGGACTGCCGTTCTGGGCGAGTCCAGATGCTGCCGCCGGGCAGGGTGCCGCCCCGGTCCTCCGTGGTCCCCCGGTCCTCCTGGTTCTCCTGGTTCTCCGTCATTGCGAACAGCGTACTCAGTAAGCTATGCTCATAGTATAGCGAACATTGATCGCAGTTTTCAAGAGGAGCGAACCATGACGACAGCGCAGGAGGCTGGCTCGTGGGCCGGCCTGTGGACGCCGACGCAGTACGCCCGCAACGGGGAGGTGCAGATCGCGTACGACACGCTGGCCGGATCAGACGGCGAGCCGCTCCTGCTGGTCATGGGCATGGCCGTCTCACGGTTCTGGTGGCCGGCTGGCTTGGGCCAGGAATTCGCCGCCCGAGGATTCAAGGTCGCCCGCTATGACCAGCGCGACGCCGGCCAGTCGACCCGGATGCCCGACGCGGGCGGGAGCAACCCGATCCTCGCGGTCGCTCGCAGGCGCGGCGCCTACAGCTCCGAGGACATGACCGACGACGCGATCGCCGTCCTCGACGCACTCGGGTGGAAGCAGGCACACATCTTCGGTGCCTCGCTTGGCGGCATCATCGCCCAGCGCATTGCCCTGCGGCATCCGGACCGAGTGCTCAGCGTGGTCTCGGTGGCCGGCCTGCCCAGTGACACGTCAGGCCTGGGCGCGGGCCGGTACGTGCGCTTCGGCCTGCTGGCGAGGCTGGCTCGGGCCAGGTTCCCGGAAGGCAGGGAGGGTGACATCCAGCTTTCCCTGATGCTCGCCCGGGCGGTGGCCTCCCCCGCCTACCCGTTTGACGAGCAGGCCGCCCGGGAGTGGATCGAGCGTGAGGTAGACAGCGGACCACGCGACACGAAGGCACAGAGCAGGCAGGCTGGTGCCGGGTGGCACGGCCCGAAGCTGCGGGAACTGCGCAAGCCCGTCCTCGTCCTGCACGGCGACCAGGATCCCCTCCTGCGGGTCAGCGCCGCCCGCGCCACCGCGAAGGCGATTGAGGGCGCCCGCCTGGTGATCCTGCCGGGCATGGGTCACGACCTTCCCGCGCCGCTGTGGCCGACGATCGCCGATGAGGTCAGGCAGCTGGCCGACCGGGCGCACGTCGCCATTTAGGACCACAATAGCGGCCCGATTCTGCCCGCCACCAAAATTGCCTTAGAATTTAACGGCGCACACGGAGATCAACGCGCAACATATCCGATTTGCAAGGGCGGGGCGAGAATGATGACGATCGGCGGAGTTCTGGTCGTCATCGGCATTTCGCTGCTGGCCGGCGCCTTCGTATTTGCCCTGGAAAGGCTGATTCCGGCCAGCCGGCGCCAGCCGCACAATGACGTCATTGGCTTCGTCTACGCCGTGATCGGCGTCACCTATGCCGTGATCCTCGCGCTGGTCGTCGTCGCTACCTGGGACACCTTGGACGCCGCCAAGGCCGACACTTTCACGGAAGCCAGCGCGCTGGTCCAGCTCGACCTGTACGGGCACTCGCTGCCGCCGCCTGAGCACGCTGAGATTGAGTCACTGGCGAGGCAGTACGCCCGGACCGTGATCGACGTCGAATGGCCGGACCTGGCCAATCACCACGCCAGCCAGCGGGCCAGGGCCATCTACCTTCAGCTGCAGGACGCCGTGCAGGGGCAGCAGCCGACGGCGCCAGCGGCCGTGGCCCGCTACCAGCAGGCACTCGATACCGTCACCGACCTCGGCAACGCGCGCCGGGAACGGGTCGACCTGGCGACGGAGGGGATACCGGCGCTGCTATGGGTCGCCCTAGGCGCGGGCGCGGTCATCGCGATCGGCTTCGCCTACTTCTTCGGCATGAAAAGCACGCGACTCCACGCTCTTGTCATGTTCTCCATCACGCTGCTCATCACCAGCCTGCTGCTTGTCCCGTATGAGCTCGACTATCCCTTCGCCGGCATCAGGGTTAGCCCGGCGGCATTCGAGCTGGCCCTGCAGCGCATGGGCCACGTCTCCTGAACCCGCGGTAGGAACTGCGGGGCGTCAGGCGGGCGGGCGGCGGGTGCTGAAGTACCAGATGAGGAACTCGCCGGCCAGCACGGTGGCGCCGACGCCGCCAAGAAAGAGGATCAGCAGTCCAACGGCGTACAGGTCGGCCGCCACTAGGCCGAGCACGCCGATAACGAGCCCGAGCAGGATGACAAGGGCGACCGATCCTACGTTTCTGACGATGATGCGCATGTACCTGATGCACCTCTGGAGGAACCTTGGGGTTCTTCCCGCGTGTACCCAGAGCGTGGCTACGGTATACACAGCGTGACGGCCTAGGGGCCGCAGGGCCAGGCAGCGGACGGGAGCGCGATGGGGGCAGTGGCACATGTGCTGGCCGTGAGTCCGATACCGGCCCGGTCGCAGATGGGATCGTCGCTGGGGTTCCACATCATCCTGGCCTGCCTGGGCATCGCGTTCGCGGCCATGACCATGATCGCGGAATGGATCGGCATCCGGCGCCGCGATGCCGCCGCGATGCTGCTTGCCCGCCGCTGGTCGAAGGTGATGGCGGTCCTTGTCGCGGTAGGAGCGGTATCGGGAACCGTGATGTCCTATGAGATGGGCCTGCTGTGGCCGGGCCTGATGGGCCGGTTCGGTGCGGCGATCGGGGTCCCGTTCTCGGTGGAGGGGATCTTCTTCTTCCTCGAGGCCATCTTCGTCGGGGTCTACATGTACGGGTGGCGTCGGCTGCCGCCCTGGGTGCACTGGTGGAGCGGAATGCCGATCGTGGTGGGCGGGATCCTGGGCGCCGTGTCGGTGGTCGCGGCGAACTCCTGGATGAACTCACCCGCCGGGTACACGCTCAAGCACGGCAAGATCACCAGCGTCGACCCGGTGTCCGTGTTCTTCAACGCCGCGACCCCCTATGAGGCGACGCACATGGTGCTCGCCGCCTATATGGTGACGGGATTCCTCATCGCCGGGGTCTACGCGGTGGGATTGCTGCGCGGCCGCCGGGACCGCTACCACCGGCTCGGTTTCGCCATTCCCTTCACGGTGGCCGGGATCGCCGCCCCGCTGCAGGTGATGATGGGCGACGTCATCGCCCGGTTCGTCGCGCACAATCAGCCGGTCAAGTTCGCCGCCATGGAGTATGTCTCAAGGACAACACGTGACGCCCCCGAGTGGCTGGGCGGGATCTTGATCAACGGCCACGTCTACTTCGGCGCCTCCGTCCCCGCGTTCGACTCGATCCTGGTCGGGTTCTCGCCACATACCCAGGTCATCGGCCTGGACAGCGTGCCCGCGACGCAGCGGCCGCCGCTCGACACGCTCATCCACCTGGCCTTCAACGTGATGGTTGGCCTCGGGCTCTTCCTCTTCGCGCTGGCCGCGTGGCAAGGCTGGTGGTGGTGGTTTCGCCGAAGGCTGCTGCTGACCGCCTGGTTCCTGGTGCCGTCGGCCGTCAGCGGCGTCGCCGCGGTCGCGGCGATGGAGGCGGGCTGGGTCGTCACCGAGGTCGGCCGCCAGCCCTGGGTCGTCTACCGCGTCCTGCTGGTCCGCGACGCGGTCACGCCGGCCACCGGGGTCCCGGTCACGCTCGGGGTGATCCTCGCGCTGTACGCCGTCTTGACCGTGGTGTCGATCGGCATCCCGATGATCATGTCGCGGCGGTGGCGCCGGCAGCCGGCGGCGGAAGAGGACGCCGACCGGGTGCCCTACGGGCCCTCGCCGGGCTGGGCCGCGCGAGTCGGGTCGCCCGCGCCACCGGCGCCGCTCCCGGCACCCACCGGCGGACCGGAGCCGCAGTGAATCCCCGGCCGGAGGCCATCGCCGTCGGCGTGATCATGTTCGTGGTGATCGCCGCGTACGCGCTGTTCGGCGGGGCCGACTTCGGCGGCGGGATCTGGGACCTGCTGGCGGGCCGCACCGAGCGCGGCGCCACGCCGAGGAAGCTCATCGACGAGTCCATCACCCCGGTCTGGGAAGCTAATCACGTGTGGCTGGTCTTCATCCTGGTGCTGGTGTGGACCTCCTTCCCGCTCGCCTTCGCGGCCGTCATGACCGCGCTGTTCGTACCGCTCAGCCTGTCCCTGCTCGGCATCGTCTTGCGCGGTGCCGGGTTCGCCTTCCGGCATACCGCGCAGCGGCTGGAGGTTCAGCAGCTCACCGGGGCTTCGTTCGCCGCCGCCTCGCTGATCACGCCGTTCTTCATGGGCACCGTCATCGGGGCCGTGGTCACCGGGCGGGTGCCCACCCACCCAACCGGCAACGTCCTGGCCGCCTGGACCTCGCCCACCGCCATTCTCACCGGGTTCCTCTTCGTGGCCGCCTGCGGCTACATCAGCGCGGTGTTCCTCGTCGTCGAGGCACAGCAGCGCGGCCAGCAAGACCTGCGGCGCTACTTCTCCCTGCGCGCCACCGCCGCGGGAGCGCTGACCGGTGCCCTCGCCGCGGGCACGTTCGCGGAGCTATCAGGCAGCGCGCCTCGCGTCTTCGCGCGGCTGACCGGGATCTCCCTGCCGCTGGTGGCCATCTCGGTCGCCGCGGGAGCGGCCGTGCTCGGCATGCTGTGGCTGCGCTGGTACCACGCCACGCTCCTGCGGGCCACGGCCGCGATCGCCGTGGCCACCGTGGTCTGGGGCTGGGGCCTGGCCCAGTACCCTTACCTGTTTCCCACCTCGCTGTCGCTGGCCGCCGCGAGCGCGCCGACCTCGTCCCTTGACGCGGAGTTCGTCGTGACGGGCCTGGCCGTGCTGCTGGTAGCGCCCGGATTCGGAATGCTGTATTACCTGCACCAGCGGGGGCTGCTGACCGAAGCGGAGTCAGATTCGGACCTGCGCCAGGCCGCCCAGGTCGGGCCGGCCGCGCCCGACCAGCCGACGACGGCGGCGGCGGCGCCGATGGTAACCCGGACGGCGACGGGTCTTGTGCTGGCCATGCTGACGATCCGGGCCATCAGGGAGATGCTCGCACGCGCCCGGCGCCGCTGACGCGGCACCAGGCCGGCCGGGCCGAGGTCACTCACGTGCCGCCCAGGTCAGGTAGTCGGCGGTCGCCCGCTCGCTGACCGTCACGTGCCTGGCGGCGGGGCCGAGGCGCAGCTGCTGGTAGCGGTCAAGCGCGTCCGGTATCGCCGTGGGGCTGCTCAGCCCGGCCATGAGCTCGGCCAGGGCGGCCACGTCGTCAAGCCCCTCACGGAATCCGCCGCCGACCATCGGGCTGGCCGCGTGCGCGGAGTCACCCGCCAGGGCGGCCCGGCCGCGAGCCAGTCGCCGCGGCTTGTAGTGCACGATCGGGGTTCCGTATACCGTCCCGGCCGCCAGGGCCAGGGCGAGCGCCTCGCGCCATGGGCTTGGCCAGTTCGCCCCGGCGAACACGGCCAGTCGATCCCGCACCGGCGCGGGCACCGCATCGGCGTTCAGGCTCGCATGGACCGTCTCGCCGTCGAGCAAGCCGAGGCCGCGGAGCAGGTCGCCCTGCTCGGGGTCGTACCAGACCAGGTTGAGCCGCCGCTGACCGACGGCCGTCTGGCCGTGCGCGCCGGGCACCAGGTACGTCACCAGGCGGTAAGGGCCGGCATAGAGCTCACGGGACGGCTCGCCGACGGGCAGCCGTGGCATCTCCCTCGGCAGCGCCTGCTCCGCCACGAGGGCACGCCACAGTAGCACTCCGGCGTAACGAGAGCCCGCGTCCTGCGGCGCGATGCTCGCGCGGCTCTCGCTCCGCGCCCCGTCGGCCGCGACGACCAGGTCAGCGCGGTACTCGCCACCATCCGTGGTCAGCACGCAGGCGGGCTCCCTGGTGTCGCCGGGGTGGACGGCCGTCACCCGGATGCCGCGCTGCACCACGACGCCGCGGGCCAGCGCCTGGTCTTCAAGCCAGCCCTGCAGCAGGTGCCACGCGGTGGTGTCACAGTCGGTGCCATGCAGGACCGGTGGCGCGTCGTCCATGCCGGTGGCCTCCCGCAGCGCGGCGACGTCCACGCCCAGCCCGCCACCACGCAGTTTGGCCCCTGGCCTGGCGCCGATCCGAGCACGCTCACCTGGTCATCCTCCCCCGGCCCGGCCAGGACAGCACCAGCGGCAGGGATGAAACCGTAGACGGCGGCGGCCGTTGCCCCGATAGTTGGCGGTATGTCCACAACAGACGCTTCCCCTCCCGGGTGCCCTGCCGAGCCCCGCTGGCCGCTGTGAGCACGGAAGCCACCGCATCCTCCGGAACGGCCTGGGCCCCGTTCCGGCATCGCCTGTTCGCGGCGATGTGGTCAGCCCAGTTCATCAGCAACATCGGCGGCTGGATGCAGACGGTGGGTGCCCAGTGGCTCATGCTGACGCTCACCGGGTCGGCCGTCTACGTGGCGCTGGTCTCGACCGCCGGCAGCCTGCCCATCATGGCATTCGCCATCGCGGCCGGCGCGATCGGCGACCTGGTTGACCGCCGCCGCTTCCTGCTCATCTCCCAGGGGGTCATGCTGGCCGCCGCCGTCGCGCTCGGCGCGCTGGCCCTGGCCGGCCTGGTGGCTCCGTGGACACTGCTCGCGCTGATCTTCGCGCTCGGCATCGGGCAGGCCATGACCGCGCCCGTCTGGCAGACGCTGCAGCCGGAACTGGTCGACCCGCCAGAACGGCAGCAGGCGATCTCGCTGGGGTCGGTGAACCAGAACCTGGCCCGGGCCATCGGCCCGGCCATCGGCGGCGTCATCCTCGCGGCCACGAGCGCGGGGACCGTCTTCCTCGTCAACGCGGCGACCTTCCTCGCGGTGATCGGCGTGATCGCGGCGTGGCGCGGCACCCGGCCGGCTGACGCGCTGCCACGCGAGCACCTTGGGGAGGCGATCCGGGCCGGCGGCCGGTACGTCGCCGCCAGCCCGGCGCTGCGGGTCATCTTGCTGCGCGCCCTCGTGTTCATCTTCTTCGCCAGCTCGATCTGGGCCTTGCTCCCGATCGTCGCCCTGTCGCAGTTGCACCTCGGCTCGGGCGGCTACGGCCTGCTGCTTGGCTGCGTCGGCGTCGGCGCGGTCGGTGGCGCGCTCCTGCTGCCACGGCTGCGCACGCTGCTGCCGGCCGGAGGGCAGCTCACCGCCGGATCCCTGGGCCTAGGCGCGGTCGCCCTGCTGCTTGCCCTGGTTCACGTCACGATCGTGGCCGCGATCGCCCTCGTCTTCGCCGGGCTAGCGTGGATCATTGCCCTGTCCACGCTGAACTCGGTTTACCAGCTGACCCTGCCCGGCTGGGTCAAGGCCCGTGGCATGTCCTTCTACCTGGTCGTCTTCCAGGGCGGCAACGCGATCGGCAGCGCCCTGTTCGGGCTCACGGCGCAGCACGGCGGGCTGACGGCCGCGCTCGTCACGGCGGCAGTGGCGCTTGGGGCCGGCCCGCTCCTCGGGCTGCGGTTCCCGCTGGCGTCGATATCGCCTGCCGAGCTGCGCCCAGCCGGTGACTGGCCTGCCCCGCCGTCCTCCCCAGCGCAGGCCGGGGCGGAGGCCGGACCCGTGATGGTCACCGTCGAGTACCGGCCCAGGGCGCAATCGCGCGACCACCTGCTCGCGGCGCTGCGTGATGCCAGGTTCAGCCGACGTCGCACGGGAGCGGTCTCGTGGCGGGCCTGGCAGGACGCGGCCGATCCCGATCGCATCGTGGAGCAGTTCGTTGTCGCCTCCTGGCCGGAGCACCTGCGCCAGCACGACCGGGTCACCCGTCGCGACGCCGACCGGCTCGCCGCGATCCGCGACATGACCGACCCTGACCATCCGCCGGTTGTCACGCACTGGCTGACGCCCTGACCTAGGGGCTCCGGGAGGCTGATCCGGCCTCACCTGGATGATCGCGATGACGAGGAGCGGATAACACCAGGTCAGGTAGCTGTAGAACCAGTAGCCGAGCAGCAGCTGGCCGCCGATGAGGAGGGCGGCGGCCAGGGCGGCGTCCTTTCGCGGGTCCGGCGGCGGGCCTTGCCACCCGCTCCCCGGCCGAGAGCGCCGAGAACGCCGAGAACGCCGAGAACGCCCAGAACGCAGCAGGGGCGCCAGCGCCAGCGCCGCGAGCGCCGCGGCCAGCGCGGACCGGGCGGCGGTCGCATGCGGCAGGTAGGTCCAGATGCTGAACTGAACGCCACCGCCCCGCTTGACCAGCTGGTATCCCAGCGTCGAGCTGAGGAACGCGGCTGGTCCTGAGGTCGTGAGCGGCCAGGCGAGCAGGGCGGCGAGCGCGAGGCAGAACGTCGTCAGGTAGCGCGAGCGCCCGGGCCGCAGGCCAAGGAACGGCAGTGCCAGTAGCACGGGGACGAACTTGGTCAGGGCGGCCGCCGCCATCAGCAGGCCGCGGACGGCCGGGCGCTCGGCCGCCACCACGATGGCCCAGACGCACAGGGCGGCGACCAGCCCGTCGTTGGTCTCCGCGGTCAGGGACAGGCAGGGAAACGGATAGAGCAGGTAGGCGAACACGAACGCGCGCGCGAGCTGCGGCCCGCCCAGGCGCCGGCCGAGCCGGTACAGTCCGGCGAAGGTCAGCGCGTCGAAGCAGGCCGCCGGCAGCAGCGTTCCCACCACGGCGGGCACGGCCGGGAAGACCGCGGCGAACGGGAGGTAGGCGTAGTAGGCGAACGGGCCATAGGAGTCAGGCCGGTTGATGGCCAGCCCGTCCGGTCCCCGCCAGGACACCGCCCCGTACAGCGATTGTCCGTGCAGCAGGCGCCAGGCACCAAGCAGGCTGGCCTGCCCGACATCAGAGACGTTGCCCGCCGGGATGACGGCGACCCGGACGGCCAGCAAGATCACGATCGCCAGGCCCAGGCGACGGGCGCTAACCGAGGGGCGCAGCCCGGGCATTCCCCAGGCCCCGAGGCCCGCTCCGGCCATCCGGATGCCCAGCCAGCCGAGGCAGGCGGCCGCTAGCCACAGGCCGGGCGCGGAGGCATCGTCGCTGAGCAGCATGGCCACCGGGAAGAAGCCGGCCAGCGCCAGCAGGTCCAGGTGGGCCACGCGCCACGGCCGCCGGAAGTCAGCAAGCCCGACGATGAAGCAGGCCGCCCAGGGCACGGCGACCAGCAGCGGGTACCGGGTGAACGCGCCGCCGACCACGGCGGGAACGAACCAGCCGCCACCTCTTGGCCGGAACCCGTGCCCGACCGGCACGCAGGCGGCCAGCGCCGCGAGCGCGCCGATGACCATGAATACGAGCAGGCCGGTGACCGTCTTATCCAGCCAGCCTGGGGGGCGGGACCGCCAGTGGGGCACAAGCGGGACCTCCCATCCGCGTGTCGGCCCATTCAGCATGGCCCCCCGCGGAACGCGGGCGCATCACCCCAGAGGACGGATTTCGAGGTCATCTTGCTGAGCGTCAATGGAGAAAGCTCATGCCGAAGATCACCCTCAGGAGTGATGTCCGCCCGGCGCGGGAGTGCTAGCTGGCGCATGCCATTGGGCAACGGCAGCGGATCTGGCGATAATGAAAATCGATTAATCGGCGAGCTGATCGGTGAATTCGACACGGCATAGGCCGCCGTCACCCGGCGCCGATCGCGAAGATGCCAATGTCACCGCCCGATCCGGTGGGCAGCGTGACGCTGGCGACCGTCTTGCCTGGCTCGAGCGCGGCGCTCGTCGCGTAGATGTAGGTCGCGACGGGCTGGCTGCCGCCACTGGTCAGGTCCCGGTACGGGGTGGCGGCGGCGATCACGTCGGACGGCGGCACTGGGTAGGCGCCGGCGCCGAGCGTCCAGTCGCCGAACGTGACCGGTATCTGCTGGCTCGTCCCGTCCGTGTACGTGACGGTCAGCGTCCCGGTCGCTCCGCCACTGCCCGCGTCGATGGCGCTGCCGAGCAGGCCGATCTTCGTGGCGCCGGCCGGCAGGCTCATCGGGATCACCTGCCCGGCTGACCAGATGCTGTCCAGTGCCCCGGGCTGCTCGTCGGGCCAGGTGTAGCTGACTCCACCCTCGGTAAGCGCCCCGCCGGGGGTGACGCCGTCGGCGGCCAGCGCGTTGGCCGAGTAGGTGTAGCCGGACCCGTCGTAGCCTTCTGGCACGTCTTGCCCGTCGGACGACACGCCGATGGCGTTGTAATACGGCCACACGTCCCCCGGCTCGGCCACGTCGACGCTGAGCGCGGACCTGGCGCCTCCCGCGCTGAAGCCAACCGCGTAGCTGCCCGTCGCGGATCCGGCCGTGACCGTGACCGTCGCGGTGGCGGTGCCGTGCGGCGGCGCGGTGAGGGTTCCCGCGCTGGTGCCCAGCGTTACGCCGCTGGGCGGGCTGGCCGTCCAGTCCACCGTCTCCGGGTGCGTTGTGGTGTTCTCCACGGTGAACGAGGCTGCGGCCGAGGCTCCCGGGGAAAGGACCAGCCCGCTGGCCGGCCCGGCCGACACCAGCAGCGGATCGATGCCGAGCGTGTCTGAAGGAGGGGCAGAACGAGCCGTGGTGGCCCAGGCAACGTCCGGGCTACTGTCCAGGACGTAGGCCAGCGTGGCCCCGTGACTGAGCGAGCCAAGGTCGACGTAGGCGTCGTTCCACGGCTTGCCGTCCACCGTGAGCGCGTGCACGTAGGGGTTGCTTGCCGCCACCCCGGTTCCTGTCGCGTCTCCTCCGGCGCCCGGCGCGTCGATCACGATCTTGCCGTCGATGACGATGCGCGGGAAGGCCGGGCTGGCCAGCGTCAGGATCGACGTTCCTGGAATCTCGGGATCCAGCCCGAGCTCGTCCCAGACGTAGGCGGAGCTCAGCGCGCCCAGGTCGTCGTTGCCTGGCTCGCCGGCCGGGGTGTCGGAGTACAGCTCTTGCTCGACCTGCCTGACGGACTGCTGCGTCAGGTACGGGGCACCCGCGAAGTCGTACTCCCACGGGATCTCCAGGCTGGGCTCGTTGCCCAGGCTGGCGTTCTGCGGGCCTGGGCTGGTGATGTCGCTCATCAGGCCATTGAGGCGGGCGACCCAGTCGCTGTCACCACCCGCGGCCGTGATGAGGGGGCCAAGCGCGAACGGGACCATGGGCGTGTACTGGGCGGACGTGCCCTCGACGAAGCCCGCCGGGGTGGCCGGGCTGAAGTCGCCGAGCCACGTGTCGTTCGTCATCTTGGCCTGCACGTAGCCCGTCTGCGGGTTGAAGACGTCCTGCCAGTTCTGTGCCCTGGTCGCGAACGTCCGGTAGTCGGCCTGGTCACCGATCTGCCTGGCGAGGGCCGCGATCGCGTAGTCGTCGGTGTCGTACTCAAGCTGGGTGGAGACCGGCCCGTAGAAGTTGCAGCAACCGTAGCTGCCGTCGAGGGGGAGGTACCCGTCGGAGTCGAGCAGGTCCTGGCCGGGCCGGATGTCGTTGGTCCCCGTGGCCTCAGCGATCATGTCCTTCATGGCAGTGGAGACGTTAAAGTCGCGAGCGCCGAACGCGTAGGAGTCCGCGATGATCGCGTCGGCGGGGTCACCGACCTGGACGAACGTCTCCCCGTTGCCGAGGCTCCACTTGGGCAGCATGCCCGTCTGGGCGTAGTCGCTCAGCATCGAGGTGACAGCGTCGCTCGCCTGCTTCGGCGCGATCAGCGCGGCCAGCTGGGACTGGCCCCGGTAGGTGTCCCAGCCGGAGAAGTTGGCGTAGGCGGCGTGTCCCCTGGCGACCGTGTGGGTCTGCCCGTCGAACCCGGTGTACTGCCCGTTCACATCGCTGAAGACACTGGGGTACAGCAGCGCGTGATACAGGGCGGTGTAGAACGAGGCCTGCTGGGTGCTCGTTCCGCCCCCTATTTGGATTTTGCCCAGGATGGCATTCCAGGCGGCGGTGTTGGCGTCCCTTACCCGGGCGAAGTCCCAGCCGGGTATCTCCGCCTCGCGGTTCAGCTGGGCGTTGCCGGTGCTGGTGAACGAGATGCCCACCTTGGCGGTGACCGTCTGCGTGGTCGTCGTGTCGAACGTCAGGGCCAGGCCACCGGGGATGGTCTTGCCGGTGTCGCTGGTGCCGCTCCAGGTGGAGGTGGCGGTGAACGGCTGGCTGAAGACGATGTCGAAGTGCAGCGTGTAGGAGCGCTCCAGCGGATCGGGGTTGCTGCAGAAGTGGCCCGCGGTCACCGACCCGGAAACCTCGTCGTCGCCGGTGACCTGCTCGGTCGTGTTGTCGACGTAGTCCTGGCTGCCGTCCAGCTTCAGCAGCAGGTTCGCCTGAGTCGTCTTGGGGAACGTGAACGTGCCGATCCCGGCCCGCGTGGTATCGGTCAGCCTGACGGTAACCCCGTCGCCCAGCGCGGCCTCGTAGTATCCGGCCTGGGCGGTCTCGCTGGCGTGCGAGAACGTCTCGGTGGCGGTGGCCGCGGTCGCGGTGATGGCGCCCGTCGTCGGGAGGATGGGGACGTCACCGTAGGCGTCGCACCCGGGCCCGGACAGGTGGGTGAGGCTGAACCCGCTGACCTGGCTGGCGGCGTAGGAGTAACCGCCGCCGTCCGGGCGACTCGCAGCGGTGTCCGGGCTCCACTGGATCATCCCGAACGGCATGTCAGGCCCAGGGAACTCGTTGACGCCTCCAGCCGTGCCGATCAGCGGGTTGACCAGCGAGGCGGGGCGGGTGACGAGGCCGGCCCGCGCGCTGCCCGCGGCGGTCGGCGAGGAGGCCATCGCTGGCACGGCGCCCGCGGTGAAGGCGCAGCATGCCACGACGATTGCCCCGAGCAGGTAACGCGGATACCAAGAGTCCCGGCGAGCCATAAGCCCACGCAATCACCACCGATCGATAACGTCCAGTTCTGTTTCATTTCGGTGCTCAACTTTCACCTCGCGGTTGCCGCCGGTTAAGCTCTCCAGCCGACTGGTTCCAGGTAACACCGGGATGCCCGGCGGACACTGATGAGTAGAACTTCCTCGCCTGCCAATCGGCTTCGCCGCCGTCGACTCCCTGGGGGACGCTCATGAGCACTGTTCGCATCGCGCACGCCGAGCCTAGGCCGGGCCGCCTGGGCAACGGCGCCTTCCAGACCCGTGGCTATCTCATCGTGCTGGCCGACGATGCGGGGCAGCGGGCCGTGCCGATCTGGTTTCGTGGCGATCCAGGCGCGAGCGACCTAGCCCAGCTGGTGGAACTGGCTGGGCGGCCGGCTGGGGAGGTCATCGCGGTGGACGCGCCACAGGAGCTCACCGCCCGGCTGCTGCGGGCCGCCGGTGCCCGCGTGACGGGAGTCGACATCGACCTCATCACGCCCGATGCGAGTGAGCTGAGTCCGCAGATCACGGTAGCCCGGGTCGGTCTTGACGGCTCTTTCGGGACGCGGCAGGTCACAGCAGGCCTAGGCCTGGGGCTGGCCCTGGCGGCCGCGTCCGGCGCTCAGGTCCGGGTGCCCGACGCGGTCATGGACCGGCTGGCCGCGCCGGTGACCGGCGAGGACCTGCTCACCCCGTTTCTTGACCGGGTGCCGCCCGGCGCCCGCGGGCCGTCCGGCCCGCCTGGGAGCCGGCCCCGTTTCGAGCCACGCAACCTGGACTTCGCGGGCGGGCTTGACCGGTGGGAGCTTGACGGCAGCCTCCACGCCGAGCCATCACCGTCGCAGCCGGGGGACTATTCGGCGACCGCCGACGGCCAGTCGGCGGTCTTGTCCTCGGTCGCGGGCCGCCCGGCCGGGTCCGCCGCCCTGGTCCAGACGATCTATGCCGACGACTACCGCGGCACCACGGTGGTGTTCGCGGGCGAGATCCGCTCCGAGCCGACCACCAGCGAGTTCGGACTGCGCCTAGAGATCCTGAGGCACTGGTGGACCGTCGGTCGGGCCCGTGAGGATCACGGCGTCACGATCTCCGGCCACAGCCAGTGGGTCAGGCACGAGATCTCGACGGCGATCCCCGAGGACGCCGAGCTGATCAGGTTCGGCATCACCCTGGCCGGGCCGGGTCAGATTTCGCTGCGCCACGCGGAACTGCGGACGGACGACCGGGCGCATGATGAATGCTGAGCCCGATGGCGGCCCGGTGCCGGACGGGGACCTGGTCCGGCTGGCCAGGGACGGGGACCAGGTGGCCTTCCGGTTGCTGATCGAACGGCACCAGCCGATGGTGCTGGCCCGGGCGAGCAGGCTATGCGCCAATCCCAGTGACGTCGACGACATCATGCAGGAAGCGTTCCTGCGGGCGTTCATCGCGCTTGACCAGCTTCGTGACCCGGACCGGTTCGCCGGCTGGCTCGCGGGCATCGCGGCGAACGTCTGCCGCGGCCTGTGGCGGCGGGGCCAGCTCACGCTGGTCCCCGACTGGCCTGAGCTGCTGCACCCGGCCGCGGGCGATGCGCTGCCGTCGGCTGAGGACCTGGACCGGACGGAGGCGCTGCGCGCAGCCGTCGCCGACCTGCCCGCCGGGCAGCGACGCGCCGTCACCCTGCACTATTACGCCGGCCTGCCACCCGCCCAGATCGCCGACCCGGCCGGCGCGGCCCGGGCCAGCCTGCACAAGGCGCGGCTGCGACTGCGGGCCTACGTCACTAAGCACCGCCCCGACCTCGTTCCAGCCGCATCACGGAGGACTCGCATGACCACCGTCCGCATCACCGGCGTCGAACGCCGCGTCCCTCCCGGCCCGCTCCCCGATAGCGTTCCCACCGACGTCGTGGTGCTGACCGACGACGCGGGCCATCGTGAGCTGTCCATCTGGCTGCTGCCCAGCGACGGTGAGCGGCTCTCCCGAGCGACGGGAGACGAGGCCGCGACCCGCGAGCGCGCCGCCGCGACGGCGCGCACCGCTGATGAGCTCACCGGCCGGCTGCTCCGGGCCGCGGGCGCCAGCGTGATCGCCGTGGACATCGATGAGCTCGGCCCGGGAGTGGCCGCGGCCCGGATCGAGCTGGCCAGCCCGGCTGGGTCCCGGCACGTCACCGCGCGCCTCGGCGAGGGCCTGGCCGTCGCGGCCACCGCGGGCGCCCTCATCCGGGTGTCGGACCCGATGATGGACCGGCAGGCCGTGCCAGCGGGGGCCATCGGGCCCGGTCCGCTGCCGGCTCCCACGGCGGCCGTCCTGGCCGTGGGAACCCGGCCGCGCTACGAGCCGCGCAACATGCGCTTCGCCGATGGCCTGCACGGATGGCTGCTCGGCGGAAGCTTCGCCGAGCATGCCATCCAGTCGCACTGGCAGGACTACCGCTGCGCGGCCGAGGACGGAACCGCGGTGCTGTCGTCGGCCGTGCCCGCGCCCGAGGGCTTCGCGTTCCTGGCTCAGGAGATCTTCGCCGATGACTACCACGGCGCGGCCGTTGCCTTCCGCAGCCGGCTCCGGGTCCTGGGAACCACCGATGGGCCTGGTGCTAACCAGGCTGGACTTTTCGTTCGGGTAAGAAGGGGCCGGGACATCCGTGGCCCGCTGACCGAAGCCGCCGTCCTGGCCGACCCGGACATTCACATCCTCAGCATCGCGGGCAGCCCCGGCTGGAGCGACCGCGAGATCGTGACCCACGTTCCTGACGACTGCATCACCGTCATGTTCGGCGTTTTCCTGGCCGGCCCTCACTCGATTGAGTTGCGCGATCCGGAACTGACTCGCACCACGGACGTAACGCGCGTTTCCGAATAATTCCGACAATGCCGGGTAGCCGGAAAGCCATGGCTAGATCAGTCGCCGGGTACGCGATTCCCGGAATCATCGTGTTCCTCTTCTGGGTGGTGGTCGTCATCCTGGCCATCATCCTCCTGGGTGCCATTGCGCACTGGGCAGGCGGCGGAGCGCTGGACCTGCATATCGGGCACTTCGTCCTGAATGTCGGCTTCACCTGATCGATGGCGAGGGTGGTCGCGCCCGTCAGGGTGGTGACGGGCGCGACCACGGCATTACTTCCGTCCGCGGGTCGCTCTCCCGTCGTGGTAGGCCGGCTCCCACATCGCGTCCTGGACCGCCTGCACCCAGTTGCCGGCCTGCACCGTGGCGACGCCCTCGGCGACCGCGGCCCGCGCCACCGCGATGGCGGTGATCGCGCTCGAGGCACGCAGGTTCTCCACCGGCGGCACCAGCGGCGCACCTGGCCTGCTGACATCCACCTGGCCTGCGACCGCCTCGGCCGCGGCGACCAGCATGCCGTCCGTTACCTGCCGGGCGCCAGACACGATCGTGCCCAGGCCGAGCCCGGGGTAGACAAGCGCATTGTTGGCCTGCCCGATCTGGTACGTCAGGCCGCCGTGCTGCACTGGCGGCACCGGGATGCCTGCCGCCACGAGCGCCTTGCCCTCGGACCAGGCGATGACATCCTCCGGCCTGGCCTCGATGCGCGAGGTCGGGTTGGAGATGGGCAGCACGATGGGCCTTTCCACGGCGGCGCTCATCGCCTCGATGACCTCCTTGGTGAAGGCTCCGCGCACGGTCGAGGTGCCGAGCAAGATGGTGGGCTTGGCCCCCCGGACCGCGTCAAGCAAGGAGATCTGGCCCTGGCCCCGGGTCCAGCCCTGAACTTCCCGAGGGTTGCGTGCGTACGGCCGCTGGAAGTCCCGCAAGCCTGGCATGTCGGTGGTGAGCAGGCCCTGCTGGTCGACCAGCCAGACCTGGGATTTCGCCTGCCGGGACGAGGCGCCGTCGCGCACCATGGCGTCGTGGACCTGGTCGGCGATGCCGGCCCCGGCCGTGCCCGCACCGAATACCAGCAGCCGCTGCTTGCGCATCGGCACCCCCGTCACCTTGACCGCGGACAACAGGGCGGCCAGCGTAATCGCACCGGTTCCCTGCATGTCATCGTTGAAGATCCGGTACTTCTCCCGGTAGCCGGTCAGGATCCTGCGGGCGTTGCCTGGCCCGAAGTCCTCGAAGTGCAGCAGCGCGTGCGGGAACGCCGAGGACGCGGCCCTCAGGTACTTGTCGATGAACTCGTCGTAGGCGGCGCCACGGACCCGGGCGTGCCGGTTGCCCAGGTACAGCGGGTCATTCAGCAGCCCCTCATTGTCCGTGCCCACGTCCAGCGACACCGGGATCACCCGCTCGGGGTGAATGCCGGCGGCCGCCGTGTACACGGCCAGCTTGCCTGCCGCGATCTCGATGCCCCCCACCCCCCAGTCCCCGATGCCCAGGATCTGCTCGGCGTCGGTGCAGACGATCAGGTCCACATCCTCGGGGCCGAGCTTGAGCGAGGCAAAGGCCTTCTTGATGTCCTGGGGCCGGTCGATGGACAAGAACACGCCCCGCGGGCGCCGGTACTCGTGTGAGTACCGCTCGATGGCCTCGCCGACCGTGGGGTCATACACGACCGGCAGCAGCTCCGCCAGATGCTCGGCCAGCACCCTGAAGTACAAGACCTCATTCCGGTCGTGCAACTGCTCCAGGTACACGTTCCTGGCCAGGTCGTCCGGCTGCCGCCCCAGCTGCTCGTAGACGCGCCGCGCCTGCTGGTCCAGGCTCAGCACCCCGGCTGGCAGCCGACCCGTCAGGCCAAGGCCCTCACGCTCCGCCGCAGTGAAGGCCACCCCGCGGTTGAGCAGCGGATCGCTCAGCGGCGGTGGAATAGCCGGGACACGCCCAGTGTGCTTCGCCACGAGATCCTCATCCTCCTCATTAGCCCTCATTAGCCCTCATTAGGACCGTGGTGTTCTCCTCCCACGCAACGCATCTTCAGGCTCGCACCTCGCGCGGCCGTCCGCCCTCACCCGAACCGGGTGATCTCTGCGTCTTCCTCGGGGGGCCGGCCGGCCCTGCCCCGGCGCTGGGGTGGGCGCCGGCCCGTGGCCGGCCGTCACGATACGGTGGGGCCGGTGAGCGAGTCAGAGGCAGCGGCGCAGGGCGCCCGGGGCAGGCCCGTGGTCGCGGTGGCCAACCGGCTCCCTGTGCACCAGGGGGATGCCGGCTGGGAGCTATCGCCTGGCGGCCTGGTAACGGCGCTGCGGCCGGTGATGGCCACCCATCCCGGCGCCTGGGTCGGCTGGGATGGCGGCACCAAGGGGATACCGCCGACGCTGCCTGACTCCGATGTCCGCCTGGTGCCGGTGGGGCTATCAGCCGCGCAGGTACGCAACTACTACCACGGCTTCGCCAACGCGACGCTGTGGCCGCTGCTGCACAACGCGATCGAGAAGCCGCGCTTCGAGCGCGACTGGTGGTATGCCTACCAGGACGTCAACGGCCGGTTCGCCGAATCGGCCGTGGCCGCCCTTGACGAGCATCCTGACGGCATCGCCTGGGTGCACGACTACCACCTGATGCTCGTCCCGCAGCTCATCCGAGCCGGGCGAGGCGGCCACCCGACTGGGTTCTTCCTGCACACGCCCTGGCCGTCGCCTGACATCTTCGCCCGGCTGCCCTGGCGGGAGCAGGTGCTCACTGGCCTGCTTGGCGCGGATCTCGTCGCCTTCCACACGGAGTCCTACCGGGGCAACTTCCTCCGCTCGTGCGCGCGCCTGCTTGCGGGCACGGGCATCGAGGTACGCGGATCGTCGGTGGCGCTGCCCGATGGCCGCCTGGTCGCCACCACCACCGCGCCCATCTCCATCGACGCGGCCGAGCTCGACGAGTACGCGACCGCGCCCGAGACGGCCAGCGACATCCAGGGCCTGACCGAGCAGTTCCGCGGCCGCACCCTGCTGCTTGGCGTGGACCGTCTTGACTACACCAAGGGCATCGTCGAGCGCGTGCTCGCGGTGGAGGCGCTGCTTGAGCGCAGGCCCGAGCTGCGCAGCTGCCTGGCGTTCCTCCAGGTCGCCGTGCCCAGCCGGGACGACGTGCGGGAGTACCGCCAGCTACGCAACGCGGTCGAGCAGCACGTTGGCCGGATCAACGGCATGTTCACCGAGCCGGGCAGCGACGTGCCGGTCCACTACCTCTACCGGAGCCTGTCCAGGCAGCAGCTCGCGGCCTACTACGCGGTCGCGGACGTCCTGCTCGTCACGCCGCTTATCGACGGGATGAACCTCGTCTGCAAGGAGTACGTCATCGTGCAGCAGGCCCTGGGCGGCAGCGGCGTGCTCATGCTCAGCGAGTTCACCGGGGCCGCGGTTGAGCTGCGGCAGGCGGTCCTGTGCAACCCGTTCGACGTCGAGGGGCTGTCCTACCGGATCGAGCACGCGCTCCAGCTCGCACCGGAGGCGCGGCGGCAGGCCCTGGCGAAGATGGCCGACCACGTTCGCGCCCACGACGTGCATCACTGGGTATCGGGCCAGCTGGCCAAGATTGAGGCCCGTGGCAAGGGCTAACCGCGTGGTGATATTTGTGTATCCGCCATGGATTGCGGTTGCTAGTCGGCACTAGGCCAACCAGAATGGCCCGTGTCAGCTTCACCGCCGGGGCGGGGGCAGGGGGCGCCTCCCAGGGGCACATGGGGGCGCCATGTCATCGCCTGAGCAGAGCACCGATCGTCCGGTCCAGGAGTTGTTCGGCCGTTACCCCGGGTACGGTTTCGCCGGATTCGGCGTCTCCACCGCGATCGGCAACTACACCGAGGCCGTCGTGGATCTCGGATTCCCGGCCGGACTGCTTGGCCTGCTCGACCTGACCAGGACCTACAACTCGCTCGGTACGGCCGGGGGAGCCCTGGGGCCGGGCTGGACGCTGGGACTGGCCGCCCGACTGCAGCTGGGGGCACAGCAAGACGGCCTGCCGCCAGCCGTTACCTTCTACGACACCGACGGCCGGGTGCTGACATTCACCCCGAGCCCGGACGGCGGGTACACCACTCCCCAGGACCTGACCGCCGACCTGGTCCGCAACCCCGACGGCACGTTCACGCTGACCTGGAACTCCGGGCAGGCCTGGATCTTCAGTGCCGATGGCCAGGCAACGTCCAGGTCGCTCGAAGGGCAGACGGTCAGCTTCGACTACGATGCCGCGGGCCTCCTGCTGCGCGCGACCCACACGGCCGGACCGCAGGTGACCTTCTCCCATGACGCGAGCGGACGGCTGACCGCGGTCGAGTCGGGCGACGGGCGGGCCGTCTCCTATGCGTACACGGCCGATGGAGCCTTGACCACGGTCACCGATTCCGGCGGCGGCGTCACCCGCTACGAGCAAACGCCGGCCGGGGGATTTCAGGTCACCGACCCCGACGGCGCTACCGTCGTCGTCAACCACTACACGGCCGACGGCCGCGTCGCACGGCAGGACTTCCCGACCGGAGGCTCCGCGACCTTCGCGTACGACGACGACGGCCGGACCACCGTGACGTCCGAGCCGTCCGGCTCGGTCACGACCTACAGCGCTGATACCGCTGGGCGGCTGGCCGGCTACACCGATCCCGGCGGGAACGCCGCCACGTTCGGCTACGACGCCAATGGCTACCTGGCCCAGGCGACTTCACCCGGTGGCGCCCAGCTGGCACAGGAACACGATGCTCGCGGGAACCTGCTGCGCAGCACCTACGGCGGGGCGGCAAGCGCCTACGAATGGGACGCGGCCAACCGCGTCACCTCGGTGACCGAGCCGTCCGGCGGCACCGTGCGCTACAGCTACGACGACAGCGCCGGGCCCAGCCAGGTGCCAGCGCAGGTGGCCGACCAGGCAGGCGCCGTCACCCGCTTCAGTCATTCCGGCGGGCTCATCAGGACCGTTACCGACGGCGACGGCAATACGACCAGCTACGACTTCGACGGCGCTGGCAACCTGACCTCCGTCACCAGCCCGGATGGCGGGGTCACCCGGTACGCCTATGACGCCGCCGGGCACCGCACCCACGTCATCACCCCCTCCGGGGCCACCACCGGCTATGGCTACGACGCGGCGGGACGAGTCACCTCGGTCACCGACCCGAATGGCAACACCACCGGCTACCAGTACTCGGCCGCCGGCCGGCTGCTCGAGGTCACCGATCCCACCGGGGCGGTCACGAGGCACGCCTACACCCCGGCCGGGCTGCTCGCATCGGTGACCGACCCGCTCGGCCGGGTCACCAGGTACACCTACGACCAGGACGGCAACCTCACCGAGACCGCCGACCCGCTCGGCAACGTCACCCGCACGGAATACGACAACCTGGGGCGGGTCACGGCCATCACCGACCCGACCGGCGCGGTCACCCGGCATGCCTACGACAGCGACGGGAACCTCAGCGAGGTAACCGACCCGCTCGGGCACATCACCCGGCGAGCGTACGACGCCCGTGGGAACCTCACTTCTGTCACCGATCCAACCGGGGCCGTCACCAGGTACGAATATGACGCTTCCGACCGGCCGACTACGGTCACCGACCCGGACGGCGGTGCCTGGCGCACCGAATACGACGCGACCGGACGGCCCGTGTCGGGCACCGACCCCACCGGGGCAGTCACCAGGAAGGCATGGACCCCCGGCGGGAAGCTCGCGGCCCAAGTCGACCCGCTCGGCCGGGAAACCAGGTACGCCTACGACGGGGTCGGCCGGACGGTCACGCTCACTGACCCGGCTGGTGGCCTGACCCGCTACGGCTACGACCAGGACGGGCGGCAGACGTCCATGACCACGCCCGCCGGCCTGGTCACGCGGACCAGGTACGACGCCGCGGGCCGGGTGGTCGCGACGGTGGACCCCCGGCACTGGATCACCCGCTTTGAGTACAACGCCAACGGCCAGCAGACCGCGGCGATCAGCCCATCCGGCGCCGTGACCCGGTACCGGTATGACCGGGCCGGGCAGCAGACGGAGATCATTGACCCTAACGCGTCCCCGACCCGGTTCGGCTACGACGACACCGGCCGGATCGTGCAGATCACCGACGCTAACGGCTCGGTCACGAGGTTCAGCTACGACGCGGCGGGCCGGCTCACCGCGCGGACCGATCCGCTCGGCCGCACCACCCAGCGGGCCTATGACGCGGCCGGGAACCTGATCACGCTCACCGATCCCTCGGGGCAGGCGCAGCACTTCAGCTATGACCCGGACGGGCGGACCATCGGGCGCCGGGCCGAGGATGGCACTGAGGTGTCCTTCACCTATGACCCAGCCGGCCGTCGTAGCTCGATGACCGACGCCACCGGCACGACCCGCTACGCCTACGACGGCACCGGCCGGATCACCGCCGTTACCGACCCCGACGGCGCGGTCGTGGCCACCGGCTATGACCCCGCGGGCCAGCGAACCTCGCTGACCTACCCTGATGGCCCCCGCGTGAGCTTCTGCTACGACCAGAATGGCCGGCTCACCGCCCTGCATGATCCGCGCGCGGGCACCGCGGTCTATGCCCTGGACCCGGACGGCCGGCTGCTGACCGAGCAACTGCCCGGCCGGTTCGCCCGTCGCTACCGCTACGAGGACGGGCAGCTGACCCGGTTCTCCGTCTTCTACGACGATCATCCGGTGGCCAAGACGTACCTCACGCATGACCCGGATGGCCGGGTAGCCACCCTGCGCGAGGATGACCTGGTGACCCGGTTCCGGTACGACCCGGCGGGACAGCTCACGGACGTGCGGCGCTACCGCAACGGCGGGCAGCGTCCGGACCGGCCCGACCGGCCCGACCGGCCCGAGCGCCGAGACCCGCGGGATCTCCACCTCACCTACGACGCGGTCGGTAACCGGACGAGCCTGCTGCGCGGCGAGCACAGGACACACTACGAGTACGATCCCGCCAGCCAGCTCAGGCAGGCCGAGATCGCGGGGCGGCGCACTGAGTTCGGCTACGACACGTCCGGCCGGCTGACGGAGGAGCGCGAGGGCGACCTGCGCCGCGTCATCGCCTACGACGGCTTCGGCCAGCCAGCCAGCATTACCAGGCACCAGCCCGGTCACCGCGAGCAGGCCCGTGAGGTGTTCAACGGCGACGGGCTGCTGACCGTCCTCACCCTGACCAGCGTGGCAACCGACCGGGGAGAAGACCGGTCGTCGCTGGTCCGCTACCGGTGGAGCAACGACACCATCCCGCAGATCCTCACCCAGCGCGCCGAGCCGAGGACCAGCGACGCTGAGCGAGACCGCCCGGGCCGGTTCGATGCCGACTTCAGCTACGGCTACGGGCGCACCTTCGCCGACTGGGACCGCGAGGGCACCGCCTTCCACACCGACCTGTTCGGCACCGACCTGCGCACCGAGGAAACCGAGGCGTGGGCGCAGGCCGAGCACTACGACGAGTTCGGCGCGCCTGAGCCTCCCGCCGCTGGTCCCGGCGGCCCAGGATCCGGCCCTCGCCGTCCAGAACTGCCCCGGTTCGGATACCGGGGCGAGCTCGCGCTCGGCTCGTCCATCTACCTGCGTGCCCGGCGGTATGACGCGCATCTCGGGCGGTTCACCACCCGCGATCCTGTCACCGAAGGCGTCCCGCAGGTGGCTCCGGCTACCAGCCCCTACGCCTACGCGTCCAACGACCCGGTGAACCGCACCGATCCGCTCGGCCTGTTCTCCTTCGGCTCGCTGGTCTCCGCCGTCAGCCACGTGGCAGGCCATGTCGCCCATGCCGTCGCCCACGCGGTCCACTCGGCCACGGCCGCGGTCACCCATACGGCGCAGCTCGTCGCGGGCGCGACCGCGCATGCCTTCGACGCGGTCAACAACACCCTGGCCCGGGTGGCGCAGCTCGGCCTGAAGGCAGCCGCCCACGTCGCGCATGCCGTGATGGACACGGCGTCACGCGTGGTGCACACCGTCACCGACGCCGTCTCCCGCACCATTGGCATGGTGACCAACGTCGCCCGCGCGACCTGGCACTGGGTACAGAAGCACAATCAGGTCTTCGGGAAGATCGGCTCGATCCTGTCGAACATCAGCGGCGGCCTGGCCCTTGCTGGCTTGATCATCGCCCCGATCCCCGGTCTTGACGCGCTGACCCCGGTCCTTGAGGGCGCGGCCGCGGCGACCTCGCTCGGCGCCCTGGCCGCGCAGGGCATCGCCAAGGCCGCCGGCGACCGCGACGTCAGCTACGGTGACCTGATCGGCGACGCCCTTGGCGTCGTGCCAGGGATCGGGGCGGCGGGCCGGGATGCCGACGAAGCGGTCGAGGCCTCGAAGACGCTCGAGCTAGTTGACGAGACCGGCAGCAGCGTCGAGGAGGACTCCTCGGCTTTCCGCGGTGATTCGCAGGCCTCGCCCGGCGGGCAGGGAGGGCCGCCCGCCAGCCTGAGCAAGGTCAAGATGGCCCTCGGCCGGGCCGGGATGAGCGTCAGGAAGTACGACCTCGTCCATGTCCCCGAGGTCCTGGACGCCAACGGCAGGCTGGCCTACGGGGCCGCCCGCTTCAGCGGCGAGGCCTCCGTGCTCGGGCCACGCGGACTGCCCCTCATCCAGATCTCAGACCTCGGCCTGAGCAGCGTGAACGAGGCGGTCGCCACGATTTTCCACGAGATATATCATGTGGACAATTACGCAGCGTTCGGCTGGCCAGGGACGGAGGCCGCCGCCGAGGAGTTCGGGCAGAAGATGCTGGCCCGGTTCTTGTCGAGGGTGGGTGGGTAAATGGGGTCTCCGCCACTGCCCTGGCGAGCGTTCGATTCCGCTCAGGTCACCGGGCTGGGCAGGCAGGCCGCCGCCGGTGTCAGGCTCGAGGACCGGACGTGCCCGGTGTGCGGGAAGGCCGCGATCCGCAGCTATAGCCACCCCTTCGAGCGAGCGGCGAGTTCGGCCGTCATCTCCTACGTATGGTGCGCGAACTGCCAGCATTACGCGGGCTCAACCGGGCCGCGTGCCCCGGGAGAGCGGCTCGCGGATCCGCTGACGCGCGAGGACCACGAGCGTCTTGATAACAACCTCCGCGCGCTGCTCGACCACCTCGACCACCTGTGGGACACGGGCGTACTGCCCCAGTGACGCGGGCCTCCCGGCCAGGCTTACTGGCCCAGGAGCCACTGCCCGGGCGCGACGAGGTCACGCGCCTTGGCGGGGCCCCACGATCCTGGCGCGTATGAGTGAACCTCAGGCGGCCTGGACAGCAGCGGATCGGCGACGTCCCACACCGCGGCAAGCCCGTCAGGCCGGGAGAACAGCGAGCGATCACCGAGGACCACGTCGTGGATCAGCCGGACGTAGGCCGGCAGCGGGACGGCGCCGGGCAGGCTTTCCAGCGGGATGCTCGCGTGGGCCACGTCGAGATCCGGTGTCGGCCCTGGCTTGCCTGTGACTAGGGACAGGTCGATGTCGCCGCTGCCCGCCAGTGAGAAGCACAGCACGTTGCCGCCTCGCGGCAGGCGGCCGCTGAGCGGTCCGGCCGGCTCGCGCAGGATCAGGCTGACCCGCTGGGCCGAGGTGGCCATCTGCTTGCCGGTGCGCAGGCAGAACGGCACATCGCGCCAGCGGTCGGTGTCGATCCACAGCCGGGCGGCGACGAACGTGTTCTGGTTCGAGTGCGGATCGACCCCGGAGACGTCCCGGTACCCGTCGACCTGGCCGAGCACCACCTCGGCGGTATCCAGCGGCCGGAAGTGGCTGATGACCTCCTCCCTGGCCGCCTGCAGGTCGAGGGAGTCCAGGCTGGCTGGCGGTTCCATGGCGACCTCGGCGGCCAGCTGGAACAGGTGGGTGACGAGCATGTCGAGCACCGCGCCCGTGGCGTCGTAGAACTGCGCCCGGTTGCTGATGCCCAGCGTTTCCGGCACGTCGATCTGCACCGACTCGACATGCTCGCTGTTCCAGCAGGAGGCGAACGGCTCGTTGGCGAATCGCAGCAGGTGCAGGTCCTGGGTGCCTTCCTTCCCGAGGAAATGGTCGATCCTGTACACCTGCTGCTCGTCAAGGACCGAATGGACGACCTGGTCAAGCTGGCGGAAATCGTCCTTCGACGTGCCGAACGGCTTCTCGTAGACCACCCGCGCCCCGTCGGCCAGCCCGTGCTCTCCCAGTGCCTTGGTCAGCTTGACAAAGGCGGTGGGCGGGACGGCCAGGTAGTGAATGAGCTGCGGGTCGCCGCCGAGCGCCTTGCGCGCCTCGCCGAGCACGTCAAGCAGGCTGCCTGGGCTATCGGTGCTGAAGCCGCCTCCGGCGAAGAAGAGCCGCTGGGCAAAGGACTCCCAGTCCTGCCCTTCCGGGCTCTCGCTCGAGTCGGCGAGCGACTGCCTGACCTGAGCACGGAAGTCCTCGTGGGCCACGTCGCCGCGGCCATTCCCCACCAGCCGCCACTGCCTCGGCAGTAGCCCTTGGCGCGCCAGCTGGTAGAAGGCGGGCAGGACCATGCGGGCCGCCAGGTCCCCGGTCGCACCGAAGAGCACGAAGACCGTGGGTCCCGGATCGCCGGCGCCACCACCATGCTGCGTCTTGGTAGCCATAAAGCCACGCTACGCGCCCGGTATCGCCCACCCGGGACCGGGGTGCCGGTCCTCAGGGCATGCGGCGGGCCGCCCGTGGATCACTGGTCCCAGCCGCCCCCTCCGTCAGGCTGGCGACCTCTTCCTCACTAAGCGTGAGGCGGGCAGCGGCCACGTTCTCCTCCAGGTGAGCGAGGGTGCCGGTGCCCGGGATGGGGAGCATGACCGGCGAGGTGGCCAGCAGCCAGGCGATCGCGACCTGGCGGACGGTCGCGTCGTGCCGGGCGGCCGGCTGGTCCAGGCGCGCCGGGTCGATCGGGTCGCGGCCTCCGCCGAGCGGGAAGAACGGCACGAAGGCGATGCCGGACCGGCCGCACTGCGCGAGCACGGTGGCATCGGTGGCGTGGTGCACGTGGAACGCGTTCTGGACGGCGGCGACGGGTGCGACCTGGAGGGCCTCGGACAGTTGCGCGGCATCGGCGTTGCTGACGCCCAGGTGACGGATGAGGCCCTCATCGCGCAGGGCCGCAAGCGCCGCGAAGCGGTCAGCGACTGACTCGCGGCCAGGCTCACTCATCCCGCCGACCCGCAGGTAGACCAGGTCAAGCCGGTCAAGGCCGAGCTCGCGCAGGTTGTCTTCCACCAGGCCACGCAGTTCTCCCGGGGTCGCCTGCAGGCTCGGGGTTCCGTCCGGGCCGGGCATCGGGCCGACCTTGGTCGCGATCACCAGGCCGTCGGGATAGGGGGCCAGCGCCCGGCGGATCAGCTCGTTGGAGCTGACGTTGTCATGGCGGTAGAAGCTCGCGGTGTCAATGTGATTCACCCCCAGCTCGAGGGCGCGCCTGAGCACGGCCATCCCGTCCTCCGGGTCCCGCGCCCGGCCGCGGAAGTTCCCGCTAGGGAGCCGCATGGCGCCGAATCCGAGCCGGACGACGGGCAGCTCACCGCTCAGCAGGAAGGTGCCTGAGGCACCGGCCGGCTGGCTCGTCTGCGTGCTGGTGGTCATGGTCACAGCGTGCCCAGCGGTGGCCACGGCTCACCCCGGTCGGGTGAGGTCGAGTCCGGCTGGGCGGCCTAAGCTCGCTATTCATGGCAGGTACGACAGGACTGAACGACACGTTCCGCATTGGCGGTGACCTTGAGGTTCACCGGCTTGGCTACGGGGCCATGCGCCTGACCGGTCCCGGGATCTGGGGGCCGCCTGAAGATCCCGACCAGTGCCGGGCCGTGCTGCGGCGTCTGCCCGACCTTGGCGTCGACTTCATTGACACGGCCGACTCCTACGGTCCAGGCGTATCCGAGGACCTGATCGGTGAGACGCTCGGCAACCGCGATGATGTGACGATCGCGACCAAGGCCGGGTTCACCAACTCGGGCCCGCGGGCATGGGCGCCCGTGGGCCGCCCTGAGTACCTGCGGCAGCAGTGCCTGATGAGCCTGCGCCGTCTGCGCAGGGACGTCATCGACCTGTGGCAGCTGCACCGCATTGACCCGAAGGTCCCTCGCGATGAGCAGTTTGGCACGCTCGGGGACCTGCAGCAGGAGGGCAAGGTCCGGTTCATCGGGCTCTCCGAGGTGAGCGTCGAGGAGATCGAGGCGGCCGAGAAGATCGTTCCGATCGCCAGCGTCCAGAACCGCTATAACCCGGCTGACCGGGACTCGGCCGAGGTACTGCGCTACTGCGAGGCCCATGGCCTGGCCTTCATCCCCTGGGCGCCGCTCGGGCAGGGTGGCCTGTCCGCCAAGGGGCCACTCGTCGACATCGCGCGCGAGCGTGACCTCCCGGTTGAGGTTATCGCGCTCGCCTGGCTGCTCGCGGACTCGGACTGCATGCTGCCGATCCCTGGCACGAGCAAAGTCTCCCACCTCGAGGAGAACATGCGAGCGACCACGACTCCGCTGACCAGCGAGCAGGTGGCCGCCATTGAGGCGGCCGCCCAGTTATCCCGGCGTGGAGTAGCCTCGGTTACGTGACTTCCCTGCGCGCCGAGCGGCAGATCCTGTCGGGTCGGGGAAGCCCGCCGTGATCGAGGAGATCTTGCCCGCGGCCGTCGCGTCGGCCGAGATGTTCACCGATCCGCCGGACGTCGAGCTCTTCCCCGAGGAGGAGGCGCTGGTTGCCCGGGCGGTGGACAAGCGCCGCCGGGAGTTCGCGACGGCGCGGGCCTGCGCGCGCAGCGCGCTGGCCCGGCTCGGCGTGCCGCCGGTTCCCATCGTGCGGGGCGAACGGGGCGCACCCGGGTGGCCACCGGGCATCGTCGGCAGCATCACGCACTGCACCGGGTACCGTGCGGCCGCGGTCGCTCCGGTGGGCGACGTGCTAGCGATCGGGGTCGACGCTGAGCCTGACGGCGCGCTCCCCGATGGCGTGCTTCAGGCGATCTCGCTGCCGGGCGAGCGTGCCCGGCTTCATGACCTGACCAGCGCGGCACCTGGCACCAACTGGGACCGGCTGCTGTTCTGCGCCAAGGAAGCCACCTACAAGGCCTGGTTTCCGCTGGCCGGACGCTGGCTGGGCTTCGAGGACGCGGACATCACCATCAGCCCTTCTGACGGTACGTTTCTCGTGTGCCTGCTCGTGCCGGCCCCCACCGTCGCCGGGTCACCGCTAGCCGGCTTTTCCGGCCGCTGGGTAGCCCGCGACGGCTTGATCCTGACCGCCATCACCGTGCCGACCTGAACCGCTACGCGGCGATGGTGGCCTTATCGGGAACCGGTGCCGGCTGCCGAGTGCTTGATGCGGTAGCCCGCAGGTAGCGGCTGACAGTGGCGCCGACGAGGCAGAAGGCCAGGCCGATTACCCGGACGGTGCCCTCGCTCGGCCAGGGCCACAGGTGGGTCAGCTGGAGGCGCAGGGTCTCCGGGTGGGTGAAGGCGTTCAGCGACAGGTACGCGACCAGGGCAGTGCCGAGGACTACGGCGACCTCGGCCATCGCCTGCACCGCCAGGACGCGAGGAGCGCGGCGCGCGGGCGGGACCTCAACGCCCTTCCCGCGGCGGCTGAGCTGGAGGTACCTGCTCACCGAAAGGGTCACGATCGCGACGGCGAACGAGATAACGCCGAGGGTGTCGGTCCGCAGATGCGGAATGGCAGGCCAGTACGGGTTGGCCTCGCCTGCGGTAAAGCTGGCGACGAGCGCTGACCCAGACCAGATCAGCACGGCCGTGTAGCCGAGGCCGAAGGTCGCCGACTCGATGCCCAGCCTCCGGCGGCCGGCGCTCATGATGCTCACCGTCTCACCCTATAAGCGACCGAACGTGGTCTTTGCGGCCTGAAATGGCAGCTATTCATTCCAGGCTGGCGCCGGGCCTGGGTCAGGTATCTCGGCAGAGTCGGTAATCCGTAGCTTGCGCCGGGCACGCTCGTAGAAGGTGGTCTGGCCGAGCCTGACCACGCGGGCGCCGCCGGGCCGCGATCGCAACTCGATGCTCTGCCCGGCGTCGACGTAGCAGGAGACCCGCCCGTCAACCTCAACGGCCAGTCGCCCCGAGGACGGCAGGATCTCAAACGTGAGGGTGTCCTCGACCGAGAGCACGACCCCGCGGTTGTAGGCGGAATGCGGCGCCGCTGGCGTGACCAGCAGTGCCTCAACCGAGGGGCTCATGATCGGCCCGCCCGCCGAGAAGCTGTAGGCGGTAGAGCCGGTGGGCGTGGCCACGATCACCGCGTCGGCGGCGTAACTGACGAAGGGCTGCCCGGCGACCCGGACCATCACGGCGGCGCTGCCGTCCCCGGGGATCCGGACCGCGGCCACGTCGTTGAACGCGGTGACGGCCACCGAGCCGATCGTCGCGTCGATGGCCAGGCGCGGCTCGATGGTGAAGTCCTTCCGCTCGATGGCCGACAGCGCCCCAGGCAGGTCGGGCACGTCGACCTCGGCGAGGAAGCCGAGCTTGCCCAGGTTGACGCCGAGGACCGGGGCGTGGTTCCCGTCGGCCAGCCGCATGGCCCGCAGCATCGTCCCGTCCCCGCCCAGGCTGACCAGCAGGTCGGACCGGCGGCCGAGCTCCTGGGACGACACCGCGGTCGCCGCGCAGTTGAGCCGGCTGATCTCGTCGCCGAGGCCCAGGACCTCCACCTGGTTGCGGACGGCCCACTCCAGCATCGCCTCGACCGCCTCGGCCGAGTCGCGCTGCGGGTGAAGGACGAGCCCGATCGCGTGCACCGCGAAAAGCCTACCGGCCGCTCCCCTGGGCCTGACAACGTCATCGCCGGAGAATCTCTCCCGGCCCTGAGCCGGCAATCACCCGCTCCGGGTGAGGTGGCCTCAGCTACCAGTGGGGAGTGTTGCTAGTGCCCCCTGAGCACTCACGAAGAACTGGAGTCGCCCATGGAGTCCGCCATCGGAGGTCCATATCCTCGGCGCGGGATAACGCTCGCGACCCGGCATGCTCCCACCTTGATGGCCGATCCCGTCTGGCGCGAGCAGGTCGGCCAGGCCATGACCGGTGGCCACCGCAAGCGCGGCCACTTCGCGTTCGCGCTGCTGGCCTTCGTGTTCATCACCGTGATGGCTGGTACCACCCTGCCGACGCCGCTGTACGTCATCTACGAGGTGCAATTCAGCTTCTCCCCCCTCATGACGTCGATCATCTACGCTACCTACGCGATCGCGGTCATCACCGTGCTGCTACTGGCGGGCCGCTCGTCGGACCAGGTCGGGCGCAAGCCGGTGATCATGGCGGCCCTGGTCACCAGCGCGCTGAGCGCCGTCACGTTCATCGTGGCCCCCGACGTGGTCGTGCTGTTCGTCGGCCGGGTCATTTCCGGGCTGTCGGCCGGGCTGATGACCGGCGCGGCGACCGCCGCGCTGACCGAGCTATACCGCGGCTCGGCCCCCCGCCGGGCCTCGCTGGTGGCCACCTGCGTGAACATCGGCGGCCTTGGCCTCGGACCGCTCATCGCCGGGCTGTTCTCCCAGTACGCCCCCGACCCCACCACCACGGTGTTCGAGGCGTACCTCGGCCTGCTGGCCGTCGCGGGCCTGTGCCTGTGGTTCATCCCTGAGACCGTCAGCCAGCGGCAGCCACTCGTCCTGCGGTACGCCGGCCTTGGCATCCCCGCGCATGGCCGGGGCCAGTTCATCGCGGCCGCAGTGGCGGGATTCGCGAGCTTTGCCCTGTTTGGGCTATTCAGCTCGGTCGTGCCAGGTTTCCTGGAGAAGATCCTCAATCAGCCGAACCACGCCATCCAGGGGTCGGTCGTGTTCGCCGGATTCGCGCTCGGAGTCATGACCCAGATAGTGGTGTACCGATTCGACAGCCGCCGGGTCGTACTGGCTGGCCTGAGCGTGTTCTTCCCCGCGCTCGCCCTGATCACCGTCGCCCTGCGGCTGGCCTCGCTGAACCTGTTCCTCGCCGGGATCTGCGTCAGCGGAGTGGCCGTGGGCGCGATCTTCGTGGGCAGCCTGACCATTGCCAACCGGCTGGCCCCGCCCGAGCGGCGCGCTCAGGTGGTGTCGACCTTCTTCGTGGCGTGCTACCTGGGCCTGATCATCCCCGTAATCGGGGTTGGGATCTTGTCCCGGTTCATCACGGTCTTCAGCGCCGTCCTCACGCTGGCCATCGTCCTCGGCGTCATGTGCCTGTACTCCCTGGCCAGGACCCTGACGACCAAGGAGCTGACGACGACAAGTCAATGACGCCGTCGACCGAGCCGCCGCATGCTGGCCGGAATCGAACGCTAGCTACTAGGCGCCTCTGAGGCCGGGTGACAGGCAGGTTTACGCAGGTAGAAGCCCTGTCATCGAACCTGGACAGGTGTCAACAAGCTTCCCCGCCCGTCCCCGGTTCGTCAACCGGAGGATGGCTCCCCGTTCATCTACAGCGTGGATAGTCCCACTGTCAACAGGTTTAACTGACAGAGA